>Ga0247609_10001805_pt1 | contig 24167 bp, 21 predicted proteins | sample 172DNAGHGlowgp2_FD_193487 | JGI IMG/M metagenome (GOLD analysis project Ga0247609, IMG submission 193487) | Sheep rumen microbial communities from Palmerston North, Manawatu-Wanganui, New Zealand - 1728 DNA GHGlow gp2 | ecosystem: Host-associated > Mammals > Digestive system > Stomach > Rumen ...
GCTTAGTAGAACAGATGGAATTATTGATGAACTCAATGATGCAGAAGATAAATATATTGAAGCACAACAGAAGAAAGTTGAAAATAATCTTAAAAAGTTTACTGAAAGATTTAAGATTAAGATTGATATTAACGATGCAAAGAAACAAATTGTAAGTTTCTTTAGAGAAGTTGGTGAAGACTTTACTAAGACTTTCAAATCTTCTACTGATATGCAGAGTGAAATTGATTCTTATCGTAGGGAAGGTAAACTTTCTGCAAAGAATGTTAATACTTTAGGAAATGAGTTTAACGAGGTTTCCGCAATTTTAGATAATGAGAATTATGATTATGGTGCAGATGACTCAATGTTTATGAATAAAGCAGAAGGTATCCAATATGCACAAGAAGTCTTCAATCAAATGATGGAAGAGGGCAGAGCATTATATGAATCTTATAAATCTGCCTATGAAGCTTTCTTATCTAACATTTCTTCTGTAAATGATGAGTGGGATAAGATTACTGAAAATATTCATGATACTATTGAAGAGTTAGACCATTATCAAAAACTTACTGAATTACTTTATGGTGATACAGATAAGGGAAGACAATTGTTACAGCAATATTATGAAACTTCTGCACAGGCTCAATTAATGGAGCAACAGACCCTTGCCGCAAAAATAGATGCTTATAAAAATATCTATAGCCAGATGGTCGAAAAGGGAACTGAGGCCGATGATAGAGCATTAGAAGAAGTTCGTAATATTATTAATGAATCTGAACAGAATCTTCGTTCTTCTATTGAAAGCTATTTACAAACTATTCAAGCAGAATTCACTAATGCAATTACTACTATCATTGATACTATGGATAAATCAATGATAGGTATGTTTGGCGGACCTGCGGGAATGGGTTTAGCGCAGATTTCAGAAAGATGGCAAGATGCTCAAGATGCCGCAGATAAATACTATGATGAAGTTCAAAGAATTTATCAGTTAGAACAGCTTGAGAGTAAATGGACTAAGGTTTTAAATGACAGTAAGACTGCTAAAAATCAGCAAATCATAAGAAATATTATGGATGCTCAGTTAAATAATCTTAAAGAGAAAACCGAGTTATCAGAATATGATATTGCTTTAGCTGAAAAACAGTTGGAAGTTACTAAAGCTCAAATGGCTCTTGAAGATGCGCGCAACAATAAGAACACAATGAAACTTGTTCGTAATGAGCAAGGTAATTGGGCTTATCAGTATGTAGCTGATGAAGATGAAATTGTTGACAAAGAACAAAAAGCACTTGACCTTTTATATGACCAATATGATTTTGTTAAACAGTCTGTAGCAGAAGGAACAGAAGAGTTATTTAAGTTACAGCAAGCAGCTCAGGACCGTCTTTCTGCTATTATGGAAGAGTACGTTCATGCTGATGAAAAGAGACAAAAAGAGTTACAAGAACAATATGATTATTTCTATAATTATTATTATGGAGATAATGGTCTTATTATTAAAAAGTCTAAAGAGGCTGCAAATAAACAGAAAGACTTAAATGTTGCGGGAATGGAAACTCTTTGGGGCTTATATTCTACCAATGAAGATAAGTATGAATTAATGACTCAAAATCAGCAAAAAGCTATTGATGAACTTAAGAAGAATGGCTATAATTCAATGTTAGAGTTCACTCAAGATATCGCAACCGGCGGAAATAGTTTATATAAACAAATTGAGCAAGTTGCAAATGAAGTTATTCTTGAGACAGAAACTGAATGGACTAGCCTTGCAAATAGTATTGTTGCAAGATGGGGTACTGATTCAGATAGCGTTAGAAACATTGTCGTTCAGGCTCATACAGATGCGGAAAAAGCTTTTAATAGCTATAAGAAGAATATCGCTGAAAGTGAAGCAGCAATTAAGCAGTCTTGGTCAGATATTGGCGCTGAAATTAAGGGTGTTAAAGACCAACTTGATAGCAAACAAAATGGTTTAAATAAGCATCTTACAGATATGATTAGCAAAACTAGCGGTTTAATGAATCAAAAGAGAGTGGTCGATGATTTAAGAACATCTTGGGAAAACCAAATAAAGCCTTTAAAAGAAGCTGGTACTAAATTAGAGAAATATGTCAATTTATTAGATAAAAAAGATAGTTATACTATTACTGTTAAATTTGATGTTCAGCCATTAAATCTTCCTAATCCTTCACCAATTCATGTTAAAGTTGTTTATGATGACAGTGGTAATGGTGGCGGAAAGTACACTCCTCCTACTCCTGTTTCGACTTCTTCAAAAGAAGGAGATTGGGCAGTTGTTTATAAATCAAACGATAAGCTTTATGGCCGCTATAGCTCAGAAGGAGAAGCAAATACTGTTAAATCTAAATATGAGACATATGATAAAGGCATTTCTAACTTAAAAGTTGAAAAATATAGTGATTATGAAAAGAGATTGGGGAATAACACTTCTACAGGTAAAGGAATTGGTGGAGGTGGAAAAAACACCTATATAGCAAAAGCTGACACTGGTATGTATACTGGAGAATGGGGTCCTGAAGGAAAAATCGCAATGCTCCATGAAAAAGAACTTGTTCTTAATAAAACCGATACAGAAAATATTCTTAATGCTGTTGCGGCAGTCCGTGAGATTTCTGGTCTTGGTTCATCGATTGCAAGTTCTATTTCAAATGGAATATCTCGTTTAGTTGCAAATATGATTGGTATTAAACCTTCGGTTAATATGCCTTCACAAACTGTTACTAACAATAGTGGAACCAATACATTTAATATTCATGCAGAGTTCCCGAACGCAAATAGTGTTGCTGAGATTCAAGAAGCTATTTTAAGTTTACCTAATTTAGCAAGTCAATATTTATCTCAAAATAATATTTAAGAGAGAGGAGACGTAAGTCTCCTCTATTTTTTTGGTCAAAATACAATAAATAACTTGATGATTTTTTTATATTAATTATAGAAATAATATGAGATAAAAGGAGGCAACTAAATATGAACAGTATTCAAAATAGCTTATTTGAAGCAATGAACGCTTTCAGAAATAATGCTATTAATAATTCAAAAGGTACAGTTACTATTGAAGGAACTATATCTAAAGTTAAAGACGCCGGTTTAGGCGAATACTATGTTAAATATTTAGAGAATGATTTCGTCGCATATGCTGGTTCAAATGTTACATATTCAGTTGGCGATAATGTATATATTCTTGTCCCTGAGGGAGACTTTACTAAAACTAAAATTATTTTAGGAATGACTTCTCCTACAGCAGGAGTGTTTATTACAGATAATAGTGATACATCAACTCATTTTAGAGTTAGTGATAACTTTATAACCTATATTAATGATATTATTAAAATGAGTTCTTATGAAGAAACTCGCATTAATAATATTGATATCTATGATATCTCAAGTGTTAATGAACTTAATACTTATGCTGAAGAAGGTCACAGAACATATGAGTTAAATTTTTTAGTAAAAACCAGCTTAATTGCTGAACAACAAAGTGGCGGTAATTATGGTGTAACTTTAAAAGTTCCTGTGGAGATACCTGCGGCGGCTGGTCAAGGCGTTACAGATGTAGTTTGGAAGAATTATACCTTAGACGTAGGAAATATGTTGGGCAACCCTTATCGCTTCGAAGAGTGGACCCCGCAATCTTTATATTTTACATTAGATGAAAATTATAGAATATCTACAGATTTTGTTCCTACTATTTCTTATTTTTGCTACGACTTCCAAACAGACGCAACAAAGACAGATATTAAAGATATTTGGATTAAAGATATTGGCTTATACGTTGCGGATGAGCTTTCCGCACAGGATGTTGATGGCTATTGTTTAAAAATAAAAGCTAGTGAAGGTAATTATTTCACTGAAAATAGCCATGATATCAAAACACTTTCTCTTGTATTAAAAGTAAATGGGAAAGATACTAATATTTATGCAGACAATGCAGAAGCATATTGGTTTATTGAAGACGCTAGTATTAAATTAACAAGTAATGCAAATTATTGCAATTATGGTGGTTTAGGATGGCGTTGCTTAAATGCAAAAACTAATGTGGTTGTTAATCCAGATGGTACAACTTCTTGGGATTGGATAAATAATTTATTTACGCAAGAAATTGAAGCAGATGAATATGATTCTGTTGTTAATATTAAATGCGTTTTAGTTTATAATGGTCAACAAATTTCTGATATTATTACAATTAAGAATTTAATGGCTGAAGTTAATTTAACATTATCTTCATCTACTGGTACAACTGTTTTTCTTAAAGACACAGGTTATGTATATTTAACCGCAAGATGGAGAAGCTATTGTAATAATGTCACAGAACTTCAAGAAATTATCAACACAATTCGTTTTGAATGGTTACGATATGATAAAAATGGTAAAGTTATTTCTGATACAGATAATTTCTTTGAAGTGATTAAATATAATGAAATTGAAGAACCTAATTATTTAATTACAGAAATTCGCTTTCCTGTAAATGCGGTGGATGAATTAAATAGAGTTGTTTGCTCGGTTAAGGAAAATGGTCGTCCAGATGATTTTGAAGGTACTGCTTCTATTGTAATTACAACCTCTGCAGATTTAAGTTATAATTTAATTATAAATAATGATGAAATTATTTATAAGTATGATAGTAATGGAGATAGTCCTGCTGGAACTGCTTATGATGGACCAGCTACTTCTAAGATTACATCAATAGCGCCATTAACTTATACTATTAGAAAAATTGATGGTTCTGAATTAACAAAAGAAGAATATTGTTATGTTAAATATAAATGGATAGTACCAAAAAATTCATTGTTTGAGGTTCGTAATGCTACAAGAGAAGATGAAGTAAATTATTACTTTGAAGGTTATGATAATTTAAATCATAATATTAATTTACCTTATGATATTGCTAATAGGTATAATCTTGCGGCAGCCCATGGTACTATTCGCCTAGAGGTCGAGTATCAAGGTAACCAGTTATCGGCGACCGCATCTATTAATTTTATTAAAGAGGGTCAAAGCGGTAGCAATGGAACTCAATTTGCAGCAAGGCTTGTCTTTGGTGGAGATACTCCTAGCACAAGCGTTCCTTATGGTACTCTTGATAATAGAGGTATTTTACAAAAAATTAAAGTTTGCTATGAAACAACAACGAATAAATTATATAGATATGTAGACAATACTTTTATTACTTTAGATAAAAAGAGAATATTTACAAGGGTTTGGAGAGATAGTGAAGAACTTGTTTATTCAAGAGATTTTGAAGTAGAATATTCAATGTTTGACTTTAAAGTATGTAATCCATTCCTTGATGTAAGCAATATTAATGATTTAGGTGGCGTATATTTAAGACGTAACGCAGAATATGACACAGAGCGTGAATCTATTAATATTGTTCAGGCAAAAATTAAGGTATTCAAAGCTAATGAAAGTGTGTCAAATTCAGAAGAAATTATTTATGCTTATTATCCTATTGAATTTATATATACTCCATATATAACTAAATTTATTCCTTCTCTTGATGGCGGCTTTGCAGAAGTTATGTATCATTCAGACGGAACGAGTCCTGAGTGGGATGAAACAGCGCCTTTTAAAATTAATGCTAATGGATTTGCATTTAATGATTTAGAGGGTAATTTAAGTGATTTCTTTACTACAAATTGGAGTTCTCAACATCATTTAGAAATAGAGGATATTTCTGAAGACGGTCTTGAAGTTCAAGTAAAGCCAAATAATAAGTATGATGATGGTAATTCATGTAATTTTGTTAAAGTCCAACTTGATTTAAAACCAGATGTAATAGAAGATATTAATGAGCGAATTGATGAGTTAAATATAGAAATAACTTCCGCAGAAAGAGAAATTGTAAATATTGATCAAAATAAAGATACTTTAGATTTCTTTGCAAGTAGTTATATTCCTGATAATTGGTTATCAGAAATTGAAACTATTAAACCTTTCTTAGAAGCTAAATATAGCTATTATAATTCTCTTGCTAATATTTTACAAGGTTTTATTAATGATTTTTTAAATTTCCTTTCTAATAGAACGGAAGACTTTACAACTTTATTAAATCAGATTAATGCTTTACAATATCATGTTTATAATTTAAAAGTTAGTTTAACTGAAATGCACGCTACACCGGGTTCTAATTATCATGATTTATATGAATTATCTGAATATAAGATTCCTTGGTCAGATGAAATAAAAAATGATTATATTGCTGAATATGGTTCTGCATTAGCATTACAGTTAGAAATGTTAATAGAGAATGTTAATAATCAAATTGATGTTTGTGATAGACTTGTCAATGAATTAGTTGATACTGAATATTTTATTATTGATGATGACTCTGATATTCCATCAGAAGATTTATCTGATGAAGATTTACAGTTATTGACAGATGAAGATGCGGAAACCCTTGCTTCTGATCCCCGCAGAAGCGGAAGTTCATTGACAGATGAAGATTTACAATTATTAACAGATGAGGATTTAGAACAATTAACTTCAGATCCATTAAGAAAAACAGGTGTTTTAACAGATGAAACAGAAGATATTTTAATGGATGATGATGAAGAATCTCCTTTATTAGAAGATTTAGTTCAAAGAAATAATTATTTAACTATTTATAAAAGATTGTATCTAAAAGTATCTCAAATATTTGATATAGATTTTAATCATTTATATCCTAGTTTTCAAACTTGTCTTGAACAAGCTGTCAATTATATTCAACGCATATTTGAGAATGGTTCTTATATAGAATTAAAGAATCTTTTTGATAATACTTATGATAATTATTTAAAAGGTGTTTTTGATTATAATAAAGGAGTTAAATTACTTAAAGTTAGTAATGCGGTTAATGCAAAATTTGCATCTTCAAAAGCTGATGAACAAACTAAAATTGTTGATTGTGAAAATGAAATTTATAACTTAACTTGTATTGCTGATGAAGATAATATTAGTATTACTTATATTCGTCCTATTGTATTATATTTCAATAGATATGAAATGAGTAATCTCAATGCTTGGGATGGCAATAAGATAGAAACTGGTGATGGTACTTATCTTTTAGCTCCTCAAGTTGGTGCAGGTATTAAAGAAGAAGACAATTCTTTTACCGGTATTGTAATGGGACAAAGAAATTTAACAAGTGTAGCAAGAAGTCTTGATGATACACAAGTTGGTTTATTTGGTTATAATCAAGGTAAAATGTCTTTATTCCTTAATGCACGAAAAGGTTCGGCTATATTTGGCGAAGCTGGTGTAGGAGGTCAAATTATTATTGACCCTGAAAGCGGCAGTGGTATGATTTATAGCGGAAACTTTTGGACGAATTATGATTCAAATACATTACTTCCCGCAAGCTATGATTCAAGTAATCAGAGCGGCAAGGGTATGTTAATAGATTTTACTAAAGGTGTATTAAGATCTGGTAAACATGATGCTTTACAATCTGAAGAAAATGGCTTCTTCTTAAATGAAAAGGGTCTTTCCATTGGTTCTCAATTCTATGTTGATAAAGATGGAACTATGAGAATAGGTCATGGTGCTGTTGAGGGTGCAGAACATGGTCATTATTGGACCGTTGGACGTAGAGAAGATGCTACATCAGAAGATGGTTATCATTCATATATTGCTTTTGATGGTAATGAAAGATTTGATCCTGAGCGTGTTGGACAGTTATCATGGGCGAGAGTATATATCGGTACCGATGGTATTTCAATTGGTAATAACTTTACAGTAGATAAAGACGGTAATCTTCGTATTGGCGGAGGTTCAATCGGTGGAGATACTGTTGGTGGTTGGTATATTTATGATGACTTCTTAGCTTCCGCAAATTATTATGATACGGACGGTAATGGAGGTATTAAACTTGACTCTCGTAATAACTTAATTCATTTAGGAGACAGTGAAAGTAAAATATATTCAGGTCAACATGATGAAGTAGGTAGTAGTGCCGCGGGTTTTTATTTAGGTGACAATGGTTTCTCTATTGGCGAATTGTTCAGTGTAAATGAGTATGGTCAAGTATCTATTGGAAATGACCACTTTCAAATGGATGCAGATGGTAGAGTTCGAATTGGAAATAGTTATGATAATATTCAAATTGATGGATATAATGGAAAGATATATTCTGGCTCTCACACCACATATAGTTCTACTGCAAATGGTTTTTATTTATCAAGAGACGGTCTTTCTTTTGGAAATAATTTTAAAGTAGAAACTGATGGCGATGCTATTATGCATTTTGTCAATTCTAGTGGTAAGATATATTCAGGCTCACATACAAATTTTAGCTCTACTGTTGATGGTTTTTATCTTGGTCAAGATGGCTTATCTATTGGTAATAGTTTTAGCGTTGATGATAGTGGCTATTTCAAATTGACCGGTAGCGGAAATGCTTCAAATCGTATAGAAATAGATGGAACAAGAAATATTATTTATCTTGGTTCAAGTAATGCAAAGATATATTCTGGAAATCATACTAGTTTCAGTTCAACGGCAGATGGATTCTACTTAAGCGGAAATGGACTTTCTATAGGAAGTATGTTTAGTGTAGATGAAAAAGGCGTCTTAAAATGTAAAGAGGGATATATTGGTAATTCAAAAATTGTTACCTATGGTTCTGCAGATGACGGTTCTTATACAATCGATCATTCATCTAGTGCTTGGAAATTAAGAAGTGCTTATTCTGCAAATAAAGAATTAGTTGATTATGATGATTTTCTTTTAGCAGATGGTGCAACAAAACAATTTTTATTACCTGTACTTAGTAGCAATATGTACTATGTTTTTGCTTATATTCAAAGATATGAAGAAACAATAAATCCTGAAACACACGTTGTAACTAGTAGTTGGATATTAGTTAATTCAGATGATTATACGGTTTATGATAATAGGGAGGCGGGAACTACATCTTATGTGGAATTTAATACGGCTCCCGCAGCAGGAACTCGATATCGTAGTTGCTATAAAATGAGAGCTTATTTATCATTAACCAATGATTGTAATTTTGTTGGTTCATATAGCAAATCTGCAGCGCATGGACGTAGTAATGATATTACTCCTAAATTAGATATCGGTACAACGAATTATTCTTTTAGAGCTGGATTTTTTAAGAGACTCTCTCCGGGACAAATCAATAGTAAAGAATCAAGAGTTGGAAATACAGATAATCCTTTTGATTTAGGAAGTTTTAATAATTTATATGTCAATGGTAAACAAATGCTAAATAAAGTAATAGTTGTAACATTAGATAAAGATAATTGGACTGAAAGCGGTGGCCATGAACAAATTGTTGAAATTCCTGAGATTCAACCTAATATGTCTACTCAATTAGTATATGTTGCTCCATGTGAAGATAGTATTGATAATTATCTTACTTGTCAAATTTTTGCTGTAAATACTGGTGAAGGTTCACTTACTTTTAGATGCGGCGGTACCCCAATTATGGATATAGATGTATATGTAACAATTCAAAATGCAATTGTTCCAAAAGAAGAAGTTCATATTTATCCTGAGCCAGAGAAAAATAAAAATTATATTCAATTATTTACAGGAGAAACTCTTGTTTTACAAGCTTATGCTATTCCATCTTTCTATCACTGGGAAGTTGACCACTGGTTCTTTGCAGATGATGAACAAACTTGTGGTATTATTATTCCTGAAGACTATAATCAAGATAGTTTGCCTATAACACCATATGAGTCTGGACAAACCGAAATCTGTGTTCAGATGGAGTCTGATGGACATCCTTCTAGAAGTGGTTATTGCGATATTAGAGTATATGATTTTAATAATCTTGTTTTATATCCTTCTTCATTGGTAGCTGTCCATGTAGGAGAACAAGCAGATACTCCTTTTACCGCGAGAGCATATTCAATAAATGATGATTATGTTAAAGAAATTCATAATTTTGCGGTCATCACTGAAACAATAGAAAGCGATAGTGAAACTTCAATTGCTTCTATTAATGATAATGGTACATTAATTGGTTTAGCTCCGGGTACGGGTAGAGTGGAAGCAGCTTTTTATATTGGCGAAACAAGATATGAAGCAAGTTGTCCAATTGAAGTTTTAGAATAAGGAGATAAAAGGATAATGTTTATAAAATTTAAAATAGGAAAGGAGCCGTCATTATGATATTTAATTCTGTCGTATATGGCGGCTCTGATGCCGACTTATTATATATTTATATAGCAAAACTTCCTAATAAAATTGCTTATTATACGGGAGAAAATTTTGACCCTACTGGTATGATTATTAAAGGAGTTAATAAAAATTTAACAGAGCGAGTAATTCCTAACTCAGCTTTAACTTATGAACCAGAGATGCCTCTTACTGAGGACTCTGGTTTATTAAAGATGAAATATATAGAAAATGGAAGATTATATGGAACATCAATTGCATTAGTTATTTTATTTGGTGCTGTTCTTTATGACGATGTTCCATTAATTACATTATCTGATGTAGACCCTATTGATATTCACGATAATGTTGAAACAGAATTTCAAACACCTATTCGCATTGATGTTTCTGATTATGTTTCTCCTGTAACATTAGTACCGGATATTTCTGTTGTGCCTATTGACGGATATATAGGCGCGGGGCCTTTTGATCCGAATCCTATTGCTCCAGTTATTGTTAGAGTTATTTTTGAATTAAATACAGAAGGCAATCCTTATATTACAACAAATGAAAATAATCAAATTATATTACAAACTATTTATAATTATACAAGTACTCCTTTAAATATCGTTAATGGCAATGCCTGTGCTGTTACTTTTGTTAATGATGATAAGGCAGAAATTGAAAGTGCGGTGATTGAAAGTGGCGAATTATGAGTCTATTCAAGAGATGATTGAAGCTGGTGTAACAAATGCAACAGTTATTCGTAATAATGTCTATATGGACGAGGGTACAGATACTCTAACAGGAGTAGATTGGTTTACTTTTAATAATAATGTTGTAAGTAATGTTTATTCTAATGCAAATAGTTGGCTTGGTTTTGGGACTAATACAAATTGTTTAGATGTTAATACCCGAGATTCTTCTGTATATTATGTTTATCGAGAAGAGGGAACCCTTTGGGGTTTTTATAAATTTTTAAAAATTCGTTGGTCTGGATACGCCCATTATCGTAGTGGACCTTGGATAACATATGATGTTATTCTTTGGGATACGGGTGATATATCATTACATATGGTCCAATTTCCATCTAGTTCTAATACAGGTACTTATTTATTAATAGAAAATGATATAAGATATCCTTATTCTGTATCTGCTCAAAATACAGAAGTTACTTTTTATAGGCAAGAAGGTGGCGGATGGGAGGTTCAAAATGAACTTATTAATTTACGCATTCCCTATGAACGAAAGTATTTAATTAGATGCAACAATATTTTATATGATATTGAAGGGAATGAATTATCTGTTCAAACTCTTACTGATACAACCTTTATTGATTATGGAGGAGATGAACTTCCAACTACAGAAGTACTTAATAATTTTGTTAATCCTGAAATATTATATTTTATTAGCACAGAAAATAGAACTCCTTATATCAATATATTACAGGTAGCATCTCCCTTCCCGCAAATATTGTATAGCCCAGATTATGATATGACAGACCCTTCTATTTTAGGTATTGAAGATGCGGATATAGTAGCATCAAGTGATGTCCTTTTTGCCATATCTGTTGATGGGGGCACCACATGGAAAGCTCATAATGGTTATATGTGGGTTAATTTATCATCAGAAAACAGCGGAATGAATGCAGAAACTTTTAATAATATCGACGTGTTAGATTGGTCACGTATTTATTTAGGTGCGTCAACAATCCGCATGAGAGCTGTCATACCTTCAAAGACTAGTTATATTGAAAGTATGATAATTAATTTTATTAATTAAAGAGATAAAAGGAGATAAACAAATGACAGAACAAATTAATCAAATAGAACTTCCTCATATTGAAGTTCCAAAAATAAAAGGTCATACTAAAATTGAATTAACCGATGTGAATACGGGTGAAGTTGAAGTTATTGAACATGATAATACTGTTACTGATGGTTTAGCTGCATGGGCAAATTCTCACGGCTATGGACGTGCTAGTACGTTTAATGGAACTTCAGATTTGACGAACAATAGACTTGCTTATGAATTACTGGGTGGAATTTATCTTTTTGATACAACGCTTCCTACAACTACTAAATACGCTCCCGCTAATGTCCGTATGGTTGGTAATAGTTATTATGGATGTGCAGCTAGTTCTCAACCTGCAGAATTAGGTTCTTATAATGGTCTTGAAAGTCATTGGGGCAATGACGAAATAGTTCTTGTATATGACTGGTTAACCTCTCAAGGTAATGGCACTATCAATTGTGTATGTTTAGGTACTCGTTTAGGTGGTAGAGCTGGCTATGGTAACTATAGTGGACAGCGTCAAAGTAATTCTCCTGTTAACTGGTGGGCAATTGATGCTTGGCAAAATTTTCAAAGAGATACTACATATACTGGACTTTGGTATTCTAGTGGTAATTCTAATTATGGCTTAAGAAATAGTGTATTATATTATAATAATAAAATATATGCTTTATTCCATCAAAATTTTAATAATGATAGGTCTATGTATATTCCTGCGAATATATCAGAAGTAATTATTAAAACAACTGCTTGTAGTTATGAAAAATTAGATGTTTTTTATCCTGCTCATGTAGCAGCAGATTTCTTTAATTCTGCACCAGAAACTTTTAATATTTCAATTCCAACATCTGATAGACTTAGATATTGTAAATATGCTGGTATTGGCCATAAAACTTGTTTTTGTATCTGTCCTCGAAATGATGATTATTATGATAGTAGTTATCATTATTGGGAAAATGGAACAACTAAAGATTTTGTTTTTGTAGATGTAGTTTCAAAAACATCTTCTTCTTTTACTATATTAAATACCACAGGAACTAGATTACAACCACAATCTATATATTTTATTGATAGCACAAGAGCTTTTGTAAAAGGTAGTAGCAGTTCATTTTTAATTAATTATCAAACAGGAGAAACAATTAGACAACTTCCTGCTAATTTTATACGAGATGATGCTTGTAATTATCAACACATTTCTTATATTGCACCAGATTTATTTTTATATAATGGACAGACTATTTATAATTTAACAACAAATGCATGGCTGCCTATAAATATGGCGAGTTTTGATGGTGGATATTATTGTTTTGAATATAATCCAACTCTTGACGCATTAGAATGTCGTCACCAAGCTGATTATTCATCATCTCCTTATAACTATTTTGATGTAATTCAAAATCCTTGGCGTTTAATGACTGTTAATAATTTGCCGAACCCTATTGTAAAAACAAATTCAAAGACAATGAAAGTAACTTATACATTAACTCGTATATAATTTGTTTAATTTTAATAAAAAGTTCTAAAATTTTTAAATAAAAATTGTTAAATATTTTGGTCAACAGAAATAAATGATTCACAAACAATTTTTATATTATAATGTCAAGGTAAGAGAAAATTCTATTTCTCTTACCTTTCGACATTAATTCTTTTATCTACATTTCTTATGGTAGTTCATACCAAAAAATCCCAACAAACTTTTTATATTTTATTTACAGGAAGATTATTTTTATCCATTTTTAGAATAGTATAGCTATAATTATATACTTTTTTACGTATGGAAAAATTATCTCCAAAATTCTGCAAGGAGTAAACATGAATAATAGTAATTTTAATCAAATGTTAGTAGGCAACAATACCTCCGCTCAAAGAACTCAATTTCCAAGTTATTTTAATCCACAACCAACAACCACGCCTACAAATAATATTGTTTGGGTTCAAGGTATTGAAGGAGCCAAGGCTTGGCAACTTAATCCTAATAGTATGATTATTCTTCTTGATAGCGAACAAGAAGGAAAGATGTATATCAAAGTTAGTGATAATATTGGATTAAGTACATTGCGTATTTTTAACTATGTGGAAGAGGTGCAAACACCTTCCAATACAAGTAACGTTGATCTATCTCAGTATGTGACAAAAGAAGAATTAGCAACTTTAGTAAAGGAGTTAACGAGAAATGAACAATCTATTTCGACAACTGCGGGCGGCGAGTCAAACGCAGCAAATGGGTCAGACACCGCAGGGAAGGTTACCTTCCTTAAAAAATAATCTTGATTTAATTTCTAATCTCATCAATTCGGGAGGTAATCCCACATCTTTAATCCAAAGTCTCTTAAAATCAAATCCCCAATTACAAAGTTTAATTAATGCCATGAATACTAGTGGCATGACCCCAAAACAATTCTTCTATAATTATGCTCAACAGAATGGGATAGACCCAGAAAAATTTTTAAACTCTTAAAAGAGTAGAAAGGAGTCTATCATGGGAGAAAATTCTCTTAGTGCTAGCGATATCGCTTTATTAAGCGATAAAAATTCATCTTGTTGGGGCGATAGTTCATTTTTATGGATTTTTGCGCTCTTAATTTTAGCTAATGGTGGCTTTAATGGCTGGGGAAATAACGGCTTTGCGAATGCAATAGGTTATGAGAATCTTGCTACTTCGAATGAAGTTCAAAGAGGTTTCGATAATCAGAATAGCATGGCCAATGAAAGAGAAATTTTAGCAGCGGTTAATGATGCTTCTGCTAGAGGCATTGCCGCAACAAATCAAGTTTATCATGATATGGTTAGCTATATCGGTGATAAATATAGTGAGCTTGATAGAGATGTTCTTGGAGTAGGCGCAGCTGTTCAGCAAGCAATTGCCAATCAGAATGAGTGTTGCTGCTCAACCAAGATGCTTATTCAAGAAGTTGGTGCTGGTTTAAATGCAAATATTGCACAGTCTAGATATGATGCTGCGTTAAATACTGCTGCAATTAATGCAAATACAACAGCTCAGACACAGCGCATTTTAGATGCAATTACAGGCAATCGTATGGCAGATATGCAGAATCAAATTAATTCACTTGAATTACAAAATCAACTTGCTTCTGTAGTTCGTTATCCAAATAATACGTTCTATGCAGTACCTTCACCTTGCTTTAATACAGGATGCGGCTGCGGCTGCGGCAATATTTAATTGATAAAAGGCGCAGTCTATTATAGATTGCGCCTTTATTTATATTCTATAAAGGAGAATAATTATGAGTAAATCTGCTATTTATACTGTCAATTCTTCAACACAAAGTTTGACAGAAGAAAGCACTATCGCTTTAGGTAGTATTATTAGACGTTTTGGTCCTAACTTAGGACTTAGCGGAAACGCAATTCAAATAACTGGAGCAGGATATTATAAAATTGACATGACAGCTGTAGTTGCAAATGCGGATGCCGGTGAAGTAACCATACAGGCTTATCTTAATAATGTCGCAATACCTGGCGCAATTGCTACGGAAACCGCGGCCGCCGCAGAAGATGTAATTAATTTATCATTCTCTGCTCTTGTACGTGAAGGATGCTGTTGTTGTGATGGTTTAAGTAATCTTACTTTTGTTGTTACACAAGGTGCTACTGTAAGTATTACTAATTTTGCAGTTGTAGTTACAAAACTTTAATTGGAGGTTTTATATATGACACTTGAAGAAATTTTTAGTCAAATCGCTCAACATATGGTTGTAGGTTTAATGTTCCATTCTCAAGCGTGTGATTTTTTTAATTTCTTAGGTTTGAAAGGTTATAGCAAGTGTCATAAGTATCATTATTTTGAAGAAAATAATAATTATAAGTGCGTGTGTGATTATTATATTTCTCATTTTAATAAACTTGTTATAGAACAGCCTTTTGAAAATCCAAATCTTATTCCAACTAATTGGTATCGTTATACTCGTCAAGATATGGATAGTGCTACACGTACTACAGCAATTAAGACTGGTTTTGAAAAATGGGTACAATGGGAAAGAGATACAAAAAAATTGTATGAATATTATTATCAATGTTTAATTGCTTTAAATGAATTTGCTGCTGCTTTTGTAATAAAAGAATATATTAGAGATGTAGATAATGAATTAGCTGAAGCAGAGCAAAAACTTCTTAATCTTGAATCGATACAGTATAATATATCTGACATAATGAATGAGCAGGATGAAATGTATGAAAAATATCTAAATAAATTAGAGGAGATTAAGCTATGTTAAATTTAGATGAAATCAATGAAGAAATTGCAAAATTAGAAGAATGTAATTGCACTACTTATCAAGTATGTGAAAAGCTTGCAATTTTATATACAGTTAGAGATCATTATAAACCAGCTATGACTCGAAATACTGTTGCAGCGCCACCAATAACAAAAACTCCTACCCCTCCACAAGTAGGAATGTAAAAATTAAAAGCCTCGTTATACTCAATGTATAACGAGGCTTTTTTTATTTTAAAAAGCACTTTCATATTCATTTATGCTTTTCTTCTCTCCGCCCTTAATAACCATTTCGCTATCTTTTAAATATGCTGTTAAAATACAAATAGCATCTGCTTCATCATCTTGCGAGGATGTTAAATGTAAATTATAAGTTTTGTTAGCGTATTCAATATCTATTTGCTTTTGTTGTTCACGTTTAATACGGTAGCCTTGAATACCAAGAACTTTTCGCCAAGAAGTTGGCTTAAAAAATTCAAAAGTTATTGTTTTATCGTACTCGTATGCGGCCACTACAACACAACCTTGTAACCAAGATAAGACTTGTCGAGTATGTTCATTTTTAATATCACTTGAATCTCCGCCATAAACATCTTCCATTATGACCTTTTTAATATTATTTTCTTTTATAAAATTAATAATATTATCTCTCATAATACCAATACGTTTTTCAACACTTGTAGAAGCGCTTTCAATAACATCATATTTTAATTCGTTATTAATTATTGTAGCAAGTCCTGTTCGTTTAGTACTTGCGTCTATTGCTAAAATATTTCCCATATTATACCCTCTCTAATGCTCTAGATGCAGAAATCGTCATTGTTGATTTTACATCTAAATTTAGATTTATCGAATTAACAATATAGTCTCCAAATATATTAGATGCTCTATCATAAACAGTTATTCTTTTATTAACATCAAGATAATAAATAGGAATACTAGTTAATGATATTGCTTCATTATAATCTGTATTTTGATATAAAACATCTCGCATTGTTTCTTGAGCAGTATATCCAATAGTACCAATACTTAAATTGTTATATACATTATTAGAAACTCTTGAATATGGCTGTCCTTGACTTTCACAATATTCAATAATATGCATCTGTGTCTGCGGCGATGCATTTGCATTTATCAAAATAACATTTGGAATATCTGTATTATATAATTTACTTATCTTATCTTTTTGTTGACTAAAAATTTTTGAACCTATATTATCAACAGAAATATCAAAAAATTTAGCGGGAGTAATATAATCAAACCAATATTGTAAATCATTTGGATGATTAACAATATCTACTTTAAATTTTTTTTCTTTCATGTTATAAATGCTATCAAATAAATCAAGAAGTTCTTGCTCATATATATCAGGTCGTTGTTGGAGAACTTGCTTTTGACGTCCGCGGAGATAAAGTTCTGCACGCCAATCTGCGGGAACGTAGGTATAACCATGCTCTTCATCAAGCTTAATTGCACCAGTAGGCTGGCCCTCCGCATCTAAAATATCTACAACTTTCCATTCTGACATTTCTGTAGGTTTCTCTTTAATTACTAAATGATAATGAATAGTAAAACCATCTTTATTTTTGCCCCAAATATGGAAATCATTTTTAATATTTGAATATTGAGGAGCATTAGAATATGAAGTAATTAAAGCACTTCCTTCTTCAAAAGTATAAATAGATTTTGAAGTATTACTAAAGTCAACATAATAATTATTGCTATCTAATAAATATCCTGTCAAGCCTAAATTAATAGTTTTATCAATCGTTTGAACAGGATTATAGCTTGTATTTAAATAATTCTTTTTCTCTTGGAAAACAAAATGTCCATCTAAATCATAAAAATATTCATAATTACCTAATGTATTTTTTATTTTATCAAGAACTGAACATATGTTTTCTCCTATTGATGAAATTAAAGTACCGGGATACGTAAAGTCTGTATACACATATCCGCAGTCTTCATTGTAGCTATATGGTATCCAGTTACCTGCGCTTTCCGCAGCTACATTTTCATCTAAAGTATAAATACTTGTTGAGGTATTATAATATAAAGTATTAGCACCTGTATATCTTACGGATGCTTTTAACTCAAGAGGAACATCATTAATAATAACATTTGCAGGATTTTCATTGCCATAATTACAAACAAGAGTTTGAATAATGTCAAATATTCTATTAGGTATTGTTATAACTTTACCTACTTGATCTGCGGTTACTGTATACCAGCCTGTAATATTATTCCACATATAATATGAGTTATTTACTTTATATACTGTATAATTATTAGGAGAAGAAGGAAAATCTTCATAGCCTAAACCACCATTGTCGTCTAGACCTATGAGTTGATCATACTCGTGGAATGTAATGGAAGCCGGAAGACCTCCTCCATTTTCTCCATTTAATAAACACATTTTGTCTTTTAACTGTAATGATACTTGAACACCAGATGTACTATGATTTAAATTAGGATTTGTAATTACATAAATACCTTGATTAAACCAAATAATATTATCATGAATTGTATCGACAGTATTTTTTAAACCCATAAAGATTTGAATTTTTCTATTAATAGAAAGTAAATTGTCAATGTCAGTTAAATCATTTTCGCTTTCTTCTGCAACAAAAGTAAGAGAACCTGCTCTGCGGACGGTGGAGTTTCCATTAATCGAGATATTACCGCCCGCCACTCTACTTTCTATTGAACGAATTGGATGTTCATTATTATCAAGAATTAACACCTTAATATATCCATATCTTATAGGTTCTGAATCTAATTGTTTTAAAAAGGAAGCATCCTTTATTGCACTGACATTACTCATATTAGCCTCCTATTGTATAAAATTTAAATTTCTTATAATTTTCCATTGTATTATCTGCAATCTCATATGCGGTTGCACTCATAGAATAAATAAGTCTATTGGTTGTTTGATTAGGCGAGGTTGTTACATCTTTTAATCTAACAATAATATTGCCCTCAGATGCAGATTTAAATAACTTTGGTTTCCCATCTTGTAAGAACTTTAAAACTAATTCTCTGAACTCATGCTCTCGTTTATAATCATACATACCCATATGTCTGTCTGCGTATGCTTGAGCAATTGCACTAGAACCAAAAAGTTCATTTGGATTAGAGAATACTTGTCTTTCATCCATATTAAATGAAATAAGTCCCGTTACTGGGAATGTACGATATTCAGTATTTCCATTTCTAGAAGTGAAAGGATATTTGCCGCCAAGAGTATTTGTTATACCCTCATCATAAACATAATTATAATTGCCCATTATGTTGTCAAATCTTAATTTTAATTGCTTTCCGCCTTCACCAATAAGATAAGAGAAATCAAAATCCCTTAATACCATAATAGGCATTACATTTAATACACCGCGTTTTTGAGTGGTTGAATTATATTCTTGAACGCCATATTTATACCAAATACCACTTTCTATTGTATAATCATAGAATAAATCAAGATTATTAATTTTCTGATTGCTACAAGTAATAAGTTTAATATCTTCCCATGTAGTAAAATTATCTACATAAGAAGCTCTACGAATATAGAATTGTTTAGTGTAATAGATATTATCATTAAGGTAAAGTTTTAAACCAATTCTTCCTTCTTCCTCTTCTGCTTCTTTAAATGTTAATGATTTAAAATCTGCTTTATAATCTTCATCCAATAAATCATCTACATTTTCTATTGTAACAATAGAAACAGAAGTAATTTGTGAAGGTGTTTGTTCTATTGCAATATCATATTCAATTTCATCTTCATATTTATTAATTGTTGAATATGATAATATAACTTTATAGTTGGTATTATTTTGAAGTTCATATTTAAACAAATAATAAATCTTATTTTGTAAATAATATTCATTTGTATATAAAATACCTGAATCTTCCAATACCACGTCATTTTCAGTTTTTAATATTAAACGATAAGAATATAAAGTCTCTTTAATATCTGTATTAGAATAACTACCATTAATTTCTAATGTCGATAAATCAAGAGAAGAATTTGCAAGAATAGGAATATCTACAGTTGGTGTTCCTGTTGCTTTAAGAATACAATAGGTTGACCATTCTGAAAAATTAGATGCATTAATGTTTAGCCATGCGGCTTGAGGTGTTATTCCATCATAAGCTACAGTAGATAATCTAATTTGTACCTTATATATCCAACCTTCTTGCCATCCTATACTGTCTCCTTTTTTTACATCTTCTGGTAAAATATCAATATAATATAAATTATCTTGTCCTACAACAGGGGTTGGAGTTCCATTAATAATTATTATTCCTGTTGAACGATATATCCCATCTGATGCATTATCTGTTCTATTTACTACATTTTGTCCGCTACTTTGTTTGATAATTGAAAGATGTACTGAATGGACATCTTCTATTGAAGAGGAAAATTCAGACATAGAAAAATACAAAGGACAAGCATCCGTTGCTTCAAATGCGGGCATGTAAGCATCTATGATGGGAGGATATAGAGTTGTACTAGCCATTTTATTTTCCTCCTTTTAATCTCATATATATAATAAATATTATATAAAAAATATTATATGTTTTTGACCAAAAAAATAAAGGGTAAAGATTAAATCTTTACCCTTAACTTTTTACTCTTGTTTTGTACCATGAGATAAGTTTCTTAACTCTCCCATTAAACTAGCGATATATGAATTACCACCAAGTGCAACATAATCGCTGTATCGTTTCTCCAAAATATCCATTGTAAAATCATCAATAGACTTCTGTTTCATTAAAGTATGATGTTTGTCAACAATCCAACCTTTAATATCGTGCATATTAGAAGTAGTAATTTTATCGATTTTATCCTCCATGTAAGTAACACGCTCTGAGAATTTATTATCTATATCGATTAATTTCGTTTCTAAATCTTTGCACATTGTTTGAGTAATACTACTCTGTTCTTGCATTTCTTTATAGAGGTTCTCAAGTTTTTTTGCTTCTTCTTTTTTACTATAATCTTTATTGAATTTTATATTATATTTTTCTTTAAACCATGAAGCAAAATTAGCAACTTCTTTAAAAGCAAGCATGAACATAACTAAATATAATAAAATTTGATCTACTGATAAGGTATTGAGTAATTCAAGCATATTTAATCCCTCCGTTCATATTTTATATAAAAATACAAACAGAGGGATGACCAGTTTTTGCCCAAACTTAGCGTAATCTTTTATTCGCAATCATCTTCATAGCTATCTTCAATGAGACTTTTAATTTCATCATTTATTTCAAGCTGGCTGTCTAACCATTCAAGAGCCTCATCTACCCAACCGCTGAAGGTTTCAAAAGAAATAACTCCTTCAATCCAAGGGAACTTTTCAATAGCCATGTCATATACCATACGAAGCTTAAGCTGTCCAGTACCTGAGCCAAGAGCAACTTCTGCCTTAACAACAGCCCATCTTAACCACTGCTTAAGATTCTGAACTTTCTTTCCAACAGGAAGTTTAATAAACCAAGCGACAAAGAAAGCTACTGCAACAATAGCAATAATAGCAAGTAAAATTGTAACAATCATTCCACTATCCATTTTTTATTCTCCTTCATTTGCGGGCGCCGCTTCTGAGATCTCATCGGCTGCCGCCGCATTATTTTTTTGTGAAACCCATTTATTATAAAGATCTGTTACATCTCTATAAACATCCTTTACAACAAACATTAACTCTTCTATTGTAAGACCACTTTTATTACATTCATCAATAAGTTTTAATCTAAGTTCATTCATTTTTTATCTCCCTGAATGTCCAAATCCACCATCATTACGCTCTGTTTCTGAAAGTTCAACAGAAACTTCAAAATCTGTTGTTTCATACTTCATAAGAATTGCCTGTGCAATACGATCTCCTGCATAAATTCTTTGAATTTTATCACTATCATTGTAGATAGGAATAAACCATTCTCCGCGATAGTCTGAATCAATGACTCCTACACAGTTAGCTAAACGCAATCCTCTCTTAGTGGCAGCACCGCTACGAGGGAAAATAGCTACATAATATCCATTAGGAATTTCTGTCGCAATTCCTGTTGGTATCTTTTCACAGGTTCCGGGAGCAATATCAACTGCACATATATTAGCAGCATATATATCATAACCCGCCGCATCATCACTTCCGCGTGAGGGAATTTGTGCTCTATCATTTAATAATTTAATCTTCATTAGAATCCTCCACACTCGGGAAGGCGCCTTGTTCTACACTATAATTTACTGATACTGTAGCATCAGGTTCTTTAAGATCTGTAAATTTCTTTACAAGGGTAGTTTTCCAATATTCGTCAACTATTTCACCCTTCGCCTTGACTGTCTTATATTCTGTTGAAGATTTTAATAAAGTAAAACGACGGTCTGACTTCGCTTCAGCAATAAGCTGTGCTGCTTCAGCTTCACTATCTACTCTATATATCTCTTGTACCTGACATAAAAATTTCATATATTTCTCCTTAATTCAATTCAATTAAAATATCTGAATTACTAAATTTAGATTTGATTTTTTCGTAATAATGTATAACATAAGGACTGGCCCCATATAAATGAATTGTTTTTACTCTACCATCATATTCTTTTGTTAACCTAAAAAGGTCCTCTAATATATTGGTCATTTTAATAGGAACAATTCTTTCTTCTTCTTTCCCATCTTCACGGATTATAATTTTAGGATTATAATCAAACATTTTAAATCTAATATAAAACGTTATGTTTTTCATTATAATTTCTCACTTTCCACAATCAATAATTGCCTGTGAATAGTTAAATAAATAATAAACAAAAGCTTCTCCTGTGCGATGGTCAACAATTCCAATTTCCCATGCTCCATCTGGCTGCTCGTCAATATAAGTAACCAAGCCACGATTTCTTAATGTTATCATTAACTCTTTAGCAATTACTTTTGTTTTTGAAGTATCAGTATTTAAAAATACTGTAAAATCAGCGCGCTCTCTATTTAAAAGCATCCAAGCATAATTAGACATCATGCTTGTAGCAACTTCACAACACTTCTTATTAAAATCAATTGGGTTCATTGCATCCATTTGTTTTATAAATTGCTTTGCTACATCATAAAGAGTTACATTACTATCTGACATTGTTATTATCCTTTCTATTTTTCTAAAAATATTATACCATATTTTTTTTATTTTGTCAAGACTCTTTCATCCAAGAGTGTTCACAATGATGCCAAATTTCTTGGTTTGAACTACCTCTCCACTTTAAAGTAAGATCTTTCTTTTCTTCTATAAAAGGACCGGTAATAAGATAATCTGTCTCTTCTAAGATAAGTTTAAGATGCTCATTTATTCTACCTTCTAGCAGCACATCATTAATTTCATATCCTGTCCAAATAAAAATCTTAATAGAAGGATAATTTCTTTTAACATTTACAATTAAATCTGTAACTAACTTTAAATTATATGGTGCAAGAGGTTCTCCGCCAAGGATAGATAAATTTCTTGTTATACCATTGTCAGAGATAGCTTCTAGAATTGCGTTCATTACACTAGCATCAAATACTTTACCACCTGCGGGATCCCATGTCTCAGGGTTAAAACATCCCTTACAATGATGTGGACACCCTTGAGTGAAAAAGCTCACGCAAAAGCCGTCTCCATTCACAGTATCGTTTTTTATAAAACCAGCATATTTTAACATATATCTGCCTCCCGCACATTTAACATTAACTCTATTGCAATTGCACCAACTGAATTGCCTAATATAATCATACAAAATTTAAAAGTATTTAACCATGTAATATTCATTAAATAGTAAGGAAAGTCTGCAACGCAATGCTCTGCACCAATTAAAATAAAAATCATAATCGCCATCACTGTTGTAATAGGATTTTTTATTTTAACAGCAAAATGAATTAATATTCCACAAATACACCCCAATAAGAATAATTCCAAAGGAGTTTTTGAAAATTTGGTCGCAACTTTTTCTAAAGTCAAAATGGTTTCATAGTTCGGATTGGCTATTGTATACGCTCCGACCAGACCGGAT
>Ga0247609_10001806_pt1 | contig 24159 bp, 24 predicted proteins | sample 172DNAGHGlowgp2_FD_193487 | JGI IMG/M metagenome (GOLD analysis project Ga0247609, IMG submission 193487) | Sheep rumen microbial communities from Palmerston North, Manawatu-Wanganui, New Zealand - 1728 DNA GHGlow gp2 | ecosystem: Host-associated > Mammals > Digestive system > Stomach > Rumen ...
TACGAGCAGAACTACGTGCTGCCAGACGATGTGGTGAAGGATCAGATCTCTGCCAAGGTCGAGGACGGCATCCTGACCATCACCATGCCGAAGACCGAACCGAAGGAGAAAGTCACCAAGGCTATCGAGGTATCGTAACGGACATTGATTAACCGCATAAATAAAGGGAGCAGCATCCGAACGAAGGGTGCTGCTCCTTTTATCTTATCTGCATCCTCTTGAAAAATTCTTTGACGGCATTGCGCTGATACATCCCCTTGACATAGACCAACGAGGCATGCATGGTTTCCTTGGCTTCCTTAATTGGAATGGCCTTGTAGCCTTCTTCCTCATAGATAACACTCTCAGAGAGGATGGCCACAAGGTGGCATGACTTCACCATGTGAATCATCGTGTAAATCTCGTTGATTTCCATGAGAGGTTTCAGGTCAACACTGTGATCACGAAGCAGACCATCAATCATCGTGCGGGCATTCATGCCCTTTGCAGGAACTGACGTAAGGAAAGCCTTCAGTTGGCTGAGCTTCACTTCTTCAAACTTTGCCAATGGGTGCTCTTCTGCTACAACGGCACATAAGCGTGACTCGAAGAGTGGTATCTCCTCCAGCAACGGCTCGTTTTCCAGAAGATTATAGGTCAGTGCAAAGTCTATCTCGCGATTATGTAGGAGCGTTATCAGTTCATCGGCCCGCTCGAAACGGACGTCAAACTGGATGTCGGGGTATTGCGGACAGAAACGCTGCATGGTCTTGGTAAGCAGTACGGAGAGTCCGTAGGTGGCACCGATGCGGAGTTTTCCCGTTTTCAGTCCTTCCATATCTTGAAGTTGCTGTCTGCCTTGCTCCGCATACTCCAATGTATTACGTGCAAAGGGCAAAAACTGACGACCTGCCTCTGTTAGCGAAACTTTCTTTCCGATGCGCTCGAAGAGTTGCACTCCGAGGTCATCTTCCAATTGCCTGATCTGTTGCGAAAGCGTACTTTGTACAACAAAGCATTCCATCGCTGCGATAGAGAAGTTCTCTGTCTCTGCAGCCTTTACAAAGTAGTTCAATTGTCTTAATTCCATACTATATCGCAATTATCGATAAATCTTATCGAATTATTCACGAATGCAAATATACAATGTTTCCTTGAAAGTTAGTAATTTTGCACCGTCAATTTAACAAAAGAAAGGAAAAAGACAATGAAAATCGTTTATTGGAGTGACTATGCTTGCCCTTACTGCTACATCGGCGAGACCCGTCTGAAGAAAGCCATCAAGGAGCTAGGACTGGAGAATGAGGTGGAAATCGAGACACGTGCTTTCGAGCTTGATCCCGATGCGCCCAAGACGGTTGAGACCATCACCGTTGACCGTTTTGCCAAGAAGTATCGTCTCTCGAAAGAGGAAGCCCAGCAGCAGATAGACCACATCTCACAGCTTGGCATCGACGAAGGTATCGACTTCCGCTATGCCACGACACTCTACACCAACACCCGCGATGCCCACCGTCTTACTAAATTGGCACAGACGAAGCACGATGCAGCGTTGGAAGACCGCGTGAGTGAACTGCTGTTTGATGCCTATTTTACTCGTAATGAGAAACTGGCCGACCACGACGTGTTGCTTCGTGTGGCTCGTGAGGCTGGACTTGACGAGACTGAGGCAAGGAATGTATTGGAGTCGAACCAGTTTGACGAGGAGGTGCGCTTCGACGAGCGTGAGGCCATGATGCGGGGTGTGCATGGCGTTCCTTATTTTATGTTCAACGGAAAGTTTGTCATCCCTGGGGCCTTGTCAGTCAATGCCTTCAAACATACGTTGGAAAAGGCACTCAAAGACCAGCAGGAGAATACTGCTGGCGAGGATGCCCATCAGTGTGGGCCGGAGGGTTGTCGTATATGATACGTCGGATTGTTGTCAAGGATGTCTTTGCCGTCAACTGCTATTTCTACATTGACGATGAGACGCACCACGGATTCCTTATCGATCCTGGCGCACAGGCAAGTCGTATCTTGCAGAAGATAGCGGAGAACGGATGGACTATAGAGCGAATCCTTCTTACTCATGGACATTTTGACCATACGGGTGCTGTCAGTGAGATTGCCCAGACCTTGGGCATTCCCTACTGCATCCATCGTGCAGGAGAAAAGTATTTGACGGATACCCGCTGGAACCTAAGCGCCTATTGTGGCAGGAATGTCTATCTGGACGGTGCTGAGTATTTCGATGATGGGGATGTCATTCGTTTGGAGCCTAATCCATCGTTCGCCCTGAAGGTCATCCACACTCCTGGACATACCCCTGACAGCGTCATCTTCTATAGTCAGCAAGATAAAGTTGCTTTTGTCGGTGACACCATCTTTCGCGACTGTCCTGGCTCCACGCAATATATCGGTGGAAACGAGGTGCAACTTTACAATAGCATCGTGAACAAAATCCTCACGCTGCCCGATAACATTATTCTGTATTCTGGCCACACCGAACCCACTACCGTCGGTCAGGAAAAGTCACATATAGCAGTCTTGTGCGAATTACTTTGTAATCGAGGCTGAATTGTTACGTAATTCAGTATTAATTGTGAGCTAATTAATACTGAATTGTGCGCTAATTAATACTGAATTATAAGCAACTTTTCCAAAATTCGCCCACAAACCTATCCCAGCAAGGATTGCGATCAAACAGAGGAGCGCAAGGCCTTTCAGAAGAAATAATTAATGTCGTTTACTATAAGTTCTCTTCATGTCGATACTCTTCCGATTGTCCGAAACGTCCTGTATATGCCATTACACCACAATATCTTCAATGGGTTTACGCTTCTTTTCTTTCGGCTCGTCTGCTGCATATCCGATGGGAATGATGACAGCAGGTTCTTCACTCTCAGGCAGGGTAAACAACTCTTTACACAGGGGTGCATCGAAATTGCATACCCAACAGGTAGCCAAGCCCTGTTCCGTTGCTGCCAAACAAAGATGCTCAACGGCGATGGCTACATCTATGTCGCCATGATGCTTCCCGTCCGCTCTTACCCATTCTTCATCATGTAAGACAGAGGCAATGATATACATCGGAGCCGTCTTGAACCAATCACGATTATAGCACTGTTGCAGTTTAGCTTTATCCTCCTCACTGCTGACAATGTGAAATCTCCAAGGCTGTTTGTTGACTGCTGAAGGTGCAAAGCGTACACACTCCAAGATGTAGTCAAGTTTCTCTTTCTCCACGTCGAGAGCCTTGTATGCCCTGCAACTGTATCTGTTCTTTACAAGTTCTAAAAAGTCCATATTATCCAAGTTTTGAAATGAATTTCTCTCTATCGACAATGAATCTCAGGTGTGTACCTTCACCAAGCAATGTATCGCCAGAGTATGCAGCCACCTTAAACTCTATCTGCCCTGCCAGGTTCCCATATTCAGGTGTCCGTTGGTGATGGGAATAGTCAGGCTTACACCACTAAGAGTAGACTTTGCATGTGCTGGCATATCATCAGCACCCTCCAACGTATGCTCATATTCTGGACGATTCTCTGGGACAAGACGGTTGAAGATGGTTTCCATGTCTACCCTTACGTCTGGATCAGCATTTTCATTGATGCTCAGACCGCAACTCGTATGCTTACAGAATATGTTGATGACACCAGTCTTAGGCAGTTTTGGCAACTGGCGCAATATCTCGCTAGTCACCAGATGGAAGCCTCTCGACTTGGGAGTAAGTGTTATCTCTACTTGCTGAATCATTCCTTATCTCGTTGAAATTCGCCACAAAATTACTAAAAATCGGCTTAATTCTGACATTTCGCAAGTGAATGTATGTTATTTATGTAATTTTCTAATGAAAATTGAGTAATTTTGTGCCCAATTTAAGATTCATGCTATATGATTGACCATATTTTAGACTATAACAAGGACTTTGTGGCTCGGAAGGGCTACGAGAAGTATCTGACTGATAAGTACCCTGACAAGAAGCTGGCGGTACTTTCATGTATGGACACTAGGTTAACCGAACTGCTCCCTGCTGCCTTGGGCTTGAAGAACGGTGATGCCAAGATTATCAAAAACGCAGGAGGACTAGTCATTTCCGCTTTCGATTCTGCCATGCGCAGCCTCATTGTAGCAATCTACGAATTGGGCGTGGAGGAAATCATGGTTGTGGCACATTCGCATTGCGGAGCTTGCCACATGAGCTTTGACCACTTCCACCATGAAATGATAGCCCGTGGCGTGACTGACGAGACACTTGACACTATTCAAAAGTGTGGAATTGACCTGCATCACTGGTTGGAGGGTTTCAAGGACACTCCCGAATCTGTCCGCAAGACTGTCGAGACCATCAAAACCCATCCACTCGTTCCAAAGGATATTGTAGTGAGAGGATTCATTATTGATTCTGAAACTGGAGAACTTGAAGAGATAAAGGACTAAACTTTATGGACTACCTGCCCAAAGACCCTGCAATACTGGTTTCAAGTGTCAACATGCTTCTGAGGGATGAAGAGTTTGACAGCTTGGAGTCACTTTGCTATGCCTTCAGCAGAGATCCAAAAGAAATAAAAGACTACCTGTTTGGAAAAGGGTATGTCTGGAGTGAGCAACAGAAACAATTCAGACCTATTGGCTACGACGCATGATAACGTGAACAGGATTATAAGAGAAGCCAGACCGACGGACACGACTGACGCATTGACACCCATCGGGACAACCATATCATGCAGCATAACATCGCCAAACACGGTTTTACCTATTGCGGCATTATCTATTTGGCCTCTGGTGATGAAAGATTGGCTTACCAAATGATTGTAGCACCAGATGCTTCATAGGATGCCCTCCCCACGTATTATCATTGGCATAGCGGAATCCAACAGAAGAATACAAAGTCTCACCAGTTGGGTTCCCTTTGTCTACTAACAGGCCAACACAAGGGAGTCCTATCTTTTCTGCTCGTTCTTTTGTGGCCATTATTAATCGTTTTGCAATACCTTGACGGCGATATTCTGCTTGGACGGCCAGAGAATCGAGATAGAGTTCTCCTGCCTGCGTCTCGTCATCTATTCCAGAATGATCCTTGCCGATATACTTTTTTGCAGCCTCAACGAATACTTTGCGTAGTTGATGTAGCCTACCTCCATCGTAGCTTACAGAAACACCTACTACTTTGTCCCCATCGAGAGCAACCAATGTGTTCTTGTAGCTATACTGTGAATCCTCTCGCTCAACAAGCATCGTCATCATCTTACGGAAGTCCTCCAGTCCATAGCCATCCCCACAGAAGTACAGACAACATTCATCCGTCATTGCTATCATTATCAGGCTTGCTATTTCCGATGCCTGGCTCCTTTTTGCTTCTCGTATTTCTATCATATCAATCCCACGTCCAATGTTGCCTTAATTCGCCTACTATCTCATCCCAATCCTGTAAGGTGAATGTCCCAGACCCCATCATCATAACGGTCATTTCGATGTCATCAAACTTACGGAATACGTTGGTATCACGAAAGCCGTTTCTGAGGTAAAATTCATGCCTGCGTTTTCTTTGTTCGGGATTGGGGCATGGGTTTTGATAAGGAGATTCCATATCGAGTACACACGCTTGACCTTCGTATTTCTTTATCAGCTGAGTAAGAATCTGCTGTCCCAAACCTTTTCCTCTCAATTCCGGCATTACGGCAAAGTACCAGTACCAGTTGACAAGTGGTCTGGGATAGACGATTGTGAATCCAATGAACTCGTCACCATCATAATAGGCGGTGAAGTCAAGGTGCATTTCATCGACCAATCGAATCAAGTCATCCCAGGGTATTTTCTCGTCATCGGGAAAAGACACCTCATAGAGATTCTTCAACCGCTCGTCAGCGTTAAGGGCTGTTATCTGTTTCGGTATCATCGTCCAAAAACGGCCACCATCCAGTTCCTCCATAGATGGACATATTTCACCGTCGTAGGTGGTTCGGTTCACATATACCAGTTCACGCTCTCGCTTACTCTCAAACACATACTTATCAACAAACACAGGTGTTAAGTCGTTGATGCCTAATTCCTCGCGCACCTCACGATTCAACGCCTCGTCAGGAGTTTCACCATAGTCAATATGACCACCAACAGCTGTGTCCCATTTGCCTGGCTGTATATCCTTCCAGTCGGGCCGTCGCTGTAGATAGATTTCTCCCTTCGTGTTGAACACATGAAGATGCACGACAGGATGAAGCAGTTTGGAACCACTGTGACACTCGCCTCGTGCGGCAGAGCCAATTACCTCTCCGTTCTCATCTACTATCGGAAATATCTCTTGCTGATTATCCATAACGGCTGCAAAGGTAGTCATTTTTCGGGAAAATCCCGCCCAATCTTTAGGGAAATCCACCCGTGGCTTGCTATCTACTTGGGTAGGACTTGGATAGAAGATAATAAATGCCTATTAAATGCAATTTTGGCTCTCAAATGGAGTAATTTTGTCTCTTTTGCACATATTCTTGTTTGTCATTTGACTTTTATCAACAGATTCTAGTACAAAACTACCACAATTACAAATATTTGTATTATCTTTGTACCGAATTTCAGATAATCGGTATGAATAAAGGTAATTCCTATCTGTCGTCTGCCGACGTGAAACAGCAGGGGCGTACTGCTTACTATAAGATGTTGGAAAGTGCGCGTCAGGGCGAACTCATTCAGGTTCGTCGGGGGGTCTATGCCAATATTGACCAGCTTAGCGGGAATATGATTGACATAGAAACGGTAGTTCCAGGCGGCATCCTGTGTTTGTGGTCGGCGTGGAACATCCATCAACTCACCACCTCCATGCCTCAGGCATTCCATGTTGCTGTCAAACGAAACAGGAAAGTGACGGTTCCGGCGTTTCCGAAGGTGGAGATTCATCACTACACGGAGGCACTGTTGAATATTGGCGTAATAACGATGGAAATCGACGGCTTTACTATACGCCTCTATGACGTAGAGCGTTGTGTATGTGATGCCGTGAAGTTCAGAAACAAGGTGGGAATGGATGTCTGCTCAGAGATTATCGACAGTTACCTAACACGTCCAGAAAGGAATCTCAGTCGTCTGATGGACTATGCCCGTCTATTGAGGGTCGCGAACATTCTCGAACAATATCTGCAAGTGAAACTATGAGCAAGGAGGAGATAAAGAATTACGGCAAATCCATACGAACAAAGTTGTTGAACGTAGCCAAGAAAGAAAACGTCTTTTATCAGACCATCCTCACACGCTACTTTCAAGAGCGACTGCTGTACAGAATGTCACAGACAAAGTATCGGAGCAACTTCTACCTGAAAAGGTGGTGCGCTCATGTATGCCTATGAGCGGTTTGCGGCTCGTCCAACGTTAGACATTGACTTTTTGGGCAATAACATCAGCAATGAAGGGGGTAATATCGTCGCGGTTTTCAAAGAGATTTGCGCTGTGCCCTATGAGGAGGATGGTATCATTTTTGACTTAGAGAAGATCACCGCACAAAACATCACCGAGTTCAAAGACTATCATGGCATCCGTCTCAGTATTCCTGTCAAGATGGATACCATCGCGCAAGTGATGACAATGGATATCGGTTTTGGCGACGTGGTTACTCCAAGTCCCATAAATATTGACTATCCGCTGTTGCTTACCCACTTGCCAGAAGTGAATATCCTTGCCTACTCGCTTGAGACGGTGATCGCAGAAAAGATGCATGCCGTGGTTGACCTGGCTGATCAAAGCAGTCGTATGAAGGACTACTACGACCTTTACAACATCCTGTCGAAAGAACAGTACGACACAGCGGTCCTCCAAGAGGCCATCATCCGCACCTTCGAGAACAGGCACACCCCATACAATGCTGATGCCGTATTCTTTCGAAAAGAGTTTGCCGAGAATCCGCAGATGCAAGTCAGGTGGCAGGCCTTTATGCGTAAAATAACTCAAAGAAAAGACATGCCCTTTTCTGAAGTGGTAAGATACATTCAAAATGAACTTCGTCCTTATTGGGAAATCCTTTCTAGGCAAGGTTTAGGAGCTTAGCCATACTATAACCTACTTTCAGTCTGCTTCTTAGCTGCATTTAACCTTACTCGTGAGTATGGCAGGAGTATGGCTACAGTATGGGCAGGACTTGGGTAATGCCAGAGTAGAGCATGTCGAGTCCGCAACTGATTTTGCCATCAATTTTGTCATTTTTATGCTATTTCTGCTCTCAAAAGGAGAATTTTTGTCTCCTTTTGCAACTTTTTTGACTTTGTGTGATTTCGATTCATTATTTTTTTGTAATTTTGAGGCGTATTTCTTGTAAGAGAGTACAAAGACATATTTGCTCAAATTCTCCTGTCGAATTAGCACCTCAAAAAGAGAAGTAACGAGCAATGATCCTAATTCCTGTTGGAGTATGCGCATAAGCGCAGACTTCACCATAAGGAATTAGGGGCCGTGCTAAGCCTGACAGGAGATATGGCCGTAGTCTGCGCTTTCTCTATGCAGGTAGGTTGGTACAGATTCGCCATTAACGAGAGTACTAATTTCTAAAGCAAAGAGCAAATATGGATATTCCGCTTTCACTCAAAGACATAAGAAACTGTGGAGGTTTGATGGGATATGAAAGAAAGTCCTCAACGTGCTGCCATATGACAGACGTTGTGGGACTTTCTGCGTTTATCAAGTTGTGTTTATGAAGAGCAGATGTGGACAGCATATAAATATGGATTACGACCTTTACAATGATGAACAACTGGTCAATGGCATTTTGAACAACGATAGACCATTGATAGAGTATTTCTTCCAGAAGAAATGCTCGAGGCTCTTTTCGTACATTCTTTTGAATGTTTTTGATGGTCACATTGACAAGCGCGAACTTGTCAGTGAACTCTATCTGTTTATGGCTCATGATGATTGGCAAGTGTTTCGGAAGTTTCAGTTCCGCAGTTCCCTGATGACATATATCAGCGTGGTTGCAGTACGCTTTTTCCAAAAAAAGCGTATTGCGCTGATAGATTTCATGCCGACAGAGGAACTAAACGACAAAATGAAGAAAGCATATAACTCTGGTCTAACCATTGAACAGCGTATGGATATCTATTCTGCCTTGCAGAAGATGCCCAATGCTCGATACCGTCAAGTCATTGAGGTTTTGGACTTGAGAGATGTACAGCCAGAAAAATTAGCAAAGGAAATGGACGTAACAGTAGATAACTTATACAACATTCACCGCCGTGCGCTGGTTCAGCTACGCTTAATTATGGGTAGAAAGGAGGACTATGTATGATTGATTTTTTGGAATTCAATGATGAAATTTCCGATGAGATGCTAGCTGCGTATATAGATGGGAATTCGACAAAAAAAGAATCGTTACTGATAGAAAGTTCGCTCATAAATGACACTACATTAGCAGAAGCTATAGAAATAGCAGAAGACTCAAAAAATCTTTGGGAGTTACTTGGAAGTGACGATGGATTTGAACAATATAATAACGACAATTCATTCGAAGATTCAACTTGCCAAAATGATAATGATGAGTCTGAAGGAATAGACATAGATTTTGATTTAAGTAATACAAATAATAACTTTCAAGATTTAGATCTTATGGATAAGAAAGAAGCGGCATCAATGACAATCCCACCAGCAGCAGGAGCAGCTGCTTATAAGTTGTGGAATGCCTACAATAATGGCTCCTTAGATTTTAAAGAAACAGGCGCAGATTCAGATTATACGGAATCTGTTAAAGGCAATCGTCAGGATACCTATGTCGGAGCAAGGCCTGCAGAGACATTGCATGGACAAGAAGAGTTGGACATCGCTTTTGACCCCAAGGTGTACCAGTATTATCCTGATACTTGTGCCATTCAATCTCAACATCTCATATTGGAACAGTTTGGTATAAACGTATCACAAGAAGAAATGATTGAAGTGGCTAAGTTGAATGGCTGGTATGCGGAAGGATATGGAACTCCACTTGATTGTGTTGGCAAACTGTTGGAACACTATGGTGTAAGGGTAGAGGCAACAGAAGGAAATAATATTTTCAACCTGGCCAGTGAGCTTTCAAAAGGACATCAAATTATTGTTTCCGTAGATTCCGGAGAATTGGTTAATCCGGATAGTGAAATAAACGAGGATTTGCTTTCTGGAGAAAGCGCAGATCATTCCCTTACTGTGGTAGGGCTCGACACTACAAATCCTGACGATGTGAAAGTTATTGTAACGGATCCAGGTACAGGAAACAAACAATGGGCATATTCTGAAAAGCAGTTCCTTGAAGCATGGAAAGATTCTAATTGCTATATGGTGTCAACGGAACAGTCACCGCAGGAATATAGTGGCGGTGAAGCCCCCTCCATGCCTGACTTTGCTGGGATACCTACTGACATAATTGATAAGATGGCTGATGTAGATTTAACTCCTTCTTATGACCATTTGGATGCTATCATACATTCATTAATGAATAATCCAGATGGATGGAGCAATGTTATATCCGATTATCCTAATATCTTCAATTACGATGTTGATGGTACATTCCATATCTATGATCCAACGTCGGGACAGGATTTGACTTTACTGAATGATGATTTCTTAACAATTTAAGAAAAACGATGGATATAATTCACCAGTTGAACTACTTCAAGAGCCTGGCTGATGCCTATCACTTTGATGGCATTGGTCAGGATCTTAAGGCAATTTACAGAAAAATGTCTGATAATAACTTGTATCTTGCTGTAATTGGTGAGTTTAACACTGGGAAATCCACATTTATTAATGCCCTGTTAAGAAAACGTCTATTAAAAGAAGCCATACTTCCAACAACAGCCTGTGCATCCTACATATCACGAGGCGACGGCCTTCTAAGAGTTAAAGTGGAATTCGCTGATTCAAGTTTTGATGTCAACGAAGAAAACATGTCTGCCCTAACCTGTTATTTAATACGGCGATATAAACATTCTTGCTCTAACCTGTGGGAGGTTGTTGACGCATTAACTTCTGACCAGACTGTGGCTCGTGACGTTAAGTCCCTTTCATTGTCAGTGCCAAATGTCCATTTCCCGCAAACTGTCATTATTATTGATACCCCAGGATTCAATCCCAGTGATTCTATATATAGTAACCATTATGGTATTACTATGCAGGTTGTCTCAGAACGTGCTGACGTAGCCTTGATTTTAATGTCAACTTCACACCCCTATACTAACTCAACAAAGCAATTCTTACAACAGTATTTGGTAAACTACATGCACCGATGCATTTTTGTTTTGACAATGGGTGATTGTAAAAGTCCTGAGGAAAGGGTAGAAGTAATTGATTATGTTAAGAATAAATTAAGAAAGGATTTTGGTTTGCAAAGTCCATTAGTGTTTTGCGAGAGTGCAATTGCCATGCTTCCTGCAAAGAATCTTACATACCAAGAACTAATAGAGTATCGATTGTGGCAAAATGAATTTCGTTCCTTCGAAAAATGTGTATGGGAGCTTATGCGTATGGAGAAGAAAGTCATTCTTGCAGAGCACCTCCGTTATCTTGTGCTTAAATTGACAAAGGAGTTTCAGAAAGGATTATATATGAAAAAGGTAAAAATGGAGTCTGAATTAATGGGGAATTCCTGGTTTTCCAAAGCAACAATTGACAGTATAAAAAACAATCTGCTTTCACTCAGATATGTTGAATATGAAGTCAATGAGGAACTAAGAAAGCTAAAAGAACAAAAATACGTTATTGATTATGGAAAAAGAGCAAATTAAAAGCCTTTCGGGTCAGCTTGGTTGTCCTGAAGTTTATAAGGACTTTAATTCCCGCATTTCTATGTTGAGTGGCGATACCACTAGAATCTCTGTGACTGGTAATATCAATACGGGGAAGTCAAGCCTTATCAATGCACTCGCTGACACTAAGTTGGAAGTTTCTTTTTTACCAACAGGGAAGACAAATAGAGTTGTTGCTAAAGAGAAAGCAAGTGATTCCAGCGCAGTTGAATCAGAGTCAGAATGGCTTCGTAGTCAGCAGTTAGAGTTATGGGAATTCCCTATAAAGGAAATGGAGAATTCTCTAAATTCTTTTGGATTACATTATGTTCATACAGATTTGTGTGTTTTCCTGACTAACGCACAAAGCGTCCTAACTCGTGATGAGATGTCACATTTGGATTTCTTGGAGCAAGTAGGCATCCCTACATTAGTAGTACTTACAAAAGCTGATTTTTTAGAAGAATCAAGCTTGGCCGAAGTCTGTTCTTATGCTAAGAATATCATTGCGCGCCGAAAATACAAAAGCATAATGCTATTAGGCGATATGAAAGGAGTTCCAGTATTCCTGCTTGCAGATTCTGTGAAGAATGCCGTCAATGCCATTCTACGAAACAATGACGTGAAGAAAAAATCAAGGATGGCTTTAAGACGCTTGTTTGAAGCGTGTGCCATTACTCAACTTTTTGAATCGTGTACAAAAAGGATGCAGGAGATTGACGATAAAGTGAAGAAAGTTGAAGACTTGGCAATAGAGAAAGAGAACAACTTATCTGATTCTTTAATGGATTGGGGACTGTTACAAAACAAGTTGAATGAGCGTCGCAAAGAAACCTCTGACAAAATATCTGATTCTCTTGAAAAAAAGAGAACTGACGTAATCCGCCAATTGACTCATAGTGTCGAGATGAGTAATGATGTCAAGCTTTTCTGGGAAAAAGAACTTCCTTATAAGCTCGAGGACATCATGAGAAATAATTCTCAAACTTCAATGCATACCATCAATACCGATGTTGTTAATACTATCAATTGGCTGAATGGAGAAATAAGGAGAACCTTCCATACAGGTTTGAGCACTTTACAGCCAATTAGTTGTACAATAGATTCTACATCTATGCCAAACTCTCCCAATCCAGAACTCGCAGATAACAAGAACATGCGTATTGTTGCAAGGGTTGGAACTGCTGCAACAGTCATCGCAGCAGCAACCATGTTGGCACCTTTAGGAATTGGGGGAGTTGTCATGGCTGTAAGTATGATGGCTGGAGTTGGAGCGGAGTTCTTCATGAACAAAAAGCAAGGTGAGGCCAAGCAGAAGGTGATAGAGTTAATACCTAATGTGGTTGACCAGGCGCAAAACAAATTGTTGGTTGATGTTTCTGACAATCTTTATAATGTATATTCGGAATTAGTCCGTAACCTCCAATCATTTCAGCAGCAATGGCGTGAAGAGGCAGAAAAGGAATTGCAAAACGAGAATTCTGTCGCTCTTTTCAATTGCAAGAAAGAAAAGGAAAAATGGGAAGGTCTTATGGTAGAGATTAACAGCTTAAGTGAAGAAATATTGAATAACAAATAAAATTCATTATGATTACTCCAGAACAGTTTCAAAAATCTTTAAAAGATTTGTCTCTCATTATTGACAGACAAATGAATGTGTCGTATAATGTCGGCATAGATCCTAACATGCAGAAAACTCTACTTAGTGAAATGTCGCATCTTAAAAACAGTACCTTAAAGGTGCTGGTGATGGGACAATTCGACAGTGGAAAGTCTACATTCCTAAACGCACTAATGGGACAAGAACTTTTATCAGCAAAAGTAACCCCAACAACTGCGGTCATAGGAGAAATTGGGTATGGTACAAAGCCTAGAGCTATACTTTACCCTAAAGACAATAACAAGAAACCTTTCGAGATTGACATAATGGATTTGCCAAAATATACGGTAATAGATCATTCCGTAGAAAAAGATGATGTTAAAGCAAAAATTAGTCCCTATGAAAAGGTTGTCATTAAGTATCCACTTGATATTTGTAAAATGGGGATTGAACTTATTGACTCACCAGGAACTAACGATCCATCATGTCATGATCGTATTACTCAAGAGTATTTGCCTAAAGCGGATGCAATCATTTATTTGATGAATGTTCAAACGCCATTTGATTTGACAGATAAAGTGACATTGGACAATTTAGTCGCAAAAGGTTATAAATCTATCATTTTCGTTTTGACATATTTTGATATTTTAGAAGAAAGTGACAGAAAATATGGAACTAATCAAGTTAAAGAAGCCGTTCCATATGTAATGCAAAAATTATCAGGTTATACTACTTTGGGTACGGAAGGTATTTTCTTTGTAGGTTCCTTACCAGCATTGAAAGCTAAGGAAAGAAATGACATGGCAATGTTGGAGGCAAGCCATCTTCCTGTCGTTGAAAAGAAACTAAAACAAATCCTTTTCAATGAGAAAGGACGCATGAAACTTGCGAAAGCGCTTTATGCTGCAAAGATGGCCAATCGCGAATGCAATACTTTCGTTGCAAATAAAATTGCTGTTGCTCAAGCAAGCAGGAACAAACAATCATCGGATCTTGTTACTGCTCAGGGGAAATTAGAGAAAGCCCGTCAAAAAGCACAAGAAATTTCCAAGCAGTTCTCTGAGGGACTTGATGCAATTGTCAAAGATTCAAAGAATCATATCAATCTTTTTATTACAAATGACATAATCCCCAATATCCCATCGTGGGTGTCGGATTTCCAACCTGCTGAAGGGCAGTCTATCAGCATTTTGCATCCAAATCGAACAGGTGCAGTCTTTACGGAAGCATGTGTCACTTTTTTACAGACCAAAATTGAGACTGCAATGGGGACATGGTGCGAGAAGACACTGGTGGCAAAAGTTCTCAACCCTCGTATCAATGCATTGGCTGAGTCGCAAAATGCAAATTTGGATGCGTTTGAGAATGACCTTAGCGCCCTTCGTAATTGCCTCTCGCTCAAATTGAATTTAGACGCAAATAATGAGCAGTCAAAAGTTCAATCAGGTAAAGCAAATCGCATTTTTGCAGCACTGACTTCTTTGGCATTGACTGACGTGGGTGGGGCATTTGTTGGTGGACAATTAGGATTTGCTGGTTTAGGACAGGCTTTAATTGCCCAGCTCATAGGTGGCATTATTCTTGTAATAGCAAGTCTGTTCACTCCAATTGGATGGGTAGCTATCATTACAACAAATATTGTTGCTGCTCTAATAGGAGGTTTTTCGCGTGTTCAAGGAGTTGAAGAAAGAGTGAAAAAGAACATCGGTCAAGAGGCTCAAAAAGAACTTTCAAATCGAGTGGGTTCTATCGTTAGTGGTGTTGTGGATGGCCTCCAGATGACAATGAATAAGATGAAAGATGCTGTACAGGAGGATATTGACAAGCCTGTGAAGAATGCCCAAAATCTTCTTGACGAGGCTCGTAAAAACCAGACTCTTAAGGAGAATGAAATTACTGCAAATATTGAAAAGTATATGTCACTGCAAAATGAGAACAATAAAATTACCAATGACTTGGACGGATTAGCTGAAAAAAATAATATTTAGTCTTATGATTTCGTTATGGCCACACCAGTTTTAGACTTGGTGTGGCTTATAACGAAACTAATGAATTTTTTAACATAACACCTTATGAATAGAAACCTATTCATTCTTGTACTTATTTTTTCCGCTACATATATATTTGGAAAAGATGGGAAAAAGGAATTTGATTATATAACAAAAACTGTTTCCCCCAATTTAGTAAATGACAGTTGTGATGTGGCCAATGTTTGGTATAGCGATACGCTATCAGAGAATCATATTCCAAATGTTTTGGGTCAAATTTTGAAAAATCATGTAAAACAATTGGGTGAAGTAAGTAACCTTGACAATTCGTGTAACAAGTATAAGGCAGTTGAGAGTATACCATCAAGGATAGAGCCTCTTCTTGGAGATATTGCCTTTAGTCAGCGTGACCCATACAATGACAAATGCCCATTTTTTGAGGGCAAGCGATGTGTTACAGGATGTGTCGCAACTGCAATGGCGCAATTGATGGCATACTACAGATATCCTCAAGGCATGCAAGGAGACAAGATAGAATATACTACTTCCACATACGGGATTCCTGTTTCCTGGGACTGTTCTTCCACAACTTTTGATTGGGACAACTTACGACATACGTATGGGAAAGACTCTATCCCTGATTACACTGAATCCGAATCAGTGACAAATGAGCAATTTATGACCATTTCTGGCTTAAATCGTTCGATTGCCCCCCCTCAGAATATTGAGCTATCTAATCTCGTGAGTATAAGAGAAGGGGTTATTAATGGTAATATTCAACTCTTGCTCGTAGACGAAACCGGTAACTTCGTTCGCCCAATAGGCGAGTCAAAAGATATAAGTGCGCTCAAATATAAATCCGGCTGGAACAAAAGTCGCATTTATCATACTATTCCAAGTGATATTGCCGATGGGGAGTATCGCTTATATGTGGGGTTTAGAGCAACAGGATCACATGATTGGTCTTTATTAAGGCGGGCTATCAACAAAGATGATATATACGATTCACCGCGTGAAGAGTGTTACATCTCTATTGTGAAAAATGGCAATCGATACCTTATGGAAGACGAATGGTTTAATTGCGGTTATAACGAAACAGAACGAAATTCTGTAGCGACACTGTGTGCAGCATGCGGCGCAGCAACTCGGATGGATTATGGAACAGACGGTAGCAGTACAGATAACGATAAGATGGCAACAGGTTTAGCTAAATATATGGGATATGATGATTGCATGTATGTAGTTAAGTCCAACCAGTTTGCTGAAGAAGGGTTCATGGAAAAAATCATCCAGACAGAATTACTAGACGGCAGGCCTGTATATTGTTGCGGAACATTAGCATCAGGTGGCAGTCATGCGTTTGTTATAGACGGCTATCAGATTGTAAATGGTGTTTCATATTTTCATGTTAATTGGGGATGGAATGGACAAGACAACGACTATTATTTGTTGGATAACATGACAACAAGTGATGGTAAGAATTATGGATTTGCATATAGCTTAACCTTAGGCATTAAGCCAAAAGATGGAGTGGATATAGGTTATACATTTACCGCTCGAAACATTTCTGCGTCATTTAATGATAACAAATTGACCGTTTTAGTTGACAATCTTATAAATAATACGATAAAAGATTTCAGAGGTGACTTGTCATTATACGCCAGAGATGCAAATGGGGATGACATACTTTTGAAAAGTTTTCCTTGGGAAATATGGAAGGCTTTTGCTGGATATAGTGAACCTTTTAATTGGAATGTGGCAATTCCTTCTGACATTAAGCCTGGAAACTACCAAATTGTATTAAAGGCCAAGGCAAAAGATTCTTCAATAGAAAAAGATGTGTTAATACCTTCATTTCCTCAGGTACAAATTGAAAATTACGCTACAGCTGTAGATAATATTGGAATTGGAGACAGTGGGAACCAAAAAGTGTATGATTTGTTCGGTAGGCAATTCAAGTCAATAAATAAGAGTAGCATTTATATAATAGATGGAAAGAAAATTCTACGGAAACAATAAGAAATTAAAAATATGATGATGCTGATTTGTTGAGTTACTTTCTTGAATAAAGTTTACAGTGGCAGCTTGTGATAATAATTAATAAATTGAAAGAGAAAAAGAATGGATGAAGTTCTTTTGACAGTCGCACAGATTAGGGAGTGCGTGCTTAAATTTGTGGAAAAAGCGAAGGTAAAGATACCTGAATTTCTCGAAGAAACATGGAACGCTGAGTATCATTATGTTTCAGAACTGTTTGAGAAAGACGGCGATCAACTTATTTTTGCTTTCAAGTGCAATCCCGCTCTGCAGAAGGAAGAAATGAAGAAGATGATGGTTTGTTGTGTAGTTTGTTCTCCAAATAATGGCGTTGAGATGGAAAAACCGCTTATGTACGAATCGATTGAAACCGTTGTCGCTACTATTGGTGGCGATGAAATGGTAAATGAGAGCATCAAGTTATTTGAGGGACTATTGCAAGAAATGAAGGATTTAAATATCAAGATTATGAAAAAGCTAATTATGACAATGATGGCTGTCGTTTTTGCCATCACTGCAAACGCTCAGTACAATGTCGGCACTTCTTCAACGACAACCGACTATTTTGGCAACACAACGACAACTCACAGAGACCGTTATGGCAACACAACAGGTTCGCAGATCCAATACAGATTATTTCGGTAATACCAACTGAACTTTTCCACCCATACTTTCGAGAACACTTTTGCATATCTATGCAAATTAATAGGTTGCATAACATGTTGATTTTCAAACGATTGTAATTCAATATTAATTGTCTCGCAATTTGATATGAATTGACACACAATTAATACTGAATTGCGACACAATTCCGTGTTCGTTTGCTCACAATTCAAAATGTTTTATTTATACACATATATATACAGTGGTCTGAAGGGTGGGAAACTTCAGATACCAATTCGACATTACAGCCTTTGCAACAGCCTTCCTGTGAGAGTCATGGCAGCTCACTTTGAAGGTGCAGGCTTTCACATCAGGACGATAGGCATGTCTGTGGGCATCAAAGTGAGAAGCCCTCTTGTCAACCTTATCAAAGTGCGTTGTTTTCTTATTGTTCGTCACTACAATAACTGTGGCCTTCTTGTTGTTGCCATACTTCTTATTACCTGCCGGCATACTCCAGAAGGCTACTTCTGGCACATTGGCATTGTTGGGCGATGGAGGCTATCCTTATGCCGTACCCATCAGCTATGTCTATGACGATGGTAAACTGTATTTCCACAGTGCCATGAGCGGTCACAAGGTGGATGCTATTCGTGGTTGTGATAAGGCATCCTTCTGTGTCATTGACAAGGATGATGTGAAGCCTGCAGAATACACTACCTATTTCCGTAGCGTCATTGCCTTCGGCAGAATCCGCATCGTAGAGGATGAGACAGAGAAACTGGCCATTGCCAGAATCCTCGGCAATCGATATAATCCGAATCAGGAGGAAGCCTTGCAGAAGGAGTTGGAGCATGGCCTCAGTCGTATGCTGGCTATCCGCTTCGATATTGAGCATTTGACTGGCAAGGAAGCCATCGAGTTGGTTAGGGCACATCAAATGAAACAGTAACACGCCATGCAGATACTACTCGCTTGTGCCAAGATTATAGAGCCTTATGCCTCCATCGCTGCTGCCTGGAATAGCTCTATGCCAAGACCCTCTTCAATCTTCCATATAACAGATTTACGATTGGTTGATACACAGGTATTTGCGATTGTACAATCATGCGACCTTTCCAAGAGGCCTTCAGATGCGACATCTTTGTAGTTTCCGAGGTTTCGTTGCCACGCCGAATATTACAAAACTTTAGCCAAAGGTCTATCATGTATTTTCTATTATCTGTGCTGCAATCGTGTCTGCTGTATACAATAGCGCCGTCAACGGTGATTTACAGGCTTGTTTATAGTCTTCGGTCATCTCTTCATTATGAAGCGCCAGTTGCCAAGGTCCCATATGAAACCTGATACTCACCGCTTCCTCATCGGTTAACTCCAAGCCTAAACGAAGCAGCATGATCACCGACTTCTCACCGTGTCCGATAGGGAAGTCATAATTTTTCTCGTATATGCCGTTTGTTAACCTATAACGTGTGGCTTTCGAGATGTCGTGGAGGAGGGTCGTTATAATCAGACTGTCTTCCTTTATCAGGATGTCGGTTCGCATTGAGTTGATGTCTTTTGCTAGTCTGCGAGCAATCTCATAGACATTCAATGAATGGGAAACGAGTCCGCCGGCATAGCAGCAGTGCCCACTGCGTGATGCAGGTGCTTCAAAGAACCCCAGTCTTCTCAGCTCCGTCAGCACCGCTCCGGTGTTTGTTCGCTCTGTTGAGAGGAGAAGTTTACAAAACCGCTCTCTCAATTTATCGATGTTGTTGGTGTTCATTGGTGTTTTGTTTTTATGATAAATGTTTCTTTCCTTGCTTGTTTTGGATATTTCATTCTCATGCAGCGCTCAGGTGGAGGAGGATGTTAGACGTTTAGTAACCCTCCATCAGACTTTCTTCAACTTCTGCTCTCCATGCCTCCTCAGGGTCTGTCATTAGAACTCTCTCCTCCTGGAGAGGTTCAAACTTCTCTACCCATGCTTTCAGCTCAGGCTCTTGTGAGAGTAAGTCATACATTTCCTCTTTCTTCCCTGCAACTCTGTAAGTCCTGTAGATGTCATACACAAGTAGTAGTCGGATATGCTCATCCTTGATACCACTCATGACGGCCTTCCGTTGTTCTTTTTCAGTAAGGAACGGAGTACCAAAGCGTTTTAGATTATCTTTTGACCGCTCAGGTAGCTGATGAAATAAAATCATCTTGACAAAATTATCCTTCGAGGTGTTCTCATCGGTAGCGAGCTCGCCCCATCTTTCCTTGCTGCCTTCATCCGTGAGAAGGTGGTAAAGTTTTTGGACCTCCTGCCTAGCAGCTATAGTCCAGGCATTGCCGTTGAACTTTAGATCAATTTTACCGCTCCAGAAAACTTCAAGTTTCTTTTTCGCTATAGTCTTCCCCAGGTCTTTATAGAACTCAAGCATGTCAGCGGTGTTCTTGAAATTTAAATTTTTAGTTAACATCAATCCTGGGTTTTTATTCCCTGAGATTTCATTTCTGATCATCAACAGGAAGAGATAGCACAGATCGTATGGTCGCGAGTACTTGATATCGTTTGGAAGCTCTAACGGCCCCCTCTCCGTGTATTCTATTTCATTATTAGCAGTCATCCCCCTGTTCACCAACGCCTCCAGTTCTTTCTGATACTTATCCATCAGGCACTGACCTGAATCATCTTCTACAAGCATCGCATGGAATGCACTCCGGTTGTTGTCCTTGTTCGTTTTATTTGTCTTCTCACACGTTTCATTTATCTTCTTGTCTGTCATAGATAGTATTTGCAACACCATGCTTTGGGCAGGATAGAGTCCCCAGATTCTGTCATCTGTCTGCGTAAACCATGAGGCAAAAGGGTTCCTATAGAGAGTGATGCCCTTTGTCTTTTTTATCTTTTTGAAAAATATTTTAGCATTGTCAGATTCAAGAATTTGCTTCAAATAATAGCCATATTTATTTGGGTCATCTTGGATGGCAAAGACAGGATGGCTGAATGCTGCTTTTATCTTTTCTCCCATCGCCTGATAGCCACCGTTCAACAGTGTAAGGCTCACCGCTTTTTTCAGTTGTGCGACCAAGCTCTCATACATTGCTTTGACAGCGTATTCATTCTGCTTTGACAACTTCGCAATCGCCGTGAAATCTCGGTCATCCAGCTCTTTTTTACGTGCTTCCTTCTCGCTGGAATCTATACTCTGTTTCTTTTCATACCACTCCTTTATACCGCTTATTATCTTGTTGATTTCATCCAAAACTCTCGCTTCCTCTTCCGACTCGACGAGCTCGACCGTCCACGAACACTTCTCCTCTGCACCTTTTTTTATGTGGATGGTCGCGATTGCCTTTCGGGTGTAGATGGACCGAGGCTCTGTGTTCTCAACGCAATAATTCGCAACAAGTAGTTTGTCTTCAGTTCTGTTAATTGTTACTTGAGCATCCCATAATGATGTGTTCTCTTTGAGACAGGTGGAGTCATAGCATCTGGCATCAGAGACTTCAAGTCGGGCATAGAGACAACAGTCCTTTATATCTTCAGGGTCTTCAAGGAAGTCGATGCGGTTGAAAGAAAGGCCGTTGGCCAACGCGTTGTTGACGATGGGTAGCACATCATCCCGATACAATGGGTTTATGAGCAAGGTGGTCATTGAGGTGTTTGGCTTCCTCCATTCCATCTCACCTTTATCCTCTTCAGCAATTATCTGACAGAGTTCCCGGATGTTCTCGATACGGGGATAAGGATAGAAAAACGTGGGTTCCATGATTGTCTCCATCTTTTGTTTTATCGTTCTTACTGCTGTCTGTAGGTTTATAACATCTGCCTTAGCTCTTCACTTTTTCTCTTGTAGTACTCTGCCTGGGTTTCGTCACCTTTCAAGGCATAGAGCTTAGCCAAGTTTTGGACTGCCAACAGTGACAGCTGGACAGGTCCACTGTGAGACCGTATTCTATGGTAAGCAGTTTCAAAGCTTTTGATGGCCAGGTCTGTGTAGTCATTATAAGTTGCGTCGTTAACCGCCTGCTCCCGTAATTTAAGATATACCTGTCCTCGAAGTATGTAAAATCCATAATGTTCGTCTTTGATTGATTCTTTGATAATTTCAGGTGTAGCCTCTAGAAGTGTCTCAGCCGCTTGTATGCCCTCGTCGACAAACCTTAGCACATCATCTTTATAGTTAAAGAAAAGGTCGTCCGACTGTAAGCAGATGCTGACATACTGGAAACGCGCAGGAATGGTGGAGGAATCATTAAGAGCTGCCGTCATAAAACTTGCCAGTGCCTCTTTCATGTTGCCCGAGCGTTTCATGATTATTCCATAAGCATAAGCTAGGAGAGGGTTCCCTGCCTGTCTGCCGAGGAAGCAGTAATGTCTGTATTTCTCACTGTCGCTTTCTTTGTAGTAAGCGGCAAGGATGGCTATGGCATCAAGCTGTTTTCTGCCATATTCATGGATGTTTGCGAGTGAATGTTCGAATATCCGAATCGCATCTGTCCTAGCTGTCTCATCCCGCTTTGTGAGCCATCGATTGTAACACTCAAACCCTGCTTGAAGTTCGTGTATAGTTCCCAACGGGTCATTTAGTGCAGAAAGGTCGTCAGTAGAAAGAAGGTCTTCGCCAGAAGAGTGTTCTTCTTCGATGATCGGACACCTCATATTTGCCAAGGCCTTAACGGCAACCTGGTTGCCGGTTTCTGCGGCCTCAATCAGATGTTGCTTTCGAAGATCTGGGTCATCCTCTGCCAGGGCTTTCGCCAATAAGTTTTCCCCTTTGTGGACATTATCTACATTGGTCTTTTGTTTCTTAGGTCTGAGCCGTTGCATAAACTTTTTTAACTGTTCTAGCATGTTGTCAATCGTGTTGTTAATCGTTTGTTAGTATATAAAAATATTCATTTTTCTTTGTTATTTAGCTGTTTTTACATTATTTAACCTTATCGTGTTGATATGATAATATGCAGCTCGTCGATGAAGATGATGAGGGGCTTGATGTCATGTGACCTCGAGGTCCAGGCATAAGACATTCATCCCAGCGTGACGGCATCCTGTCATCATGTTTCCCAGCTCATGTCTGCGCAGGTCGTTCTGCAAAGCCTCCTGTACTTTCCTATCTTCTTCTGCCTGTTCCTCAGCTTCCTTCTTCTTCCGCTCTTCCGTATCGTCTTCCGTGGTCACTTCAATGGCGTACGAGGGGCAAGTATCCGCACCGGTATCATCGGGCTTAGGAGGGACAGGTTTTTCCTCTTGTGCCTGTTCATACTGTGCTGCCATTTCATCGGCCAGTCTCTCGCGAGCTTTTTTCTCTGCAAGTTCCTCGACTTCCTTCAGCCGTTTTCTTTCAAGTTGTATTCCAAGTGTATACATAGCTAATATAATTTTAATGAATTATTTTGAATTATCGGTGCAAAGATATGATTTTTCTAAACACGTGTCTTACTCCATAACCTTCCAAAAAAACACTATCTTCTTTTTTGGAAATTCATGGTATAAATAAAACATTTTGAATTGTGAGCAAACGAACACAGAATTGTGTCGCAATTCGGTATTAATTGTGTGTCAATTCATATCAAATTGCGAGCTAATTAATATTGAATTACAATCGTTTGAAAATCAACATGTTATGCAACTCATTAATTTGCATGGATATGCAAAAGTGTTCTCTCGTGAAATACGAAAGTTCGTACTTTTTTGCAGAAGTATTGATAACACTCTTTGAAGGTGTGTGGTTTCTTGCGTGGTAGTATCTTTTTGCTCTGGTAGATGAACAATGCTATTTGACCGTATTCTGTCCTCTGTAATCGACTCCCACCTGGGGCTTCGCAGTAAGTTGATAGGCTATCAAAGCGCGAGATAATTCGGGCCGTTTTCTCCGTGTTCTGCTGCGGTGGCAACTGTATGGAAGACCTCAACCCCTACAGCGAGGACATTGTGAAGATGGTCATGGAGCATACGGACAAGTTCTACATCCGTGCCGAGCGGTATGCAGGTCTATATGAAAAGGTGAAGCGGCAGACAGGCTGGACTACGGTAGAGATAGGATTCCAGCAGTACGACGTGCAGTCGTTCCCCTTCGAGAGTTTCAAGGACGTAAAGCATTGTCGCCTCGTCGTGCAGAGGCAGCGCAAGCAGAAGGGAGAGCAACTTGACATCTTCGACGGCGAGTACACATACCGCTGTATATTGACCAACGACTGGGACATGACCGATGAGGAGATCATACAACACTACAACAAGCGAGGAACTGCGGAGCAGGTCTTC
>Ga0247609_10001809_pt1 | contig 24134 bp, 23 predicted proteins | sample 172DNAGHGlowgp2_FD_193487 | JGI IMG/M metagenome (GOLD analysis project Ga0247609, IMG submission 193487) | Sheep rumen microbial communities from Palmerston North, Manawatu-Wanganui, New Zealand - 1728 DNA GHGlow gp2 | ecosystem: Host-associated > Mammals > Digestive system > Stomach > Rumen ...
GTTTCAAGTTTCAAGTTTCAAGTTCAAGGAGTCTGATTATGACGCAAGACGAAAGATGGTTGGTACGATACAATGAAGTAAAGGGCTTCATTGAACGGGAGCATAGAAATCCATCCAAACACCGCATTGAAGAGCATTTGATGTTGAACTTCATCAAGCATAACCGCAAACTGTTGAATGCCGGTTTGTTGATAGAGCCACGGTTGGGGATGTTTGAGGAACTGCTGGCGTTGAGTGAACAGTATAGGAGGAAGAATCAGTATGAGTGATTGGTTGAGAGTTGAGGGTTTAGAGTTGAGAGTCAGTTGGGGAGTTTAGAGTTGCTTAGTAGTTTCAAGTTTCAAGTTTCAGGGTTCAGGGTTCAGGGTTCAGGGTTCAGGGTTCAGGGTTCAAGGATTCAAAGTTCAATGTGGGGGAATGCAGTGTGGGGATAGCAGCATAAACAAAAATGTGGACTTGGCTATAGCCGTGTGATGTGTTTCCATTGTTAATAGTTGGAGAGAAAAAGATGATATGTTTTTTACGTAGAAAACAAAACATTTTGTATCTTTGCACCCGAAAAGGAAATAATGATTACAGGATATGACGCTTGCTAAACAAATAAGAGAGAGGGTTTTGCGACTTGACGAGGGGGCTGTGGTGACCTTGGCAGACTTTGATTTGCCTATGAAACAACAGCCTGCTTTGAATGTGACACTGAACCGTCTAGTGGCAGAGGGCGTGTTGCGTCGTCTGTCGAAGGGAAGGTTCTACCGTGAGAAGGTGTCAGTGTTTGGCCCTCTCCCGCCAAGCGAGACGGAGGTGGTGAAGGACTTCCTTGCGAAGAATGGCAAGACAGTAGGGTATATTACCGGCACACAGGCCTTTGCGGAGATGGGCTTGACCACGCAGATTTCTTCACGACTGCTGGTGGGAACAAACAAGTACAGGCGCACGGTGACACGAGGCCAATATACGGTTTCGTTCTTGCTGCAGCCCAACCCGATAAAGGATGGGGAGATAGAAATGTACCGTATCCTGGATGCGCTACGGCTGGTGAGGGAGATTCCGGCTGTGACCCCTGATGAGGCAGTTGCATTCCTGATGGGGCTTATCGGCTGGATGAAGGAGGAAGAGAGGCTGCGACTGGTGGAGCTTGCGCAGGCATACACGCCTTACGTGCGGGCTCTGCTGGGTGCGATGCTGGAGCAGAAGGGGTTGCCTACGTATGACCTGAGGCAGCGGCTCAACGGGGTGACAAGCTACAAGATTCCTGTGACAGAACGTGTTTTGCCGAACAAGAAGGAATGGAGGATAGTATGAATCTGCACGAGAATCGGGAGGTGTTTGAGGAGGTTCTGACAGCGGCTTCCTTGCCTGTGGAGCAAGGGGGAATTGGCGTCAGACTTGCCTTCCTTGAAAAGGATTATTGGGTGACACGGGCACTGCAAAATCTGGCAGAGAGTAGGTTTGCGAATCAGGCAGTGTTCAAAGGCGGAACGTCGTTGTCGAAGGCCTGCGGTGTGGGCTACAGGTTCTCTGAAGATATTGATATTGCCATCACTTCCGATGATGGGCGTTCGGAAAATCAAACAAAGACTCTGGTTGGCGGCATAGGCAAGGCCATGTCGGCAGGGCTTGAAGAGGTGCAGATGCCCGACACACGGAAGTTCTCGAAATACAGAAAGGCATACTACCGTTATCCGCAAGTTTCGACGAGTGGTAATGCGGGTGCCGTGAAGCAGGGCGTGATTCAGTTGGAGGTGGTGTCGTTTGCCAATCCGTATCCTTACAGAAAGCGAAATATTGGATCCTTGATCAGGGATTTCCTGCTGCTTCGCGGACGCGAGGACATGGTTGTGCAATATGGTCTGAATGAGTTTGAAGTGAATGTGCTTGACTTGGGGCGGACGGCCACGGAGAAGATGGTGTCGCTGACGAGGCAGTCATTGGGGGATGATTACCAGGGCGGTCTGCGGGCTAGGATACGTCACTTTTACGATCTGCACTACCTGCTGCAGGATGCGGACTGTCGGGCGTATCTGGAGAGTGAGGAGTTTGTGTCGGACTTTGGGCGGTTGCTCGCAGAAGACCGAGAGCGATTTGCAGAGCCTTCCGGATGGCAGTTGCGGACATTGGCTGAGTCTCCGCTTGTGACGGACTTTGAATCGGTATGGGAGTCGCTGCAACCTGTTTATGAACGTGAACTCTCGGATTTAGCCTACCGTCCCTTGCCCGGATCGGAAGAGGTGGTCGCAAGTTTCAAAACTATCGTGGGGTTGCTGTTGAAGTAAGTGACCATGTTGGGGCTGATTTCAATGAGGAGTCAGTCTATGCTGTTGATGATGGTCATATTATAGATTTGAAACTGCAGAATGCGCATTTGGTCAATCCTGAGTAAGATTACGGTGAAAGCCGTCTTGCAGCATTCCTGAAGACTTCGCACTTTTGCAGCCTGATTTCAAAACTGACTGCAATGGTAAACGAAAACGAAAACGAAAACGAAAACCTGATGAGCTTTCCGCTGTTAGTTAGCCTGCGGCTATTGGTTACTTCGTGTTAACATGAAATAACCAACATTCACTCACCAGCACGAAGTAACCAACACGAAGTCACTGTTTTGTCCACGGTGGGGAAGCAAAAAGAATTATGACTATCATTATCAACGAACAGTTGTTAGACGAAGTAACGAGACGGGCGCAGAACTCGCCTCGTTTGTGAATGAACTATAATTTTCATCATTCGCTGGATGAACTATGCCACCGTATGCTCAACGCGGTGGAGCCTGGCACAGATGTGCCTATTCACTGGCATCCTACCAAAGACGAATCGTTTGTGATACTGAGAGGCAAGATAAGATTAACAACCTATAACGATGATGGTTCGATCATTGAAAGTGTAGTACTTTGCCAAGAGGATGGCGTTTTTGGTGTAGATATTCCAAAAGGCGTGTGGCACAAGTTAGAGTCGCTTGAATCAGGCAGTGTGATTTTCGAATGCAAAGAGGGCCCGTTCGTGCCGCATGAAATTGAGGGCATACTTGAAATCCCGGTGAAAAAATGAAAGCGATTTTGAAAGGCGTTTGGCAGTTTTGCAGGTATTTGTTTTGGCCGCAATGGAAGTAATAAATGAAAAAACAGTTTTATGCATATTGAAATTTTAGATACAAAGCAAGTAAATGGGAACACCTGGGCATTATGCAAGGGTAATCTACTTCATTATTTGCAAGGATTGAAAACTGATTTCTTTGAGTTTTCAGTCCAAAGAAAGATAGTGAATAACGTTTATTTGGATGGTATCTATCGCTCGGTGGAGAAAGGGGAACCTTTCCCTCCTGTTACTTTGACTTATTCCGGTTCAATCCCACCTGAAACGAGAGGGGCTTTTGAAATTGATGAGTGTCAGATTGAGATTTTAGACGGATTGCAGCGTACTTATCGCCTTTGGGTGATTCTTTTTATTGCAAAAGTGATAGAAAAGAGTGGAGCGAAAGATTTGTTGAGCCTTGCCGAAGCAATAAAGAACACTGACGATGGCGAGGTGATTCTTCAGAACAAGTTTATTACTCCTAAGTTTATCAAAAGCCTTTTGGTGGAGAAGGATGGGAAGTTATATATAGAATACCTTGTCGAATGCTACTCGAAGTTTGAGGTTTATTTCACCATCTGGACAGGACTTGACGACCAAGAAGTAATACGACGGATGCTTATCCTTAATGCGGGCCAAAAATCGGTTTCCTCAACACATCAGTTCGAGTTGTTGTTCTTGCATTTCTTCGAGGACGGAAAGTTACATTATAAACAAGAAGTCACTCTGGTTCGTGAAAAAGACGTGCGTTTCAGGGCCGTACAACAGGGGAAAAGGGAATTAGGTGAGTATTTGATGTCATCTGTTGTAGTTGCTTTACAGTCATTTATCAATGGCAAGCAGTTGCGTATAGCCACAGCTAACAAAATCAATTTGGACGATAACAAGTTGCTAAATGATGAGGCTTTGGCTGATTACTTTAATCCCGATACTCTGTCTGATTTCATCAACCAGTTGTATGATTTCGGTGAGATGCTGAGTAAGAAAGACTCCAAATATATTAAATGGTATGGGAAGGACACCGTGCTAAGTGGTATTTTCGGAGCGATGGGTGCTTTTATGATAGATAATGGAATGAAACCACAGGTGGAAACCATTGGCGATTTGTCGTTGGTTCTTTCCGGTTTTGATGATCCATTTAACTTGAAGGATTATTATAATGCATACGAGAACAAACTGGCAAGCACTAAAGTCAATGTGGGCAACGCTGTGCGCAAGGCTATCTTCAATTATACAAAAGATATGCTTACGCTGGGGTCTTCGAATTGGTACAAATATTTCACCCAACATACAGACTATGACGAGGAGTGATTTGTACATGGCAATCTTGCCCAAGTTGGTTGCGTACCTGTTTACGTCTTCTATTATCAGTGAAGATGAAAGAGATGAGGTGAAGGCAGATATCATTCTTGATAAATATGATGAGGCTTGCTCGAAGTTGATGACTTTGCCTGCCGCTGAGAAGTTCAAAAAGGTTGTCAAAGGTATTAAGGATGGCATTGGCGATAACAACGACATAGAAAATCCTTTGCCCGTTCGGCACCATACGGCTTCCAATGATGACAAAGATCGGCTAATGGAATTCTGTTATAAAAGCACGCCATTGGCAGTACTGCCAGTGAAGACCATTATCAGTGAGATTGACAATGCCTCCAGCGCAGATATTGAGAGTATATGCGGTAAAATAATCGATTTGATATGGCTTGCATACAAAAATGATGATAATGAGCTGAAATACCTGTGGGAATGTTGCCAGGGGCAGCATGAGAGCGATTATTTCTTGTTGACCACCGAAGCCGATACTCCAGATGGTAATTGGCGGCTTTACTCGTATGGTTATTACTGTTTTGTGAACTCATCGCGTTTGAGAATGCCGACGGAGTTAGAGTATGATGAAAACAAAGAGTTTGTGGCTTCGATTGCTTATGATTCCGACAACAAGTACGAGCAATATTTTGATGTATATAATGTAATGAGCGAGTCGAAATATTCGAAAGATGTTTTAACACGTTACCTTAGAATGTATCAGATATTGGAATACTTGGGTTTCCGCAAGACATTGGCCGATATGACTAAAGGAAACATCAGGGAGAATGGCTTCGTGAGAAATGTGATCAGCAGGACAAGCAAAAGCAGGAATGACGAATTGGAGGAATTGAAAAAAGGATTGAGCACTTCTTTCCCATTGGCAACAATAATCAGCGCTACTGATTTCACTGTAGCCCAAAATGATTTTATCAGGGATAAACTCATGGTCAAGAACACCAATCATGACGATGCAAAGATATGGGAAGTGGTGTATAAACTACGAAATTGCATTGTACATAACAAGGAGTCTGAACTGCATTTCACCTACGCCAACACCAGTGTATATAACGAGGGAATTGGTTTGATGAAAAAGTTGATAGAGAAATTGGAACCTGCGATTGTAGCGGTGATTAACGACCACGGCAATACTAATTTTGACTTCCCCGACAAGACCATTACATTGTATTAAAAAACAACACACTTATTATTCATTAATAACTCGATGGAATCGTTCACATTAAAAAGAATGTTTGCGTTGGCTGAGAAGTTTACCATACCAGCCTATCAGCGAGCCTATTCGTGGGTGGATGCGCAACGCGAACAGTTGATTGAGGATTTGAGGGATGCCAAAGAGCATTACTATATGGGGCATTTTCTGTTTGAAAAGAACAAGGATGACCAGGATGAATACTTCATCATCGACGGCCAGCAGCGAATGACCACCGTGGTGATCTTTTTCAGCTGTCTGATAAAGGCATTGAGCAAAAGAGAAGATGCCACGCTGAAGATTACCTCATTGGAAAGAACCTACTTGATAAACACCTCTGACAACCAGCGTTTCCATACCGTCAACTATGACGATCCCCTGTTCCGCCGCCGAATCGTCTTTAGGCAAGAGGAAAAACAAGACAACGCCATAGAAAGTGAAACGGCAGACTCCTCATCGGCAAGAAACATAATAGATTGTCGCAATTACTTTGACAAGGTGTTCAAAGAAACCTCTACCGAGGAATTGGAGCGTTGGGCAAATGTTTTAGCACAATCGAGAATCACCTATTTGGAGGTGGATTCGAAAGTGGATGCCGCCCAAATTTTTGCTTTCCAGAACGACCGTGGCAAGGATTTGACGAACCTTGAGGTATTGAAGTCGTTCTTCATGCTCCAGATTTACTTGAAAGGTGATAAACGACAGGCCGACCTGATTAATAGCCTTGAAGAATCATATAGGAAGATATACGCCATCATCGTCAAGCTAAGGACCAACGAGGACTATGTGCTACGTTATTTCTGGATGGCATACAACCGTGGTTTCAACACCGAAAAGCCTTTGCAGGAAATCAAAGACTACTACAAGAGTCGGGAAATCGGAGAAGTGACCAAGTTTCTTGAAGACTTGGCTGAGGCTTACAAGTATGTGCATGATGTGGAATCGTCGGATGAAACGATAGTGGTGAAGCTGTGCCATGAGAACAACTTGGCATGGAGCCTTCCTGTGCTGATCAAAGCCAAAGTAGTGGCAGGGGTAAGCAGCCCAATCATGAACTGTCTGCTGCACTTGCTTGAAAACTTCACTTTCAGGGCTATGGTAAGAGGCGGCAGGGCTTCGGTGGAAAGCAGGTTGAATAAGTTGATTGAGGGGGCAAAAAGTGAAAACACGTTTGTTGAAAACATCCGGCAGTTCATTGATAACATGAGCAATGATTATTGGAGCGACAAACAGCTGCGCGATGCTTTGAACAGCGGCTACATTTTCAACCGGCACTCGGCCTGCTCCCATTTATTGTGGCGTTATGAGGAGTCGTTGATGGGCAAAGGTTATGAAGGCTATGAAAGAAATCTATTTTGGATTGCCGATGAGACCATTGAACATATTGCCCCGCAAACACAACGAGGCGTGGAGATAGCCAACGGTTATGGGGTGTATGATGACAAAGACGATGCCAACAGCGGCATTGAATCAGGTGAATGGCTGAGTAGCATAGGCAACCTGATGCTGGCTTCCAAGAACCACAACAGCAGCCTTGGCAACAAAGACTTTGCAGACAAGCTTGCCGACTATGGGAAAGGCAACCTTTTGTTGCAACAGAAAGAGATGACCGCAAAGTATGAGAACGTTGAAGTGCCGCTCTGGGACAAGGTTGCAATCGAATCCAGAGGCAAGAAGATTATCGAAGCCGCAATGAAAATTTGGGATTTGAAGAAAGTGAAGGAGATGCTGCCAGAGGCGGAGAATGCGTTGTTTTAAGAAACAGGGTGCTAATTTAAGTAAAAGGTTATGAAACAACAGGAAGTCAATACGATGGTGGCAGCTATAAGAAGTGATGCAAGTTCCCAAATAAAGGGATTCTTGTATCAATTTGTCGTTGCGCTGGACTATTGTTTCCAATTACACCCAGGGCAAAGCCTTTTCATAGAAAAGTATGGTGATATTGCCATCAGGGAAGACGGCAGCTACGATGAGGTGGCGAAGGATGTGTGTATCGAGGTGAAAATGTACACGGATAACGATCTTACAGTTAATCACCATAACCTTCTTAACACTTTGAACAACTGGTTGGATAAGAAGTTTCATTTTGAGAATTATCAAAGGCTCGTTATTTATACCACCCAATCCCTTGCACCGGATAGTCCTTTGCAAAATTGGGAGAACAAGACAGCCGATGAAAAATGCCAGGTTATTACAAAGTCATACTCAGATTACTTGACTGCTAATAAGGAAAAGATAGAAGATAAGGATGAAAAGAAGTATCCGACTATAAAAGCTAACGCTCGACAGATGAAAGCGGTGTTGTATTCGGTATGTGATGAGAAAGGAAACGTGAAAGAGGAAGAATCGAAACAACGATTGAAAGAGCTGTTGGATAAGGTGACAATAATTACCAGTTGTGACGATTTCGAGAATGCATATAATAATCTTTTCAAATTTGCCAAGGCTGTGAAAGAGGCACAGCAGAGTTTGTTTGTTCAAAGTTTGTTGGGCTATTTGATAACTCCCCAGAATGTGGAGAATGGTTGGAGAATAACTTGTGAGGAATTTACTGAACAAGTTAACGATTTGTGCGTGATAATGTCACCCAAAAGCATTCCGTTTCCTGAACCGCCTGCGGAAGCCGATATTAACACGGAGGTTTATAAGGATGCTCTGTTTGTTCATAAACTCAAGCAAATAGATTACAATGAAATAACAGACGCCATCATCGACTATGCAAAAACAACGGGTCTTCTTATCCATGAATTTAGTCGTTCAGTAGAAGATAAGAATTTGGAAACATATCGTGACGACCTCAAGAGACTGTACGGTTTGCATCGAGTATAATGCCCCCCAAATTTCGGACAGCAAGTTAAACCAAAAAAAGTATAATTTTGCTGTATGAAAGGAAAAAGAAAATTCTCGCCTGAATTCAAGGCGAAAGTGGCGTTAGAAGCCATCAAGGGTCAAAAGACCTTGAACGAGTTGTCAAAAGAGTATGAGCTGACACCCAAACAGATAAGCGAGTGGAAGAAGGAGTTTCTGGCGAAGGCTGCGCTGGTGTTCACCAAGGAGTCACCCGACCTGTCGAAGGAGAAGGAGATCCACGAGCTGCACGCCAGGATAGGCCAGCTGGACATGATGGTGGACTTCCTAAAAAAAAAGTTGTGACCGAGCACACCTCCGTCGGAGAGCGCAAGCGGATGGTGGAGCCGGATCATTCGGGTCTCAGTGTGTTGCAGCAATGCATACTTCTGGGCTTGGCACGGTCAAGCTTCTACTACAAGCCGGTGGGCGAAAGTGAGTTTAACCTTATGATTATGAGGATAATGGACGAGATTCATTTGGATTACCCGTATTGCGGGGTGCGACGGATAATGGCCGAACTTCAACGTCGCGGTTACGGGGTCGGCGAGAAGCGTGTGCAACGTCTGATGAAACTGATGGGCATCGAAGCCATGTGCCCGAAGCCCAAGACAACCATCGCGGCACCTGAGCACAAGAAGTACCCGTATCTGCTGCGGGGACTCGACATCGTCCGTCCGAACCAGGTGTGGGAGATGGACATCACCTACATCCCTATGCGTCACGGTTTTATGTACCTCGCGGCCATCATTGACGTGTTCAGCCGTCGCATCATGGGCTGGGGGCTAAGCAACACGATGGAGGCGGAGTGGTGCGCGGAAATCGCCATGGATGCTTTCCTGCGCTACGGCAGACCGGAAATCTTCAACACCGATCAAGGAAGCCAGTTCACCAGCGAGGTGTTCATCACGACATTGGTCGGCGAAGATTTTGATAATCCGAAACTTAAGATCAGCATGGACGGACGCGGACGGGCGACTGACGACATCTACATCGAGCGGTTCTGGCGCAGCATAAAATACGAAGACATCTATCTGAACGCTTACGAGGACGGAGTGGAGTTGTGGCACGGAATCGACAACTACATCCGCATCTACAACACAAAAAGGCTGCACCAGAGTCTTGATTACCAGACTCCTGACGAGGTTTACAAGAAAGTGTCGTGAACAATGAGAAAAAATGTATTTTTGCCGAACGGAAATAACAAATCGACTTTTCAACCCGAAGGGGCTGCCCCCGCGACCTCTTCCCTGAAAAGTAGTTATATTAAGAACGAAGAAAAACTGTCCAAAGAAAGGGGGACACTAAAGTGTTCGTGTTCGTGCGCATCTTGGGAGGCTTCTTTCTTGTCTATGACAACTGGTCAACCACCGAGTATCCTGATTCATATCTCTTCCCTATGCCAAGCTAAAATTATCGCAATTGCTCAAGTTTGGCGAGCCACTCGTTAAAGTGGGCGCATGCTTTTCGTAGTTCATCAATGCCGATTTCGTGGGCAATCATGGAGCCTACTGCGGGCTTGTTGTTCTCGTAATCAGGAAGAACTTTAATGATGCGTTTCGATGGAGCCGTTTCCGGGCCTTGGTCTATCAATTCGGGATTGGCAAATTTTTCAGTTATCTTCTGTAGTTCGTCAATGGCCTCAGGAGTGTCGAAGTACTCGATTTCAAACAGTTGTGGATTCACAAACAACAAAGCTTCAAATTCATGCAATTGGATATAGGGGATAAAACGATAGTCGTCTATATCACGGGCGAAAGCTTCCTCTATAGCAGCCACTTTCTGGTAAGGGTTATTGAGACGCTTGGCTTCAGCGAAGCCCGGAAAATCTTCCGGCAAAGCATAAAGATCGAACATTGTGGAAAAAGCCACATCGCCATTGCCTCGTTCCTCCTTGAGCCAGCGCACAATGTCGTTTTTTGCCTTGGCATAGTTGGTCATGCCGCCACGATAAAGCTTGCCGTGTTTCTTGCCTGTGAGCACGCGGCGCACATCGGCATAAACTCCGTAAGAAGCCAAGTGTGGTTTCAATGTGTCGTTGACAAACGATTCTTCTGTTTGTCCTTCAGCAGTAATATGCAATCGTTTCATGGGCGACCTCCTATCACGTTTTTGTCCCAAAGCTCGCTGGTGGTATATTCATCTTCCCACTCTTTCAGTTGCTCACTGCTGAGTTGTTTAAAAATTGAGGTGCGATGTTGCTCGTCGCGCTCAATAACCACCACCTTGTCGGCGCTAAACTCATCAAGCAAGTTGGGCGATTGGGTAGCCAGCACCACTTGCACATCCTGAGCAGCCTTTTTGATCAATCCGGCCAAAATGGAGATGGCCTTGGGATGAAGTCCCAACTCGGGCTCATCAATAACGATAATTGACGGCATGGTTTGAGGGGGTTGAAGCAGCAACGTGGCTAGAGCCATAAAGCGAAGCGTGCCGTCGGAAATCTGATTGACGCTGAAAATAAAGTCGCTGTCTTTTTCCTTCCAATCGAGCGAAATGTATTCCTTATTCACCACAGAGGGTTCCATGATGAAATCACCGAACTGAGGCATCACCTGACGGATGTAGCGCACAATGCGGTTATAGTAACGCTCACCACCCTCCTGGTGCTTGATGCCATACAAGAACGCAGCCAAATTGCCGGCATTGCTACGCAGAAATTTATTGTCACCTATGTAGCCATTCTTTCTTATCTTCGAATCTTTGGTGGTGTCGTGGAACTGGAAATAACGGCAGTCTTTAAGTAATTTTATAAATACCTTCACCGTTTCCTTGTGCGCTCCCTTTTGAGCCTCATAAAGCTGCGACTCTTTTTTGCCGGCATCCAAAGTCAGTGTAAATGGTTTTTTGTATCCGGTTTCCAAAAACGAGATGGTTTCTTCGGTGAAAATCATGGAATCGCCTGCGGCATAGGCAAGGCGGAAAGAATATTCATTTTGACTCTCGTCGTCCGAGAACTGGAGTTTCGCCTTAATGCAATCGGTGGTTTTCGATCCATAATACAAGAAGGCATCGGCAAATCCGTTTTCACCGATATAGGTTTGGAGCGACCCGCTCATGGCATAGTTCAGCAGTTGGAAAAATGACACAATATTGCTTTTTCCAACCCCGTTGGCCCCAATCATAACGGTGACATCGTCATTGACAGGAATAGTCTGACCTTCACTGTTGATTGATTTGTACCCTTTTAATACTATGTTATTCAGTCTCAACTTCATTTCCCTTCATTTTTTCAAAATGCAAAGATACTATTTATTTTTCATCTATACGTAGGTGTTTTTATTATTTCTGTTTTTTTCTATGTGTCCAAATCATCAAACTATACACCATACACCATACACTATACACTTTACCAAGGAAGCTTAGTGGCTTAGTGGTTTAATAGCTTAATGGCTTAATAGATTTTGGTTTCAAGGTTCAAGTTTCAAAGTTTAGTCTCTCACTTCTCATTGCTCATTGCTCGCAGTTCATTGCTTTTTTCGGGGGTGTTGAGCGGTGACTTACATGCCTGCCGACGGCACGGAATGCGATGTAATAAACCTGTGAAGGAGCGCATCCCGGTGTATGTGTTCCCCGAGGTGATTGTCCGCCTGAAGGCGGTGCCGTTCAATATGAACGGGAAGATTGACAGGATAGAGTTGAAAAAAATGTACGTGGATGCCCGATAAAAAAACACAACAAATTTGGCAATTTTTGTAAATATTGCCAAAAATGTTGTATCTTTGCGCCCAAAATGACAAACGCTGACATCATATTGGATTACGCTTACGGTCACAATGAAACCATTGTGCATAAGGAACTTGTGCGTTGGTTTTCGGAAAAGTATCCCAATGAATCTGTTCGCAGCATGGATACTGCTTTGCAACGGCTGTTGGCTTCGGGTATTCTTTTGCGCACAGGATATGGTGAGTTCAAGCTTGGGAAGGACGTGAAACCCAGCTATCGTCCCATGGTAAACGAGGAGATGCAGCGGATGTTTTCCAACGTGCGCCAGAGGTATCCTTACACTGGCTGCTGCATTTGGCAGGCGAGTGAGTTGGGCGTATTCATGCAGCATGTGCCCAATCTGGATGTGCTGATATTAGAGGTGGAAAAGGTGGCTGCCGAGGCTGTTTATGAGGACGTGAAGGAAATGACTGGCAGTGACCGCAAGGTACTACTCAATCCGTCGGAACGTGATTACCGTCTGTATGCTGCGGGCGAGAAGGCTTTGCTGGTGAAAGGCATGGTGAGTGAATCACCTCTGCAGACTTTGGACGGCATAACAGTGCCTATGTTGGAGAAAATACTTGTTGACGCTACCGTGTCGCCCGAGCTGGAGTTTGCCCGTGGCGGAGAGACATTCACCATATTCGAGAATGCGGGCCAGATGTACCGCATCAACCGGAAAACGATGTTGCGCTATGCCACGAGACGCGGCAAAAAGGAAGAAATAGAAAAACTTATTAACGCCACAATGCCAGGATTAACGACCTGAGTGTGGTACGTGAGACTTTCAGCAAGATTGCTCCCTTGGAGTTGGAATATCGTGGTCTTGACAGGAACAACCTTCAGGCTGTGCTGGATGATATATACAGGACTGCTGAACTGGTTTGCACGGGAGTTTACACAAAAGACCAGAGTTTTGAGTTCAAAGAGCTTTTGGGAGGAGTGCGCCGTATCAGGGACTTGATAATCAGTGAAAACTTCAACCAGTATTCAGCCATTGTGGCAGCCTCAAAAGCGGCATATCTTTCGTTGTTGTTGGGGGAAGGCATCGACACCTTCAACCGATTTGATTCCACAGTCGATTTGCGAAATGTCAGACTGGAAAGTCCGATAAATCCTGTCGTGAACAAAATTAAATCCTTAAAGCCAGAGGCTTTTTGGTATTGGCGTGAGATAGAGAAGTTGTTGACATGCTAATAAAGAATCCGTCTTTTACTAAAATACAAATCCATCCTGTTTTTCAGGGTGTGTTTCCTGATGCTGTAGAGTTGGGCTGTTATTCCGACTAGTTAAAAGTAGCTTAGTGGCTTAATAGTTTAATAGCTTAGTAGATTCAGGTTTCAAGTTTCAAGTTTCAAGTTCAAGGAGTCTGATTATGACGCAAGACGAAAGATGGTTGGTACGATACAATGAAGTAAAGGGCTTCATTGAACGGGAGCATAGAAATCCATCCAAACACCGCATAGAGGAGCATCTGATGCTGAACTTCATCAAGCACAACCGCAAACTGCTGAATGCCGGGAAGATGAAAGCGGATAGAGTTGAAAAGTTTAATGAATTGCTGGCGTTGAGTGAACAGTATAGGAGGAAGAACCAGTATGTTTGATTAGTTTAGAGTTGCTTAGTAGTTTCAAGTTTCAAGTTTCAGGTTTCAAGAGTTCAAAGTTCAAAGTTTAAGGTTCAAGATGGAGGATAAAAGTATTTCCTCGGGTTTGGAAGAAATTGTGTATTTTTGCAGTTTGAAAAAACATTAAATCCAAGTCATCAATATGGCCTACAACGCAATCGACATAGCAAAGAAGATAGTCTGCAAGACCGACGTGGAGCATGGCGACACCATCTCCAACCTCAAGTTACAGAAACTGTTGTATTTTGCCCAAGGTTTCCATTTGGCAGCCTTTGGAGAGGCTTTGTTCGACGAGGATATGATTGCATGGACATACGGTCCGGTAGTGCCCGTGGTGTACGATGTTTACAAAAAATACCGCAAACGCGCCATCAATACCGCTGGTGTAACCGACAGCATTACCCTTGCACCGCAAGAGGCTTCGCTGTTCGACAAGGTGTACTACGAATACAGCCGCTACTCGGCAGTGGCCCTCATGCAAATAACCCACTCTGCTGGCCCGTGGCTCAACCACAAGGTGGGTGAGGTGATGCCAAAAAATGAGATTCGCGACTATTTCATGACGCTCCGTTTTCCTGACCAGGCACCCGTGGCCGCACCGTCAACCAGTTTCGACGAGGCTTACATGCAGAACCTTATCCAACTGTCGGCTCCGTCGTGGAAAGGCGTTACCGATGCCGACGCGTGGATTCACCAGCTAAGAGGAGAGTGAGATGGCAAAAGCTGTGTTGTTGGACAGCGGATTTCTGATTCGCCTGATGAACCCCGATGAGCCTTTGCACCCCGTGGCCATGCGCTGGTTTCGCGGTTTTGTGGAGCAAGGCGTACAATGCAAGGTGTCGACTATCGCCTTGGCTGAATACGGTGTGAAAGACGACCTGGCACACCTGCCGATGCAATACCTTCAGGTGCTGCCGTTCCACTACAACCATGCAGCTTGTGCTGCTCGTCTGATGCGCACCGTTTTGCGGGTAAAACAGGAGCGTGGGGCGGTGATACAGCCCCGGACAGTCATCCCCAACGACACCAAGATGTTTGCGCAAGCAAGTAGCGAGGACGACATTGAGAACTTTGTCTCGGCCGATTCTGAAGCCCGCAAGGTATACAACCTGCTTGAGCAACCCGGCTTCGGGTTCATCGACATCAGGGAGAAAGACTTCACGTCCAGGATAATTCTACATTAAATACAATGTATTTTCCTGTGTAATTGGTTGGTAAGTTTACGGTGAAAGCCGTCTTGCACACATCCTGAAGACTTCGCCCTTTTGCAGCCTGATTTCAAAACTGACTGCAATGGAAAACACCAACCTGAAGAAAGAGATGGAACGGGGTATCGCTGACCCTGCCGACGGACATCGGCACAGAACAACTGGAACGTTTCATCCGGATAAAATTGTGAGGCCATGTCAACGATATGCCAACTTCATGCGGATCTGAGGTACTACCTCTGCACGCAGCCCGTGGACATGCGCAAGCAGTTCCAAGGACTGCAGGGGATCATCAATGCCGAGTTCGGACGCTACATCACCCAGGACGAGGCGTTCATATTCATCGGCAAGACCGGGACAACGGTCAAAATACCGCACAGGGAGCATGGGGGACTGACGCTGTACTCGCGGCTCATCATTGCCTGCGTCATTTGAATCATTTCCAGGCAACATATAAAAGAAAAAACATGGAAGAATTAATAACTTTTGAGGTTCTGGCAGGAATGGATAATGTCGAAGTGACACAATTCCAGCCTGATTACACAGACGCTTTTAGTGATTACATGCGTAAATCAATTCAGGAAAGCGAGCAGATGAGCCGAGAGGCTATGAACTCGGCCGCAAGTGTGATTATCTATCGATAGTGAGATTTAACATGGTTTATAGATAATGGATGGTGGATTTTCGTTTGAAAGATTAAAAGTATATAAGGTGGCAAGGGAATTGGTGAAAAGCATTTACCTTTTACAGAATCAGTTTCCGCAACACGAACGCTATGCTTTAGGCGACCAAGTTAGGAGGGCGGCGGTGTCAATTATAGCCAATCTTGCCGAAGGGAGTGGAAGACAGTCGCAAAAAGAGGAAGTGTTGATAGTTTAGAGTTGCTTAGTGGCTTAGTAGTTTCAAGTTTCAGGTTTCAAGTTTCAGGTTTCAGGTTTCAGGTTTCAGGGTTCAAGGGTTCAAAGTTCAAAGTTTAAGATGGGAGGATAAAAGTTTTTCTTCGGGTTGGATGTAACATTTCTGAGTTTTCCATACTATAAGGGTAGAGAATTGTTTCGGAAGGCAATAAAATCGGGAACAATTCGTTGTGTGTGTGGCCTTCCATCTATGTGCAGCCTTTTATCGTGAGCCATCTAGAGGGTGAGATTCTTGTGTGCCAAATTGTGGCGAGCAGTCAGGTTCATATTTCGCTCCGTATCCGAAGAACCCGAATCTGAGGAAGTTCTTTACTGCTTTTGGATGGACGGAGGAGATAGGCTCTGGTGTGCGTAATACCAGCCGTTATCTGCCGCTTTATAGTGATGGTGCTTTGCCCACTTTCGAGGAGAAGGAGATTTTCGTAACCCGGCTTCCGTTAATGCATTATACTTTCGGGGTGTATGCGCTGAAACTCTCTAAATGGCTGTCGTTGCCTGTGGATGCTTCAGAACATCTGGAAAAGGCATTGGCTACCATGGAGGTGCCAGAACGGCTGCACGATGCAACGTTTGAAGACGTTCTGATGGATTTGGTACCAAGCTGGGTGGAAAAAGGTACCAGGCTGCCCGAATTGTTATTTGCTAAGCCTCAGCAACTTACGAAAGAAGAAATTGAAAAGGTACCAGGCTGGAATGAAAAAGGTACCAAGCTGCTTCACAAGAAATTGTGGTATGTGGTAGGTGTGTTGTCACTATGCGGACAGCCCACATCGTTAGCACAGCTGATGGCTTTTTTTGACTATAAGAATAGAAAAACGTTCAGGGAGAACTATATGAACCCTTTGAGAAGTTTGGGATTCATTGAACCGACAATCCCTGACAAACAGAGTGCCCCTGATACCAAGTATGTGATAACAGAACTTGGCCGGGCGTTTTTAATGGGGAATCGTTGAGAAGTATCGGGAGGGACTAGTGAGTTTACGGTGAAAGCCGTCTTGCACTTTAAAGTTTAGAGTTGAGAGTCAGTTTAATCAGTTTATAGTTGATAGTAGCTTAGTAGCTTAGTAGTTTCAGGTTTCAGGTTTAGTCTCTCACTTCTCATTGCTCATCGCTCGCAGTTCATTGCTTTTTGCGGAGGTGTTGGGAGGTAACTTACATACCAAAGCCGATGGTACGGAACGCGATGTAATCAACCTGGTGAAAGAACTCATCCTGGTGTATGTGTTCCCGGAGGTGATTGTCCATCTGAAAGCGATGCCTTTCAACATGAACGGGAATATTGACAGGGTGTTACTATACAAAATGTACAAAAAAGAGAACTGAAATTGAAAAAAAATGTATCTTTGCATTTTGAATTAAAGTTCAGACTCCAATGAAAAGACTGTCTATCAGGAATGTTGGCCCAATCAGTGAGATTGATGCGGTGATGAATCGCTTCAATTTCTTCATCGGTCCGCAAAGCAGTGGGAAAAGCACCATCGCCAAAATATTCAGCACATGCAGCTGGATTGAGAAGGAGGTGGCAACCACTTTTAATGAAAAAGTCATAGTGAAGGCTGAAGACTTTATTTCGAAAGTGGTGGATTTCCACAAGATGGACACCTATTTCAACGGACAGTCTGAAATCCATTTCCAGACGGACATCGTCAGAATTGATTTGGCTGAAGGCAAGTTCAGCATTCATCTGTTGGACAAAGACAACTATCGCAGAAAAAAGATATGCTATATCCCGTCTGAGCGTAATGCTGTCACCCTGCCTGAATTGCAAGGCTTTGAGTTCGGCCCGACCAATCTACGCAGTTTCCTGTTCGACTGGTTCAATGCGAGGGAAAGTTATGACGAGGGGCATAAAACCAACATCCTCGATTTGGGCGTGAAATATTATTATGATGCCAACGAAACCAAGTACAAGGACAGGATTGAACATAAAAACGGCAAGACCTATCACATGCCGCTGTGCAGTGCCTCAAGTGGATTACAATCTGTAATCCCGTTGCTTGTAATGCTACAATACTATTCCGGGCTGTATTTCAGCAATTACGATGAGAAGCTGTCGTTTCAGACTGACGAGAAGACCAGAAAAATCCGTCGCTATCTTGTTGATGAAATTGTACTAAAGGAGTGTTTCCCTGACTATGACCCTGCCGACAGAAAACGTTTTGTTGAAATGGCCAACAGGCAATTGGAGGAAGGGAATCCTGAGCAACGTCAAAGGCTTAAAAGGTACACAGAAGAACTGAAGCGCCTCACTATACCTGTTTCGACACAGTTCATTGTTGAGGAGCCGGAACAGAACCTTTTCCCCGACACACAGCTGGATTTGATGGATACTTTTTTCACCCTGTGCAACGGGGAGAGACAGCATGAACTTACAGTTACAACCCATAGCCCATATATCCTCAACCAATTGAACTTGCTATTTAAGCGCTTTGATGAAAATGACGGTGACCATGTTGGGACTGATTTCAGTGAGGTGTCAGTCTATGCTGTTGATGATGGCCATATTACTGATTTGAAACTGCAAAATGCGCATTTGGTCAATCCTGAATACTTGTCTGCGCCGCTTGATAGGATTTATAACCAATACGAGGCGTATGACAAGCATTAAACCGCTATGAGAAGTGCGAGTATCAGCTGGCCAACTCTTTGGGCGACCTGTTGGCGGTTCCAGCAATTAACGCATGTTTGATAGGAAAGGCTCATCGTGTATGTTTGATGGCGTATCGCGTCAACCCTCACACCGATCCGGATTATCTGATGAAGCACCCTTTTGAACGTTACCTGAGGGTTGAATCGAAAGCCACTGCCGAAGACGGAGCCATAGTACCTTGTTTGATGATTAACAACCTAGGGTTTGAATACCGACGCATCAGCCATGAGTATTCATACCGGTTGGCATGAGCAGTCATCAAATAACAGTAGGTTTACGGTCACTAGTGTCTCTTAAAATATGTTAATTCGACTTGTATATGTTTTATGCACAGATACTTAAGCAGTAAACACCCTGTCCGTGATTTGAAATTTGCATCTTTGCAGCCGAACCAAAATCGGCACAAAAATGCATGTAGGGAAGTATGTCTTCGCACAAATTGTGAGTTTTCTGCCACAACGGCAGTTCAGGAGAATAGTCTTGAGGTATCTCGACAAGACACAAGGATGGAGTTTCTCTTACTGGAACCACCTGCTTGTGCTCATGTTCGGTCAATTGATAGGCTGCGACACTCTCAGGGGACTCACCGATATAATCGCCGCCCATGCTAAACGTTGCTATCACCTCGGTTTTGGTGAATCGCCTGTTAGCAGGAACACACTTTCCAAGGCGAATATACTCCGTGACCCTCGTGTTTTCGAGGAATTCGCTTTTTACATAATCAGCAGGAATGCATAATAGTGCTTCCCTCCCGGTGACTAATTTTGAGCATCATCCTTTCTTGGTTGAGGCCAAGAAATTGTGGGAAGAAAAAAAGAAAAGAAATAAACGAAAGTTCATGTTGAATCTTAACTTCAATAATATTAGACCCTTAAACGGGACGTCAAATGACGGTTTTGAAGAATTTGTATGCCAACTGGCACGCAAAGAGGAGATTACATGCAAAAAGAAATTTGTGCGTAACGGCAAGCCGGATGGCGGGGTAGAATGCTATTGGATTCTTGAAGACGGAAGTGAAGTGGCATGGCAGGCCAAGTATTTCTGCAAGGCTTTCGATAATTCACAGTATCAACAAATAGATAGTTCTGTAAAAGAGGCTCTGAATAGCCATCCTAATCTGAAAAGATATATCATAGCAGTACCCATTGACCCGCCAGATGCCCATGTTGAGGGTAGGATGAGTATGAAGGAGCGGATTGACGGCCATGTGAAAAGATTGACTGAGATTAACCCTAATGTCAGTTTTGAATTCTGGTGGGCAACAGACTTAATAGAAAGACTTCAAAAACCTTCAAACCAAGGGAAATTGCGGTTCTGGTTTGGTGAAAACGAGTTAACAGATGAGGAGCTGAAACGGTTCAACACAGACTCAATTAATGATTTGGGTAAACGATATTCACCTAAACTGAATGTAGAAGTTGAGGTTGCTGACTATTTTGAGAAGCTTTCGCGAGGAAAATCCTTGGCTTGCTACCTTAATCGGGAATTACAGAGAGTAGAAGGCGCTTGTAGAAAAATAGAAAGCGAAAAGACTTGTCAGGATATACAAGATAAGATAGAGATAGTTCGGGATTACATTAAACGAATAAAGCAAACCATCGCTTCAGGCATAGATGAAATGCCACTAGAAGCCTTCTTGTCTTCACTTATATCACTGACTAAAGTGGTATACGATATTGCCAACAATGATGTAGATAAAAAGCAAACAATCTACATAGAGGATAGATTATCTCGAAAATTATATGATTGTGCTCTTGATGTATGGAATGTCTATAGAAATCTGAATCAAGATGTGATGAGGTTGATAAATGACCCCGTTTTGATTCTCGAGGGCGAAGCAGGTGTGGGCAAGTCACACCTGATAGCTGACGTAGTGGAACAACGGGAAAAAGACAATCAGGCCAGCCTGCTTTTTCTGGGACAGAAATTCATCACCGATGAAGATCCTTTCACTCAGATGATGAAAATGCTTTACTTCAAAGGCTCTCCAGAAGAGTTGTTGGAAATGCTTGAAGCGAAGGCTGAGTCGACAGGGCACCGTCTTGTCATCTTTATAGATGCCATCAATGAGGGACACGGGCTGAATATTTGGCAAAGAAATATCCGTAGTTTTATTGATAGAATCAGACAGCACCCTTGGCTTGGATTGGTTATGAGTATTCGCTCATCATACATAGAGGCAATACTCCCTTCTGATGAGTTTGGGGTTGATTACTGTGTAAGAGCATGGCATCAAGGATTTGGCAGTAATACCCTCAAGGCCGTAAAACTCTATTTTAAAGAATACGGCATATTATACCCCTCGGTTCCACTACTCAACCCTGAATTCAGAAATCCATTGTTCCTACATTTGTTCTGCGAAGGAATGAAAAACAATGGTTACAAGAAAATTCCGGATGGAATAAGGGGTATAACATCTGTCATGACTATGTTTTTTGATGGCGTAGAGAAGTCTATCAGAAAAAGGAAACACTATTCGCCATCAATCAAATGTGTAGAAAGAGCCGTTCGCAAATACATCGCGTATACTACAAAAGAAAGACGACATGAATTACCTACAGACATAGCTATTGAACTGTTCGCGGATATTTGTCCGAGCGTTTTTGTGGAAGGTGAATTGATGGATTGTCTGGAGTCTGAAGGCGTTTTCAGCAAAAACGTATTCCATAAGGCGGATGACAGCTACGAGGAATGTATTTATCTGACATACGAACGTTTCGAAAATGTTCTTCAAGCAGAGTATCTTATAGACGAATTGCAATATGACACGGAAGCCCTTGAGGAATATGTCCAGAAGTTTAAAAATCCATATCGGATAGGAGGTTTGTTGGAATCATTGGCTATTTTGTTGCCGGAACGTAAAAATGTAGAACTATATGATACGCTGCCTCATTTCCATAATAATAAAGCCGTTGTAAATGCGGTAATATCCAGTTTGAAATGGAGAGATGAAGACACTATAGGAGCGCATCTTGATACATACTTTGAGGAGTTTGTGGTTGAAGATCATTACCGAGACCGCCTTATTCGAACCAGCATTGAGGTGAGCTTTAATACAGGAAACTATTATAATGCTGATTATCTTCATAGGATGCTTGCGACAATGCAGTTAGCTGACAGAGATGCTATATGGACACCTTCATTATATCGTATTTACGGTAGCCAGGACAATGTTATAGAAGAAATCATTAACTGGGTTTGGGATGAAAGTGAAGAAATTAATCTTGATGAAAAGTCGGTAGAACTGGGTGCTACCTTATTGTCATGGTTTTTGGCAAACACTAATCGGAAACTTCGTGACACTGCAACAAAGGCTCTTGTGCAGCTTCTGCATAATAGGATGCAAGTGCTGATACCCCTTTTAGAGAAGTTCTCAACAGTGGATGATCCTTACATTCATGAAAGGCTTTGTGGGGTGGCTTTCGGGTGCGCTGTAAGGTCGAAATCGAAAGAACATTTGACTAACCTGTGTCAATATGTCTATTCGAAGGTGTTTGACGTAGAAGGTGAGGTATACCCTCATGTGTTGCTTCGCGACTATGCCCGGGAGGTTATAGAATATGCTATTTCAATAGGACAGCGATTGAATGTCGATGTAACTAAGATACGTCCACCTTATAAGAGCTCCTTCGATTATATACCTGTTCCTAATGAAGAGATAAAGGCTATCTTTGATGAATGTAATGAAGATAAGGACTCTCGTGGTATGTATAATATGCTTACGTCGATGTTTACTGAGCATACTGCAATAGGCTCCTCATACGGTGATTTTGGCAGATATACATTCCAATGTGCATTAAGCAACTGGAAAATAGATGCTGAACGCCTGAGTAATTTGGCGATCAAGCTCATTATTGACAAGTATGGTTACAGTGAAGCAAAACACGGTGAGTTTGACAAGATCATAGGTTCCGGTAGGGGACGAACGACTATCCCAAACGAGCGGATAGGCAAGAAGTATCAATGGTTGGCTCTGCATGAATTGATGGCCAGGGTGGCAGACAATTTCCCCAAACTAGAGGATAGGTGGAGTGAAAATGAAGTTGAATATGATGGACCATGGGATCCTTATGTCCGTGATATAGACCCTACTACCCTTATACGGGTGGATGAGCATTGGGGTGAGTCGGGTTCCAATGAGGATTTCTGGTGGTATGGGGGCGAGTATGCTAACTGGGATGCTGGAATGGCCGATTGGCTTAATATAGACGATGATGTTCCACCTGCCGAGCCGATTATAGAATTGAGAGATCCAGATGGATGTGAATGGCTTGCCTTGGAATGCTATCCAGAGTGGGATGAACCACATGGCAAAGATGCAATCTACAAAAAGCTGTGGTATCTGGTAAAAAGCTGTATTGTTGATGAAGAAGAATTTCCGCAAGTTTATGATTGGGGATCAAAACAGAACTTTGGCGGGAGGTGGATGCCGGAAAATAGTGCAAGGTATGAAATGTTTTATCGTGAGTATTATTGGTCGCCTGCCTATAGACGTTTTGATAATGAGGGATTGACAAGAAAGGAGATTTATGATACGACGACGAACCAACTTATAGCTCATGCAGATGTGACATCAATCGGTTATTTATGGGAAGCAGAAGAAGACTATTCAAAAGAAACATCCTATAGCATCCTTATTCCATCAAAGCAATTGTTTGACGGCATGAAGATGCAACACGCTGATACAGAAGGGGTGTTCTTGAACGAGAAAGGCAAAGTGGTTTGTTTTGATGCAGGAGCCATAGAAAAGTCAAAAACCTATCTGTTGGTACGAAAAGAGGCTTTGTTAGATTATCTCAAGGAGCATCACAAGAAGATATTGTGGTATGTGCTTGGTGAGAAGAATATTATTGGAATTTATAATTATCAGAGTGTGCCCAATTTACCTCCTTGGCTTGTAATAAGTGGCACTTATACTTTGGATGAAAATGGCAAGGTGGTTGGGAGTTTGAGGACGAGCCACTAAGTATAATAAGACTTGAAAGATAACAAAAGACGAACGTTGGCTGGCGAAGAATAACGAGGTGATGGAATTTATGGAGGGGCAGTGGGCGGAAGCGGCCTGACAGGGTGCATGAAAGGGTCAATAAAAGATACCGTTGAGGTATTCTTATGATATTTGCAAGGGTGTTGATAACTTTTTTCAGAAGAAGGCCTGTCATAGTTTTTGATGTAATGTTCATTCCTTTTGATAACAGCAAACATTCGACTTACCAATTTGGCTCTGATAACGTTCAGTACGCATAAAGGATGTTTTCCTTCGGCGATGCGTCTGTCGTAGTATTCCTTGTAATCACTTGATTTCATATGTGTTGCGGCGCATACGGCAGCCAGATGCAACAGGGCCTTGATCTGCTTGTTGGCCCGCTGTGACACCTTGGCTTTCGAGTAGATGCTCTTGCCTGATGTGTAAGTGAAAGGGGCCAGCCCCGCATAACAATTGAACTGCCGTGCGTTGTCGAATCGGGAGAAAGCGTCGGTGAAGACCACCATGGCGACCGCGATGCGCTGCCCGATGCCGTCAACAGACTTCAGGAGTTCCACTTGGCGGGAGAGTGTTTCGCTGTCAGACACCAGTTTGTCGATTTTTTCGTCT
>Ga0247609_10001810_pt1 | contig 24128 bp, 26 predicted proteins | sample 172DNAGHGlowgp2_FD_193487 | JGI IMG/M metagenome (GOLD analysis project Ga0247609, IMG submission 193487) | Sheep rumen microbial communities from Palmerston North, Manawatu-Wanganui, New Zealand - 1728 DNA GHGlow gp2 | ecosystem: Host-associated > Mammals > Digestive system > Stomach > Rumen ...
TGCTTGTTATGATGTGGACATATAGTTGTTTCTATATGATATTTATAGGCGCAGAAATTAATAAGTTTTATTATATAAAGAAATTAGAAATTTCTAATTACTATATTAAGGAATACTCAAGGCAAAATTAATATATTATTTTTTCATTTCATTCCTCGGTTCTTGACATAAGTTAAGAAATTCTAAAATTATTTTGTGGCACCCTTCCGTGTCAAGCACGAACTCTTTCCACAAAATAATTTTGAACTTCTAACCTTACTCTAGTCACATTTGGAATGGCAATTGCAAAATTAATATATTAATTTTGAACGTGAGAGAGGCTCAATATTGTAATTAACAGTGTGTCCTAATCTCTTAATAAATCTATCCAAGAATAATAAACCTTTTTTAACATAGTAAATAAATTGATTTTTTCAACATCATTTTTAGCAACAATATCTACTGTAGATAAAATTTCATCATTTAATGAAAAGGAAATTTCTCCAAGTTTTTGACCAGCTACGATTGGTGCCATTACTTTATCATCTAAAGTTAAAGATTGTTCTATATTATTATCTCGACCTTTTTCTATTAAAGTACCAGCATTGTCTTTCAAAACCGCTTCTACAGTGTTTTTTATACCTTTATCAACATCTAACTTTTTTACAACTTCATCTTTTTTTCCAAATTGTTTAAAAGAAAATGTATTAAAACCATAATCTAATAATTTTTGAGCCTCACTAAATCTTATTTTTGTGGAAGGTGCTTTCATAATTACAGCAATTAAAGATAAATCATCACGTGTTGCACTTGCAGATAAATTATATAATGCAAGGGAAGTAGACCCAGTTTTTAATCCTGTTGCACCTTTATATGTTCTAATTAATTTATTTGTGTTAGACAAAGAGGATTTTCCATCTCTTAAACTGTCAGTCCATATTGTAGTATATTTTTTTACAGAAGGATGATTATTTAACAATTCTCTTGACATTAAGGAAATATCATAACTTGAAGTTAGATGACCATCTTCATCTAAACCATGACAATTTTTAAAAGTAGTATCATTCATACCAAGTTGTTTAGCTTTATCATTCATCATTTGTACAAAAGCCTCTTCTGAACCTGCAATAAATTCACTCATTGCAACAACACAATCATTTGCAGAATTAACACAGATAGCTTTTAACATTTCTTCAACAGTTAAAGTTTCTCTAGGATCTAACCAAATTTGAGAACCTCCCATACTAGCTGCATTTTCTGAACATGGCACATTATCTGTTGAATTTATTTTACCACTGTCTAAAGCTTCCATTATTAATAATATACTCATGACTTTTGTAACAGAAGCAGGACGTAATTGTTCATGAATATTATGACTATATAATATTTGACCAGTTGATTGTTCAATTAAAATAGCAGATCCAGATTCTAAATTAAGAGAGTTTTCTGTTACTTCTGAGGTGGTTTCTTCAATCTTATTTTGATTAGAAGACCATACATAAGTTGAATTTTCAGCAAAACTAGGTAATGTAAAAGAAAATGTTATTATCAAAATTAGAATAAAACAAATAGAAAATTTATAATTTCTCATAAAAAATCCCTCCAATTGATATTAAAATATATTCAAAGTATATTTTAAATATTCAATAAGAGGAAATAAATCAAACTTGTTTAACTGAAATTAAAGTAGTAGTTATAGTATTCCCATCTGTTGAAGCATTAATTTTAATTGTATTACCAGTATCATTTCTAAATTTTAAATCATAACTACCATAAGCAACAGCTGCATCTTTACCTTTTTGGATATATGGGACATAGTTACTATGTGCATGTCTTTCAGTAACTACTAAACCAGGAGTAGCTAAAACAGCATTATATAAAGTACTGCTTATTTGACAATTACCACCACCAAGACCTTTTTTCATCCTACCTTTATTATCAAAAATATCAGCTTTTTGATATCCTTTTGAAGTAGTAGCTTGTCCAACTGTATTACAAAATGAAAATGTATTTCCAGTTTCTACAGTTGTACCATTTAATGTATTACAAGTAATACGTATATTATTTTGTCTAGCTGAATCATTGGAATAAATTTTTGTAGAAAAAGTCGCAACTTGCTCTTCTTTATATTGAGGTTGTTTTTTTTCTTCTTCTTTATTTTTTTCTTCTGATGTTTTATTTTCTTCTGTTTGATTTTTAGATGATGTTTTTTCAGCCTTATAATTATTTTCATTATTATTTTGATTAGTAACATAATAATAAATTCCAATACCAACAATAATAGAAACAATAAAAAATAAAATAATCCATCTTTTTTTATTCATTTAAATCACCAATTTTAGTGTAACCAAAAATATTAAAAATATTGACATTTTTTAAAAATAAAAGTATAATTAATATGTTAAACAAAATTAAAGGAGAAGAATTATGCTATCAAAATATTGGAAGAAGATAGGTATGTTAATATTAATAATTGCTTGTGTATTCAATATTATGGGAAAACTAGTAAGAAAAGTATCATTAAATAAAGAAATGATATATTCAGCACAATATATGTATGAACAGGAACAAAAAAATAAAACAAAATAATTAAATTTACTTGAAAAAATACAAAAAATATGTTATGATAAAAAACAGTCATGTTTATTAATTCGAGAAAGAGGTGAACTGAAATGAAAAAAGATTTACATCCAGAATACAACCAAACAACTATTACATGTGCTTGTGGAAATGTATTAGAAGTTGGTTCAACAAAAAAAGATTTAAAAGTAGATGTATGCTCAAAATGTCACCCATACTGGACAGGTAACTTAAGACAAGATACAGTAGGTGGAAGAGCAGACAGATTTAAAAAGAAATATGGTCTTGCATAAGACCTTATTTTTTTGCTTTAATTTCTTGCAAAAATCGACAAAATGTAATAGAATATTCAAAGAAAAAAATATCACCAATAGGACATAGGAGGTAAAATTGGAATTTCAAAAAGATTATATAGAAAAAGTAAAACAATTAAATAATAATAAAAAACCTAAATACACAATTTTAACAATGGGTTGTCAATTAAATGAAAATGATTCAGAAAAATTATGTGGTATGTTAGATGAAATGGGATATATAAAGACAGAAAACCAACAAGAAGCTGAATTGGCATTATTTAATACATGTTGTGTAAGAGAAAATGCAGAAGATAAATTATTTGGAAAATTAGGTGAATTAAAAAAACTAAAGGCAGAAAAAGGGATTATCATAGCTATTGGTGGATGTATGATGCAAGAAAAGCATATAACAGAAAAAATCAAAAAAAGTTATCCTTTTGTAGATATACTATTTGGAACTCACACACTTCATAAATTTCCAGAAGATTTATATAAAAGTCTTTCTGAAAAAAGAAAATTAGAAGATATTATAGATATTGATGGAGAAATTTATGAAGGTTTACCTATAAAGAGAGAGAGTAATATCAAAGCTTCTGTTACTATTATGAATGGATGTAATAATTTTTGTACATATTGTATAGTTCCTTATGTAAGGGGAAGAGAAAGAAGTAGAGAACCAAAAGAAATAATAAATGAGGTACAAGATTTAGCAAATAAAGGATATAAAGAAATAACATTACTAGGTCAAAATGTAAATTCATATGCTTATTCATTTTCAACATTATTAAGAGAAATAAATAAAATTGATGGAATAGAAAGAATCCGCTTCGTATCTCCACATCCAAAAGATTTTACAGATGATGTAATAGATGCTATAGCTGAATGTGATAAAGTTTGTAAATTAGTACATTTACCGCTTCAATCTGGAAATACAAAAGTATTAAAAGAAATGAACAGAAAGTATACTAAAGAACAATATCTTAATTTAGTAGAAAAAATGAAAAGTAAAATACCAAATTTAACATTGTCAACAGATATAATAGTTGGTTTTCCAGGAGAAACTGATATAGAATTTGAAGATACTTTAGATGTTGTAAATAAAGTTAAATTTGAACAAGTATATATGTTTATATATTCAAAAAGAGTTGGAACACCTGGATACAGTATGAAAAATCAAGTTCCAGAAGAAATAAAACATAAAAGATTTGATAAATTGAAACATTTAGTAGAAACTCAAATTGAAGAAAATAATAAAAAATATATTGGAACAATTCAAAAGGTATTAGTTGAAGGAAAAAGTAAAAACAATGAAAATATGTTATCAGGAAGAACTGATAGCAACAAAGTAGTCATATTTGAGGGACAAGAAAATTTAATTGGTAAAATTGTAAATTTAAATATAGTATCAGAACATATGTGGTACTTAAAAGGAGAAAAAAATGGAAACTAATGATAATGTAAAAGCATTGGCAAAATTGGGAGTTGATTCAAAAGATATAGCAAATGTTTATTTAGAAATTACAGAAGAAGGAAAAGATATTCCAAAAGATGTTTATATAAATAATTTAACAAAAACTTTAAAATTCTTTCAATCAAGAAATAGTGGTATTGAAAATAATACTGATGAAGCTATATATAAAGAAAATGTTTTAGACATGATAAAAAATAATCCTAAACTTGTAGGTTCAGATTTAAATAAAAATATAAAACCTTTATGTAGTAAACTTGATACATACTATTTTATGAAACCAGGGTATACAAATAAAGTGATAAAACAAAATCCTAAAATATTTAATATAAATAGTACTGATTTAGAAAAATATTCAACTATATTTTCAAATTTTGCAATTAAAGTAGATGGGCAAATTGTAAATTTGTTTGAATATATAATAAAAAAAGACAGTGATATTTTAACAAATGATGTTCAAAAGTTTTATGAAAAAATTATAGATTTGGAAACTATAAAAAAATCAAAACTTATAACTGAACAAGAGTTAAATAAAATTAGGGGGGAAATACTGTTATGAGTGAGTATTCAGATTTTGATACAGCTGTAGAAATAATGGCGTATAAAATTTCAGATTGTGTTAAAAAAGTTGAACAAGATGAAACTTACAAAAAAGAGTTAGAACTGTTAAGAAAAGAAAGAGATAAAATGTATAGTGGAGATAAAGAAACAATACATAAAATCCTTGAAGTTTATGGTAAAGAAATAAAAGAAATATATAAAAATATTTAGTCATCTGAAAGGGGTATATAAATGCAACAAAGTATAAGAGATAAATACAAACTTACAGAACAAGAAAATGAAAAAATTTATAATCAAATTGAACAAGAAGTTTTTGGTGAGGTTCCTACAAGTGAAAAACCAATTACAATTATTGTTGGTGGTCAATCTGGAGCAGGTAAAGGTGCAGTTATTTCATATTCAAAAAATGAATTGATAGAAAGTGGTAGAAATCCAATAATTATTACAACTGATGAATATAAACCATATCATCCAAAAGCAAAAGAAATTGCCAAAAAATATCCAACTGAATATGTAGAAATAATAGAACAATATGCAGGAAATTGGACAGGTAGAGTATTAAAAAAAGCAATTGATGATAAATATGATTTTATATTTGAAGGTACTTTAAAAAATGATAGAATTTTAAAAAGAATAAAAGAAATGCATGATAGAGGTTTTTCAATAAAAACAAGAGTTTTGGCTGTTCCTAAATTAGAAAGTCTGATATCTCTTCATGAAAGATATCAACAGCAAATAGATACAATAGGTTTAGGTAGGTTGATTTCAATAAAACAACATAATATGGCATATAATGGAATACCTTCAGTAATTGACCAAATTGAAAAATCTGGTCTTTGTGATGTTGAAGTTTTTATAAGAGGTGAAGAACTACATAAACCTAAAATGGTATATTCAAGTTGCGTAAAAAATAATTCTTATATAACTGCAAGACAAGCTTTAGAAGAATGTCGAAAAAACCAAGCATATAAAACAAGTAAATCTGCTAAACAAAGAATAGATACTTTAAAACAACAATTTATTAATAGGAATGCTTCAAAAGAAGAAATGGAACAATTAAATGAATTAGAAGAAGAATTTTTAAATTATATTAGATAGGAGTATATAATGGCAGAATATTCACCGATGATGCAAAAATATCTTGAAACAAAAGAAGAATATAAAGACTGCATTTTATTTTATCGTTTAGGCGATTTTTATGAAATGTTTTTTGATGATGCTATAACTGCATCAAGAGAATTAGAGCTTACATTAACAGGAAAAGATTGTGGTCAAGCAGAAAGAGCACCAATGTGTGGTGTTCCTTATCATGCTGCAGAAGTTTATGTTTCACGTTTAATCAATAAAGGTTATAAAGTAGCAATATGTGAACAACTAGAAGATCCTAAAACTAGTAAAGGTATAGTAAAAAGAGGTGTTATTAGAGTTGTTACACCTGGTACTTTAGTTGACAGTAATATGCTTGAAGAAAGAAAAAACAATTATATAATGTCAATTTTTAAAACAGGAATTTATTTTGGCATAAGTATTTGTGATATTTCTACAGGGGAGTTTTATTCAGCTGAAATTAGAGATAATAATAATTTTCCTATGCTATTAGATGAAATAGCAAGATATACTCCATCAGAATTAGTAATTAATTCTATGATGGCTGATTCGACAGATGAAATTTCTAAGATAAAGGAAAGGTTTGAAAATATTTATATAACAAAATTTAATGATAAATTTTTTTCAAATGAGGTAAATAATTTAAATCTTAGATTTAGTATAGTTGATAGTAATGGAAAGACAATTACAGAAATAGAAAAAAATACATTGTCTATTAGTTCAATAAATGCATTAATAGAATATATAGAACAAACTCAAAAAACAAGCTTAGATCATATCAATAAAATAACTGTATATCATCTCTCAAAATATATGGCTTTAGATATTAATGCAAGAAGAAACCTTGAAATTACTGAAAAAATGAGAGACAAATCTAAAAAAGGTACTTTACTTTGGGTATTAGACAAAACATCTACATCAATGGGTGGAAGGATGCTTAGACGTTGGCTTAATGACCCATTAGTTGATGTTTTAGAAATTAATGATAGACTAGAAGCGGTTAAAGAATTAAAAGATAATATGATGCTTAGAGGAGAAATTATAGAAAATTTAAAAAAAGTATATGATATTGAAAGACTATCAGGTAAAATGACCTATGGAAATTCTAATGCAAGAGATATGGTTACATTAAAAAATTCATTATATAAATTACCAGAAGTAAAAAAGATTTTAACAAATTGCAAATCAAAATTACTAAATACTCTGTTTAACAATTTAGATGAATTACAAGATATATACCAAATGATTGATAAATCTATTGTTGATGATCCACCTATGACAATTAAAGATGGTGGAATCATAAAAATGGGTTATGATGAAGAAATTGATAAATTAAAAACTGCACAAACAGAAGGGAAAAATTGGCTGGTAAAATTAGAAGCTGATGAAAAAGAAAAAACAGGAATAAAAAATTTAAAAATAGGATTTAATAAAGTTTTTGGCTATTATATTGAAGTTACTAAATCATTTTTAAAACAAGTTCCTGATAGATTTATAAGAAAACAAACATTAACAAATGCAGAAAGATATATAACAGAAGAATTAAAAGCATTAGAAAATCAAATTTTAGGAGCAGAAGAGAAAGTTATAAATTTAGAATATAATGCATTTGTAGAAATTAGAAATGAAATTGCAAAAAATATAAAAAGACTTCAAACAACAAGTGAAGTTATTTCCACATTAGATGTATTATGTTCATTTGCTACAGTGGCAGAAGATATGAATTATTGTATGCCAGAAGTAACTGAATCTGGTACAATAGATATACAAAATGGAAGACATCCTGTTATTGAAAAAATACTTGGAGAAGGTAGTTTTGTAGAAAATAATACATTTTTAGATGAAAGTGATAATAGATTAGCAATTATAACCGGACCTAATATGGCTGGAAAATCTACATATATGAGACAAGTTGCATTAATAACTCTAATGGCTCAAGTAGGAAGTTTTGTGCCTGCAGAAGCAGCAAAAATAGGAATAGTAGATAAAATATTTACTAGAGTTGGAGCATCAGATGACTTAAGTATGGGACAAAGTACTTTTATGGTAGAAATGATGGAAGTTGCGACTATTTTAAAAGAAGCAACAAAAAATAGCTTAGTAATATTAGATGAAATTGGTAGAGGAACTTCTACATATGATGGTTTATCTATAGCATGGGCTGTTGCAGAATTTATAGCTGATAAAGAAAAATGTGGAGCTAAAACATTATTTGCAACACATTATCATGAATTAATAGAGCTTGAGGAAAAACTCGAAGGAGTAAAGAATTACTCAATTGCTGTTAAAGAAAAAGGTGAAGATGTAATCTTTTTAAGAAAAATAATTAGAGGAGGAACAGATGAGAGTTATGGAATTCACGTTGCAAAACTTGCAGGTGTTCCAAAAGTTGTTACATCTAAAGCAAATGAAATATTACGTTCCTTAGAAAGAAAAAATATTTTAAATGGAAAAAAACAAGAAAAGAAAGATAAAAAACAAGTAGAGCGGACAATTTGATTTATATAATTATAAACTAGCAGAAGTAGCTCAAGAAATTGATAAAATTAACTTAAATGAATTAACACCAATAGATGCACTAAATACATTAGTTAGAATAAAGGAGAAGATGAAATAATGCACCCAATTAAACATTTTAAATTAATTACATATCATAGATGGTTAGTATTTAAATTATGTTGTAAAATAGGTGAACCTTGGAGAGGTTTTGCACATGATTTATCTAAATATTCACCAACTGAGTTCTGGGAAGGAGCAAAATATTATACAGGAAAACATTCTCCAATAAACGAGGCTAAAGCTGATAAAGGTTATTCTGAAGCTTGGCTACATCATAAAGGAAGAAATAAACACCATTCTGAATATTGGTATGATATGTCAGCACCAGAACCTACACCAATTATGCCATATAAATAAGCGGCAGAAATGATTTGTGATAAACTAGCTGCAGGTATGTCTTATCTAGGAAAAGATTTTACAGATGAATATGAATTAAAATATTGGAAAGAAGAAAAAAGTAAGATGCATGTTAATCCACAAATGGAACAATTTGTTACAGAAGTATTAACTCAGGTTGCTGAAAATGGCATTGATAAAGCTCTAACTAAAAAGAATATAAAATCAATTTATAAAAAATATTGTGAATAAAGATATGCATACCTATTGACAAAAATCAAAAATCCTTGTATAATTTTATAGTGCTATATTTTTTAGTACAAATAATAAAGTTAAAATTGAAACAGATATATAATATATCTTTAAGCAAAGGGGGAATTAGAATGGCACAACCAAAAAGAAGATGGTCAAAAGCAAGAACACACTCAAAAAGATCAACATGGAAAAAAGAAACACCTAACTACACATCTTGTCCACATTGTCATGAACCAGTTTTACCACATAGAGTTTGTAAAAACTGTGGTTACTATGATGGAAAAGAAGTAGTAGCTAAAAAAGAAACTGAAACTGAATAAAATTCAAATATTTTCATAAACCATTGTAAAATGGTTTATTTTTTTGTGTCGTTTTTTGTATTAAATAAATATAATAAATTAAAGGAGGAAAGATAAATGTTTAAAAATTACAGAAAGTGTTATTGCATGAACAATAATTGTAATAATTTAGAAAATGATGTCATTGAAAATCAATGTAGTGATATCATGTCTTATGATGATGATATAAATGACTGTGACTGCGGATTTGATGATGAATATAGTGTTTTTCCAAAAAATCCAATGCTTGCACAAAGTTATGTTCCTATTCAGTATTTAGACAAAACATTTAAACCTGGTATTGGACTTAAAATGGGAACGATATTTCCAGAATTGGTGAGCCCTTATTTTCCTGGTCAAAGTATGAAAGAAATTGATTATATCAAAAAGACAAATAAAATAGGGGAGGGATGTAACAAATGTCAGTAGAAGAAACAAGAAGTAATGATTGTAAATGTGAGGAAGATAATACTGTTGATTGTGACTTAAGAAGAGAAATGGCAAATGAAATTAAGAGCCTAGATTTTGCGATTATAGAACTTGGTTTGTATCTAGATACACATCCTGAAGATCAAAAAGCTCTTTGCCTACACAGAAAATATTGTAAAAAAGTTAAAGAATTAAAAGACAAATATCAAAAAGTTTATGGGCCTCTTACAATTTTTTATCCTTGCAATAAGTGGAGATGGATTGAGATGCCTTGGCCATGGGAAAGGGGGAATTTTTAAATGTGGACTTATAATAAAATGTTAGAATATCCAATAAATATAAAAAACACAGACCCTCGTTTAGCTAAAGTTATTATTTCTCAATATGGAGGACCTGATGGTGAACTTGCTGCTTCACTTAGATATTTATCTCAAAGATTTGGTATGCCAGATCAAAAATCTAAGGCTATATTAAATGATATTGGAACAGAAGAATTAGCACACTTAGAAATGGTAGGAACTATAGTTCATCAATTAACAGATGGAGCTTCAATAGAAGAAATAGAAAATGCAGGTTTAGCTCCATATTATACTGATCATGGGGTAGATGTATATCCAGTATCTGCTGCAGGAGTACCATTTACAGCAGCATATATAGCAGCTAAAGGAGACCCAATAGCAAATTTACAAGAAGATTTAGCAGCAGAGCAAAAAGCAAGAGCGACTTATGAAAAATTAATTGATTTATGTAAAGATAATCCAGATGTATTAGATCCATTAAGATTTTTAAGACAAAGAGAAATTGTACACTTCCAGAGATTTGGAGAGGCATTAAGAGGTATTCAAGATAAATTAGCAGAAAAGAAGCTTTATATGAATGATATTAAACCATGTAATAATTAAAATTAGAAGCGGGAATTAATGTTCCCGTTTTTACTATTCTTTAAATTAAAAAATTTGTCTTTTTATTGCTATTTTAATTGTTATATGATATATTTAACTGGAATACAAAGTAATAAGGAAGATAAAAATGTTAAAACAATTAGAAAAACTTAATATAAAAGAGAGAGATGAAAAAGCAATTGTAAAATTCCAAACAAAGAAATGGAAAAAATACTTAATACATTGTATATTAATTTTAATATTGTTAATATTACTATCATTTTCTATGAAAAACTTTAATAATGCAGATGAAATATATTCATTTAATAATATAAAATATGTAAGTGTAACATTTTGTTTTTGGTTATGTGAATATCTTATTTTAAAGGGAATAACAAATAGAACAAAATTATCACTTGGAATTATACTCGGAGTTGAAACAATATTTGATTTAATGAACGGTGTTGTTAGAACTGTAAGAGGTTCTGCTATTACAATTTCAGATTTACTTGCAATAAAAACCGCATTAAGTGTTTCAAAAAATATAAATTTAAAGTTTAATACAAAATTTTATGTAGGTATATTATTTACTATTGTTATAATAGCAATTTTTATTATATTTAAAAATAAGTTTATAACAAAAGAGAGTAAATATAAAGGAAGATTAATAAAAATATTTATTGGATTATTATTTATATTTATTTTTTCACAAACTAATATTTACAAAAGTTATTCCTTATGGGATATAAATGAAAGTTATAGAACAATGGGAAGTCAACTTACAATATTTAGAATGTTGCATAATATTAAAGTTGAAAAATCAAAAGATTATAATAAGGAAGAGCTTAAAAGTATATTAGAAGATTACCAAAAAAATTATGCAATACAAACATCATCTTTAAATATTAGTCAAGAAGATAAACCAAATATTATTGTTATAGTTAATGAATCATTTTGTGATTATTATAATTTATACAAAGATGGATATGCAGATCCTATAGAATATTTTACAAAACTTTCTAAAGAAGAAAATGTAATAAGTGGTACAATGTATTCAAGTACATTTGGTGGACAAACTTCAAATGTAGAATATGAATTTTTAACGCAAAATTCAATAAGAATTCTACCAATAGGCTCTTATGTTTTTCAACAATATATTACTTCACCTATAAAATCATCTTTAGTACAAAATTTAAAATCACAAGGTTATAAAACATCTGCAATACATCCTTGGGAAAATTTTGCCTATTCAAGAAATAAAGTATATCAATTTTTGGGTTTTGATAAAATTAAATTTAAGAATGACATTGAAGGTTTAGAAAATAATTTTAATAATGACTTTTATACAGATAAAAGTACATACAAAGAAATGTTGAGACAAATAGATGAAAAAGATGAGAATGAAAAAGTATTTGAATATGTATTAACTGTCCAAAATCATACTGGATATAACAATCCAGATCCTAACCAAATAATTTATAATGATGACAATATTAAAAATGTTTATATGCAACTAATTCATGAATCATCAGAAGCTTTAAGGGATGTTATAGATGAATTAAAACAAAAAGATGAAAAATATATATTATTATTTTTCGGAGATCATCAACCAAATTTAGATGGGCAAAATAATTTTGAGGAAAGAGAAATAAATCATTATGAAATACCGTTTTTAATTTGGGCAAATTATGACATTCAAGAACAACATAATATAAAAACAAGTACGATTTTTCTACAAAACTTTCTTCTAAAGGCTGCTGGAGTAAAATACAGTGCAATGAACAGTTATATGGAAAATCTTCAAAATTATTATCCAGTAATAACAAAAAGATTTTATATGGACACTGAAGGAAAAGTTTTTCAAGAAGAAAATGATGATGCACCAGAAATAAAAGAATATGAAAAAATGGATTATTATAGAATATTTGATAATAAATAAAAAACAAAGGAGAATGTAAATATGAGTAAGGGAAAAAGAATATCAAAAAATGAAATTGAAAAGAAGAAAAAAATAATTACAAAAATATTTTTCACAATTTTAGCATTAATAATAATTTTTATAATTGCTATGTTTTTAAATAATGTGTTAGTTTTAGATAAAAATAAAAAAATAAATTTAGTTATAAATAATAATAATGTTACTTCAAATTTAAAAAATGATATTTTAATAGAAGATGATATTATATATTTATCAAAATCAGATATAGCAAATTTTTTCGATAAATATATTTATGAAGAAAAAGATACAAATCAAATTATAACAACATATGAAAAGAAAATTGCAGCTATTGGATTTGATGATAATGTAGTTAATATAAATGGTTCAAATAAGAATATTCATGCACATGCAATAAAAAAAGATAATAATGTTTATTTACCTATATCTGAAATTAGTGATGTTTTTAATGTTGAAATTACAAATAATGAAAAGTCAAAAGTAATTACAATGGATTCCCTTGATAGAGAACAAAAGAAAGCAATAGTGAAATCAAATATATCTGTTAAATCTTCTAAAAAATTTATGGCAAAAACTATAGATAAAATTAAAAAAGGAGATACTGTAATTGTTATATCTTCAGATGATAAAGGTAATACAAAAATAAGAACTGAAAATGGAAAATTAGGATATATAAAAACAAAGAAATTAGAAAACGAATTTACTGTTAGAGAAAATATGGAAGAAGAAAAACAAATTTCTGAAAAAATAAATTTAACTTGGGATTATTTCTCACAATATGGTTCTGCACCTGATAGAACTGGGACTAAAATTGATGGTGTAAATGTTGTTTCACCTGCGTTTTTCTATCTTGATGATGATGGTAATTTAGAAGAAAATATTGGAACTAGTGGACAAGCTTATATAAATTGGGCGCATGATAATAATTATAAAGTATGGGCTATTGTATCAAACGCAGAAGCAGCTACAAAGAGTTTAGCTATAACTTCTAATATAATGAATAGTTATGAAAAAAGACAGAATTTGATTGAAAGTATTATAAATAAGTGTGTTAAATATAAATTAGATGGTGTTAATATAGATTTTGAAAATATGAAACAAGAAGATAAAGATATGTTTTCTAGATTTATAATAGAATTAACTCCAAGACTAAAAGAAATAGGCTTAGTAACTTCAGTTGATGTTACTGCTCCTGATGGTGGTGAAACATGGTCTTTATGTTTTGACAGAAATGTTATAGGCAATGTAGCAGATTATATAATGTTTATGGCTTATGATGAATTTGGAGTTTATAGTAAAGAACCTGGAACAAATGCTGGATACAATTGGGTTAAATTAAATTTAAATAAATTTTTACAAACAGAAGAAATTAAATCTGAAAAAATTGTTCTTGCTATACCTTTTTATACAAGAGTTTGGACAACAGATAATAATGGAAAAGTAAGTAGTAATACAGTTAGTATGAAAAATACAGAAAATGTTATCCCTAGTGGAATAGAAAAAAAATGGGATAATGATTTAAAACAAAATTATGTAGAATATACAAAAGATGGTAATAAAAAACAAATATGGATAGAAGATATTGATTCTTTAAAAGCTAAAATATCATTGGTAAAAGAAAATAATCTAGCAGGAATTGGATCATGGCAAAAAGATATGGAAACAGATGATGTATGGGAAATGCTAAAAATGGAGTTAGGATTATAAAAATTACTTAAAACAGCTTGACATTAGCGCTTTTGGCATATATAATACAAAAAAGGACATTTGGAGGTAATTTGACACATGTTAAATAATAAAGTATATTTTACTACAAACAAATATAAAGATTTAAAAGATGAAGAAGTAATAATAAAAATTAAACAAGGTGATCAAGAAGCATTGGCTTATTTACTAGATAAATATAAAAATTTAGTAAATGTAAAAGCAAGCAAATACTTTATTGTTGGTGCAGAAAAAGATGATATTTTTCAGGAAGGAATGATAGGGTTATTTAGAGCTATAAAAGATTATGATTCTAAAAAACAAAGTTCCTTTAAATCATTTGCAAATATATGTGTTGAAAGACAACTAATTACAGCTGTAAAAAGTTCAAATAGACAAAAGCATATGCCACTTAATACTTATTTATCATTAAACAATTCAGCTTACAATAATAATGATGATGAAAGTGCTGAATTAATTGATACATTTAATAGTAAAACGATAGAAGATCCATTAGAAACTATTATGAAACAAGAATATTATAATGAAGTACAAACAGCTGTAAATAAAAATTTAAGTAAATTTGAAAAACAAGTTTTAGATAGATTTTTGACAGGGGAAAGTTATATAAAAATTGCAGAAAAACTAAATTCTCCTGTAAAATCAGTTGATAATGCTATTCAAAGAATTAGAAAAAAAGCGATAAAAAATATGTTTGAATAAAAAGTGTTTATGAAATATTATTGGGGCTTCCAACGGGAATTGAACCCGTGACCTCTACCTTACCAAGGTAGCACTCTACCAACTGAGCTATGGAAGCATACTTAAACATTATACAGTAATACCTAAAAAAAGTAAACAATTTCTATTGACTTTTTTTAAAAAAAATTATACAATATTTACATAAGATAAATGCGAGTAAGAGAAAAGTAAAATAGCAATTACTTAAAAGAGAAGATTAGTCATAGGCTGGAAGCTAATCATAAGAAAAACTATTTGAAAACTACCTCTTCAAAGCTCCTAGTGAATAAGCTAGGCGTGTAAGATACGTTATAGTCAGTTAATTAAGTAAAATATAGGATGGAACCGTGTAAATAGCACTCCTATGGATAAATAGAATGTCCATGGGAGTTTTTTGATGGACATGAAGGAGGTTTTTTTATGATTAAAGTAAGCTTGAAAGATGATTCAATTTTAGAAGTAGAAGAAGGTACTTCTGTTATTGAAGTTGCAAAAAAAATAAGTGAAGGTTTAGCAAGAGCAACAACCTGTGGTGAGGTTAATGGTAAAATTGTTGATTTAAGACATGAATTAAAAGAAGACTGTAATTTAGTTATCCATACATTTAAAAATGATGATTTAGAAGGAAAAAAAGCATATTGGCATACAACTTCACATATTATGGCACAAGCTGTTCAAAGATTATTTCCAGATGTCAAATTTGCAATTGGACCTGCCATAGAAGAAGGTTTTTATTATGATTTTGATGTGGAAAAACCTTTTACAGACGAAGATAAAGAAAATATTGAGCAAGAAATGAAGAAAATAATAAAAGAAAATATAGAAATAGAAAGATTTTCTTTACCAAGAAATGAAGCATTAGATTTAATGAAAAATCAACCTTATAAAAAAGAGCTAATTGAAGAATTACCAGAAGGAGAGGAAATTAGTTTTTATAAACAAGGTGATTTTACAGATTTATGTGCTGGACCACATCTAGAAAGTACAGGAAAAGTAAAAATAGTTAAAATATTATCATCTTCTGGTGCATATTGGAGAGGTAGCGAAAAAAATAAAATGTTACAAAGGATTTATGCTATATCTTTTCCAAAAGCAAGCGAGTTAGAAGAATATCTTCAAAAATTAGAAGATGCAAAACAAAGAGACCATAGAAAAATCGGAAAAGACTTAAAATTGTTTATGACACACAAATTAGTAGGTTCAGGTCTACCAATGTATTTACCTGATGGAGCTACAATTAGAAGAATTTTAGAAAGATATATTCAAGATAAAGAATTGCAATTAGGATATAGCCATGTTTATACACCAAGTTTAGCAACAACAGATTTATATAAAACAAGTGGTCACTGGGATCACTATAAAGATGATATGTTTCCAATAATGCAAATGGATAATGAGGAATTAGTTTTAAGACCAATGAATTGCCCACATCATATGTTAATATACAAAAATGAATTAAGATCATATAGAGATTTGCCAATCAAAATAGGAGAATTAGCTCATGATTTTAGATATGAAAATAGTGGAGCTGTTTGTGGACTTGAAAGAGTTAGACAAATGTGTCAAAATGATGCACATCTATTTGTTAGACCAGATCAAATAAAAGAAGAAGTAGGAAAAGTTATAAATTTAATTTTTGAAGTTTATATGAAAGATTTTGGATTTGATAGAGATAGATTTGCATTTAGATTATCTTTAAGAGATAAAAATAACAAAGATAAATATATAGATAATGATGAAATGTGGAATACTGCTGAGAGTCAATTAAGAGATATATTAAAAGAATTAAATATTGATTTTTATGAAGCTGAAGGAGAAGCAGCATTTTATGGTCCTAAAATAGATATTCAAATAAAAACAGCATTAGGACATGATGTAACCATTCCAACATGTCAACTTGACTTTGCTTTACCAGAAAGATTTGACTTAAACTATATAGGAGAAGATGGAGATTCTCATAGACCTGTTGTAATTCATAGAGCAATTTTAGGTTCATCAGATAGATTTATATCATTCTTATTAGAAGAAACAAAAGGAATATTACCACTATGGATATCACCAAAACAAGTAAGAATATTGCCTATAACGAATAAACAACATGAATATTGTTTCAAAATCAAAGATGAATTATTAAAAGAAGGTATAAGAGTAGAAGTAGATAGCAGAAATGAAAAAATTGGTTATAAAATTCGTGAAGCAGAATTATCTAAAATACCTTATATGCTTATTGTAGGACAAAAAGAAGAGAATAACAATTCTGTTTCAATTCGCTCATTTAAAGAAGGAGATTTAGGAATATCTGAAATAGAAGAGTTTAAAAATAAAATAATAAGTGAAATAAAAAATAAAAAATAAAGACACTGGAGGTAAAAGATGAAATTAGGAATAGTTGGCCTTCCAAATGTAGGGAAGAGCACAATGTTTAATAGTATAACAAAAGCAGGTGCAGAATGTGCAAATTATCCATTTTGTACAATAGAACCAAATGTTGGTGTTGTTCCTGTACCAGATGAAAGATTAGATAAATTAACTGAAATGTATCATCCTCAAAAAACAACACATGCTATTGTTGAATTTGTTGATATAGCAGGACTTGTTAAAGGTGCTAGCAAAGGAGAAGGTCTAGGAAATAAATTTTTATCTAATATTCGAGAAACAGATGCAATAGTTGAAGTTGTAAGATGTTTTAATGATGATAATATTGTTCATGTTGATGGAAGTATTAATCCAATAAGAGATATTGAAACAATTAATTTAGAATTGATTTTTTCTGATATAGAAACAGTAAATAAAAGATTAGAAAAGGCTAGAAAAAATTTAAAAGCTGATAAAAAATTTCAAGAAGAAATAAACTTATTAGAAAAAATCAAAGATAATTTGGAAAATGGTATTTCCGCAAGAGCAATTAATTTTAATGAAGATGAACAAGTTTTAGTTAAAGATATGTTTTTACTTACTGTAAAGCCAATTTTGTATATTGCAAATATCTCTGAAAACCAAATTGAAAATGCAGAAAATGATGCAATGGTTTTACAAGTAAAAGAGTATGCAAAAAAAGAGGGAGCAGAGGTTGTTCCTTTATGTGCTAAAATTGAAGAAGAATTATCAGGCTTAGATGATAAAGATAAAGACGAGATGCTAGAAGCTCTTGGACTTTCTGAATCAGGCTTAGATAAAGTAATTAAAAAAAGTTATGATTTGCTAGGACTAATGTCATTTTTAACTGCAGGAGAACCGGAAGTTAGAGCTTGGACAATAAAAAAAGGAACTAAGGCGCCAGAAGCAGCAGGTAAAATCCACTCAGATATTCAAAGAGGATTTATTAAAGCAGAGGTAGTTTCTTATTCAGATTTAATTAGAGAAGGTTCTATGGTATCAGCAAGAGAAAAAGGGCTAATACGTTCAGAAGGAAAAGAATACATTATGCAAGATGGGGATATTGTTTTATTCAAATTTAACGTTTAACACTTTTTGTTATATTATTGTAACTAAATTGTAATATAAAAAAACAAAAAAACTATTGACTAAATATAATTTTAAGTATAAAATTTAAATAGATTCACAAAAGAAATCATTTCTTTTTATATAAATTTCTACATTTTGCTTGAAATATAAAAAATTATGTGGTATAATAAAGTGTGAATGTAAGAATAATAAAAATAAGAAAGTAGAGGAGAGATTTAAAAATGAAAAACAAATTAATGAAAATAGTTTCAATCTTAATAGTAAGTGTTATGGTAGTATTATATTCTACATCAGTTTTCGCAGCTGATAATAATTCATTTGATGATATAACAGATGTTTTAACAAAAAATAATACATCAAACAATGCAAGTAACAATACAAATACTAATTCAAACACAAATACAAATACAAACACAAATACTAATGTAAATACTAACACAAATCTAAATACTAATACAAAAAATAATTCAAGTGTTTATAATAATACTGATTTACCAAAAACAGGTATAGAAGATTCTATTCCTATAGCAATGTTAGTTGTTGTATTTGGAATTTCAGCAGTATATGCTTATAAAAAAATAAATGAATATGATAATATTTAATTTAAAAAACAAAAACCTAATATAAAGGGTTTTTGTTTTTTTATTGTTTTGCTTTAAGAATAACTCTATTTTTATTAAAATTATTACATGTAACTAATGTTAATTCTTTGTTATATTTATTGAAATTAAAAATAGGGGAGAGATTTGATTTATTTACTTCATAAATATCAAAAACTTTATAAACATATTTATTATTTAAATTATCAAAAATAAAAATTTCATCATTTAAATTTAAATTATGGATATTACTAAAAAACATAGAATTATTATAATTATGACCTGCTATACATATATTTCCATTGTTTTTTGGTGTACTTCCATAAAATTTACATGGTGAAATTTTTAAGTTTTCATCTGTTAAATAAGAAAAAATTGGATAACTAATATTAATTTTTGGAATTTCAATAATACCAAAAATATTATTATCATTTTTTATTACAATATCATTAGAATTTTGTGCATATAATTTATATATATTATAATCACCAATGATTTCTAAAGATATTTGTTCTTTTTTCTTTAATAAATAAAAATAATTGAACAAAATACATATTAAAAATATCATTATAGTTAATGAAATTAACAATTGTATTTTAAAAATATATTTATATGAATTATTTTTTATTTTTGTAACTAATATTTGATTCATATATTTATTGTATACAAAAAAATATATATTATTATATAAAAAATTTCTAAAAATAGAATTCTTTTGCTGTTTTTTTATATAATCCAGGATTTACTTCAAATCTTATTTCAAAACACTTAAAATCTGAAACTTCATTTTCTTCTAAACAATCCAAATAAATGTCTAATTCATCTATATTCCTACACGCTGCAATAATTATAGGATTTAAATTATATTTAAACATTAATTCAGTAGCTAAATCAAATGCTTTAATAATGGAAGTTTTTTCTTTATGTAACATTAAATTAAATGTTTCTCTAAATCTTGAAAAAGATGCATTTTGAAATTTATTTAAAGGTACAATAAATAATTTTTCAATAACATCTTGTATTGAACTATATTCACCTTCAGAATTTTTATAAATTTTTTCAACATTTTCAAATTTATAGGGAAGATAAGCCTTTTGTTCTTTCTCAGATATAATAAGAATATTATGATCCATTTTTATTTCCTCCTAACATATTTATATATTTATATTATATCTTGAAATCTCTATAAAGTAAATCATTTAAAATATTACATTTTAATTACAAATAAATATATTCTTGTATAAAATTAAATGATATGATATATTAATAGTACAAAAGAAAAAGAGGGAGAAGTAAGTGTATACTATAAGTAAATTTAATAGATCTGGTAGGAATATGTTTATAATTCAAAAAGTAATAAGCATTATAGTTTGTATTATTATTATTCCTTTAACAATTTTTAATTTTATACTAGTTATAAAAAAATATAATGATCCAAATAAAACTCCAAATATTATGGGTTTTAAAAGCTTTGTAATTGTTTCTGAAAGCATGGAACCAACAATAATGACAGGAGATGCAATTTTAGTAAAAAATGTTCAACAAAATGATTTAAATATTGGAGATATAATTTCCTTTAATACAGATGGAATTATCAATACACATAGAATTACGCAAATAATTCAAGAGGAAGATGGGTTGAAATATAAAACTAAAGGTGACAACAATAAAAATGAAGATTTAGAAAAAATTTCATTTGATCAAATAGAAGGAAAATATATATTAAAAATTAAAAAGTTTGGAAATATTGTTAATATACTAAAAAACAAATTTACATTAATATTGTTATTAATACTACTAGTAATAATTTCATTTTTTCAAGTTAGAATTTCAAAAAGAAAACTCCTAAGAAAAGAAAAAAGATACAACTATAATAAAAAGACATTTTTAGACTAATTTTCATATTATAATATATAAATTGTAATATGAAAGGAGGATATGATTAAATTTGGAATTAAATGGGGTAAAAATTGGTTTTATACTTACTGGTTCTTTTAGTTCTATTAAAAATATAATACCTAAAATAAAACAATTAGTTATAAAAGAACATGCAACAATTTTTCCAATTATGTCTTTTAATTGTTATAAACTCAATACTAGATATGGTAAATCAAAAGATTTTATAAAAGAAATTGAAGAAATTACAGGAAAAAAAATTATTCATACAATTCAAAAAGCTGAATTTATCGGTAGAAAAAATTTAACTGATATTATGATTATATCACCATGTTCACGGAAATACTATAGCAAAATTAGCTTGTAATATTATAGATACCCCAGCTCTTATGGCTGCAATATCTCATTTAAGAAATAATAAACCTTTAGTTATAGCACCTGCCACTATAAATGGATTAAGCCGGAAATGCTGAAAATATAGGAAAATTATTAAATACAAACAATTACTATTTTGTACCATTTAGACAAGGTAATCCAATTACAAAGCCACGTTCTATTACATTTGATGCAGAATATATTATAAGAACGATTAAATTTGCCTTAGATGGAGAACAAATTAGCCCAATTTTATTATAAATTGGGCATTTTTTATATGTTTGCTAATGGATTTCTTTCTACAGCACTTCTTACTTGTTCATTATTAACATGTGTATATATTTCTGTAGTAGATATACTTTCATGTCCTAGAAGTTCTTGTAAAGCACGAATATCAACTTCTCCATATTGATACATAAGTGTAGCTGCAGTATGTCTTAATTTATGAACAGAATATTTTCTTGAATCTAATCCAGCTTTTGTTAATTCTTTATCTACAATATATTGAACTGTTCTATTACTAATTCTTTCTTTTCTTTCAGATAAAAATAGTGCATTATCCGAATTTTTCTTGTCTTTTTTTGCATTTATTTTACCACGAACTTCTAAATATTCATTAATAGCTTTCATACATGCATTATTTAAATAAATTGTTCTTTCCTTATTACCTTTACCAACAACATTTAATTTATATTCTTCAAAATCAATATCTTTTATATTTATACTAACTAATTCTGATAAACGCATTCCACAATTCAAAAATAGAGTAGTAATAGCATAATCTCTTTCATAATTTCTATTATCTTCATCAGATGCAGCTTCTAAAAGTTTTCTGCTATCATCTAGAGATAAATATTTAGGTAATCTTTTATCTTTTTTAGGCGTTCTTAAGTTTATAGCAGGGTTATTTTTTAATTTAAAATCATCACTAGCATCTTGACATAAATAATTAAAAAATATTCTTATTGTAGAAATTTTTCTGGCTCTTGTAGCAGATTTACTATTAAAGTTTGAAGTTAAATATCCAAGAAATGCATGTATATCATCAATTTTAATTTTTTTAACTGTTTCAATTGTCAAGTCATTTATATTAATTTGACTAAATTCAGTTTCATTTGTCATATTAAAATGAATTTTAATAAATTTAAAAAACATATTTAAATCATAGTTATATTCTTTTATACTATTAGGCGATTTATTTAAAATAGTAGTTGAATAATCTAAAAAGGCATTTATAAAATTAGGGTTTTCCGTTCTATTTATCATATGTATCACACTCCGTTATTATCAATTCAAAATGATTATATATCAAAAAAAAGTTTTGTGCAATGTTTGGGTTTAAATTTTCATATATTTATGTTATAATTCATTAAAACATTTTTTTAGAAAGAATGTGATATTATGAATAAACACAAATTCAAAGATGATGAACTTCCAAAGGCTGTTAGAGATATGCAAAAAAAAGCTGATGAAATAAATAAACAAGAAAATATTTCAAAAAGAGATAAAAAAGTTTTGAAAAAATTAAATAAAAATATTAAAAGAATTAAAAGAAAACATAAATTACTATTTTTTATATTTTTTTGTATATTTATAATCATTCTATTTTTTGGCATTAAAATAGGAATAAATACATATAGATGGAAAATATTAGCTAAGGATATGTCATTAAACCAAAATTCAATAGTAGTAGACACAGATGGAGAAACAATTGCAAAACTAGGTAGTGAAAAGAAAAAACAAACTATAGATTATGATAAAATTCCACAGAATCTAAAAAATGCATATATTGCAATTGAAGATGAAAGATTTTATAAACATCATGGCGTAGATATTAAAAGAACAGCTGCCGCAATCGGTTCTTATATAATTCATTTTGGGTCATCTTCTTATGGTGGAAGTACAATAACACAACAATTAGTTAAAAATATTACTGGGGATAATACAGATAGTATTAAAAGAAAAATAAATGAGTGGTGGAAAGCATGGAATATGGAAACTTGTCTTTCAAAAGATGAAATATTAGATACATATTTAAATTCTATATATGTTGGACCTAGTATATATGGGGTCGAAGCAGGATCACAATATTATTTTAGCAAATCAGCTCAAAACCTTACATTAGAAGAATGTGCCTTTTTAGCAGGAATTAATAATTCGCCAAATTCTTATAATCCATTTTCTTCAGATAATAGTGAAAAAATAAATAAACGAACTAAAATTGTTTTATATAAGATGAAAGAATTAAACTATATAAATGAAAGTGATTATAATTTAGCAATACAAAATGTAGAAAAAGGATTAATATTTAAGAAAGGTGAAATTAATTCTGATAATGGTGTATATTCTTACCATACTGATGCATTAATTACAGAAATTACAGAAGATATCTGTAATAAATATAATATTTCTGAAATATTTGCTACTAACTATATAAATATGGCTGGTTTAACGATTTATAGCAATCAAAATACATCAATTCAAAAGCAAACAGAAAATGAGTTTGAAAAAACAAAATATAAATTATATTCTAAAAATGGAAAAGATACATCTCAAGCTGCAATGGTAATAATAGACCATCAAACAGGATATATCGTAGCAT
>Ga0247609_10001811_pt1 | contig 24101 bp, 48 predicted proteins | sample 172DNAGHGlowgp2_FD_193487 | JGI IMG/M metagenome (GOLD analysis project Ga0247609, IMG submission 193487) | Sheep rumen microbial communities from Palmerston North, Manawatu-Wanganui, New Zealand - 1728 DNA GHGlow gp2 | ecosystem: Host-associated > Mammals > Digestive system > Stomach > Rumen ...
TATTAAGAGCTTCGCAGGCAATCAGACGCAAGATCAAGACCAATGCCATTGCGGGTGTCCGTAACGTTCATCTCGGTTATGACATGAACCAGCGATACACCGCATACGATAAACTTAAAAACAAAGGTTACGACTACAACAAGCTTACTGAGGATACCGAGTGCGATTGCAGTCAGTTCGCAACAACATGCTCTTCGTACGCAGGAGTTCCGGTACCGAGAGACACCACTACTGCGAACATGGTGGCAAGATATTTGGCTACCAAACAGTATAAGGCTCTTACCGGGGATAAGTATACAGAGACTAGCGAGAACCTCAAAGCCGGTGATATTATCGTCGGTGAAGGTCATACTGCGATCGTGGCAAACGTGTACTGGCGAATGAACAAAAACCTTCGTCGGGGCGCTACTGGACGCAAGGCTGATATTAAGGCCCTCCAGCAGCGACTTAACGATAAGTACGGTTGCAAGCTTGTAGTAGATGGAGACTTCGGAGTTAAGACCGAAAATTCAGTTATAGGCTTCCAGCTTGAACACGGACTCGAACCTGATGGCATAGTTGGACGCAAAACAGCAGAAGCCCTTGATTTCTTATGGGGATAAGGAGGAAGACATTATGAAATTTATATTACCGGACAAAGTATACCGAATACTGAAATGGATCTGTATCTTATATTTGCCGATCGTTGGCTTTATTGCAGAGTTGGGCAATCTCTTGGTATTTGATACAAGAGTTGCTTGCGGATTGCTGTCTGCAGTAGCGGTGCTGGCAGGCGCTATCGTTAAGATTAGCGACACGAATTACTATAAAGATCAGAGCGAAAAAGAGGAGTAGGATTGTACTTTATTCGTACACCAAGGGCTGTCAAGCGCTGATATTTCAAGGCCTTCATGTTCGATCAACGAGGTCGGACAGGATGATTGAAAACTACAAACCCGCATAAATACTGGGTTTTTAAAAGCGCTTAATAGCTCTTGGTGTATGGAAAATGTGATATATTCGTACACCAATCCTACACTTGAATTTTACATATTTCGGTGTAAAGCCATTTAGGATCTCGTTCGGTATACACCCTTTCAGTGAGGTCCTTTATATTATGCCCAACCATTCTTTTGAGGGCGTACTCATCAACGCCATATCTTTTAGCCAAAGTAATAAACGTCTTTCGAGGGTCGTGGCATCTATGTTTTGAGCCAATCTTTTTCATCAGTTGTCTGAACGCGTAAGCATATTTATCGTAATTCAAATTCTCAAATAGCATATCGCCTTCTGGAACCACTAGATCTTTTATGGCAGGGTGAATCGGAACCATTCGGTTACGACTAGCTCGTGTCTTAATGCCGCCGCAAACGAAACCATCCCTTATATTTTTTGCCTCTAATAAGCAAAGCTCTTGGGGACGCCATCCCATATAGGTCTGAATAAGCACCATTCTAGCGGCTCTTTCGTCTTTTAGCGCCCATATTTTAGAAAGTTCTTCGTCACTGAATGCTACGTGCGGCTCCTTATTTTCACTATCTGCATCTATCGAAATACCTGACATTTTAAGTTCTCTAGCATAATTTGTCTGCACAATTTCATATTCTAAGGCATAGTCGAACATTATATGCAGGAGAGATTTCATACGAGATTTTGTGTTGGAGCTGCCGTTGTCGTTCTCTATACAAGCGCGTATATGTCTGCCTCGTACATCTTTAACTCGCATATTATATAATTCAGAGCAATGCTTCCAAGCGAGCGTATGGTTGTGCCTAGTCGACGCGTTATGCTCTTTTTTGTCATAGTCAGCGAGCCATCTATTATAGAGTTCGGTCATGGTGATGTCGTCGCTTAGATCGTACGGATTACGATTATATTCTACAAGAGCCTGGTAAGCTTCGTTGTAGGATGCAAAATAGGCTTTAGGCTTTAAAAGAGACTGTTTGGGACGGCCTGTATTAGGGTCAGTGCCAACATGCACCATAACTCTCCAAGGATTGCGCAAAGGTTTCGATGATATTTTTGTGATTTGTCCGAAACCGTTTGGCAAACGCATTCGAGATTTTCCCCGGGTGGGATTTTTCGTTTTGTTTTGAAATGGGTAGCCACAATGAGGGCAGAACACCGCTTTATCCGATACTTGCAATTCGCATTCAGGGCATTTAGTTAGCATATATTCTCCTTTTGGTGTATGAATTGGAATTAAAGTGTACACCATATTCGCAAAAAATACAACCATTATAATGAGAGGGGAGATTAATACTAGCCAACTGGAATAATAATCAACCTCGGTTCTTCAATGGACTGAGAAAAGATTCTATCGATAGCATTAGCATTGTTTATTAAGCCATGTTGGTCAGTCAGATATTTTGACCTGGATAGTTAGTTTATAATCCAGAGAAGTCTATCGATAGCAATAAGCATTTATCTGACGAAACTAAAAAATCGAGCCTCTTTATTTTTTTTCGCATTTAAAACAAGGGGCTTAATAGGAGGTGATAAAAATGTATATTTTGAAAATCTATAAGCAAAAAGGAATCCTACACAAAGAAATGAAGTTTAGTGACAAGCAAACAGCAATGTTTGTTGCGAACAAACTAGAGCTAACCGGTCTTGGAATAGTTCTGCAAAAGATAGGATTATTTTCAAATCGTACATTGTTTTACACTGAGGGGTACTGGGGTTAAAACCCAGCCCTCTTTTTTTCGCAACAAAAACACCCGACATTATGAGAAGTCCGAGAAAGGTGAAAGTTTATGGAGCAGGAATTAAAAGAAATTACAAAAACTATGTTATTGGAGCAATTGAATAGGGATTTCAAGAAGTGTAAGCACTATGTGTTCTTTATAGACAATGATGTATTGAGAATTCGCTCTGAGATGGGAGATTTCATATATCAGAGAGTCTATATTGATCCAATTGCGCAATTGGTTTACACAAGTGGTTATGTCAATTATGTTTTGGAAGATTATAAACGGCATTTTGTAAGATGGATTATAGCTCAATTTAGAGGAATCTAATCAAATTTAACACGGACTTCTCTTTTTTCGCACATATAACGCCTTTTATAATGAGGTGAATACCTACAAAACACATTTAAGGAGGTAGATTTATGGACGATGAAAGAATGACGATGAAGGAATTCAAGCGCGAAGCTAGAAAGGTTAAGATTAAGAGGACCATTGACGACTTAAAGATGAAAGTTGCTAATAGAGGTCAGTGGATCTGGGACCACAAAGTAGAAATTGGAGCTGGTATTGCGACAACTGTTGGTTTAGCGACCAAGGCAGTTAAGCTGTACAGCAGGCTTCATAACGCTCATCTTGAACACAAGAAGGAGCGAACTATTTATGATCCCAGTCTTCACAAGACAGTGGAGCTGAAGCATAAGTTGTCGAACAAGCAGGTTCGTGAGCTGAGCGAGCGCATTAGCAATGGCGAGAAGCGTCACGACATCATTCAGGACATGGGTTTACTCAAGTAAAAAGAAGGCCCTGAAACATGGGCTTTTCTTTTTTCGCACGAAAAACGCCTCACATAATGAAGTAGATGCATAAGATTAAAGGAGGTGATTATATGCTAGTACTTCTAGGAACGCTGCTGGCATTTATCAAATTTATGGCAAAATTATTTGTTACCGGATGTCTTACGGTTTTAGTAATCGTAGGTATCTTAACATTAGCCCTACTGATATTGATGCTGGTATAATGGGAAGCCCTGAAACATGGGCTTTTCTCTTTTCGCAAATAATACACCCCATATAATGAAGTAGATACTATATGCACTATGGAGGTGTGTTATGATGATTTGGAATATTATTGGAATTTTTGCATGTGCGATTTACGTAACTTCGCTGTACTATTACTACAAAGAAGCGCGTGAAAAGTGCGAAGAATTCGAAAAGAATAGGGGCTATTAAAACAGCTCCTTTTCTTTTTTCGCAAATAATACACACACTATAATAGGAGGTGAAGTATTATGAAAAATACTAAACAAGATGAAAAGAAATTACCGTTTTTTGGAGATTTATCATTTGATGACATCATTGATATGGTAAAAGAGACCAAGTCAAAGGAACTCGAGATCGAGGTTAAAGACGATGGAAACATCTGTGTCAAAATTGATGGAAGAAACATCTGTGTCAAAATTGATGACTTTGAAAACGGCAAACTCGAGCTCGAAGAGAGTATCGAGAGATTCCTCGAGGGCTGAAACATGCCCTCACTTTTTTTTGCCCCACTCAGCCGACAAAATATTCCTTTATATTTTTGCCCAAGGAGGTAAAAAGTATGAAATGTGGATCGGTTCCGGTGGCAGTAGCCGCTAGAGTTTATGGCAAAGATGCTTCTTGGGTACGGGCAGGAATAGTGGCAGGCTGGTTACCAATAGGGTGTGCTACAAGAAAAGGAAACGTTGTGACACTCTCCGAGTATACTCGTAAGAGGTATGGGCGAATAAACTACTATATTTCGCCGGCTAAATTGTATGAGCATACTGGTTATATTTGGGAGGGTGAGCGCAAATGAGCACATTGGTAAGGCCTGTTGTAAGTCGTAGAAACAGATATTGGATAAGCAAGCACAAGTATTACGAGTTGAAGCATTTCTGCTTGCAATACCCAGAATGGAAACAAACATATTCCAAAATAGCAAGCAATCCTCTTATGATGAGAGCTATTGAAGAGGATCCTACAGCAGCTATGGCTATATTGTTGGCTGATTTGGACGGAAAGATGCGATTAATTGAAGATTGCACAAGACAAGCCGATCTGAGCATCGGAGGCTATATTTTCCGAGGGGTTACTGAAAATTTGTCCTTCACATACCTCAAAACTGTTTTAGGCATCCCCTGCGAGCGTGATATGTATTATGACAGGTACAGGAAATTCTTTTATTTACTTGCCAAAGAGCGATAGTCGCAATTTAAACGCGCCTTCTTATGAGATGGGTACTAGAGACCCACAAACGAAAGGAGATCCATTATGTATATAGACGAATCAATCAAAGAGGCTGTAAAGAATAAGAATTTCCCGGAGATGTATCGGTTGTTTGAGAGGAAATACAATACGTATCCCGTACAGATGGCACGATCAGAGGCATTCGGAAATGCCCTGAACGAAGGATACATAACCGATGAGCTTTATCATGAAGCAAGAAAATATTACGGCAATCTTTGGAATTATGTAGGGGACTAACAAGTCCCTTACTTTCTTTTTCGCAAAACAAACACCTTTTATAATGAGGTGAATACCTACAACATTTAAAGGAGGATATTATTATGTTTAATGCAATCAACAACAACGAGGGCATTATTGCTCTCCCTGTAACCACAAAAGAGGTTGTCAATCTCGTTGCAAAGGGAACCCGTAAGGGTATCTGGCAGTCTGCTGTCAGGACAACTGTCGGAATGGCAGTAGCCGGAGCTATTGGCTTTGGCGTTTATAAGCTGATTGAGAGCAGGCAGGCACCGGTAACTCCGGATGACGAAGAAGATGACGATGAGGATGCATGAAACATTAGCCCTGGCTATAAAAAGCTGGGGCTATCCTTTTTCGCAAGTATTACGCCCTCTATAATAGGAGGTGAATACTATGAAAACTAGAATTTATATCATGAAGGTAACGGTAAAGTATTGTAAAAAGTGGCATCGCCACGATTGCATTAATGTCTATCGCATATTGATGCGAATGTTTAAGTTGACTTGCGAAAGTGAGAATCTTGACAGAGATACATTGATGTTATTTACCCAATACGACCCCAGCCTTTTGGTATGGAGGTATTCAAGGAATGCGAGGAGCGTGGCTTAACCGCCACCTCCCTTTTTTGTTTCGCACATATAACAAATTGCTTAATGAAGAAAGGAGGTTAATTATGGACAGTATGATTATTAAGTCGACGTTCATGAAAAACTTAATCAATAAGTACATCGAGAAACAAATCAAGAAGAAACTCGGATGCGATGTATCCGTGAGTCTTGATGATGTTGAAGTCCTCATAAATGATGAGGCGTCAATAGCTCTCGGAGTACATATTGATTGCAAGAAAGAAGAAGTAAAGAAGATTTTTGAGAAACTGTTATGACTAAAATAAGGAAGGTTCCCGCCGAAGACTGGTAACAACGTAGCCCAGTGACTTATTTTTTTTATTTTTTAAGGAGGAAGACATGGAATATTTACTTTCAATATTAGGAATTTTAATAGCATATGCTTTCGGGTACTTTACGGGGCGCAACATTCGGATCAAGGCTAAAACATACGGTTGGTTGCTTATCGATAAGAAGAGAGATCGGTTCAAGCTTGAGTTAAACAATGTTCTGGATCTCGATAATCTTCCAAAGTCAAAAACGTATTTGGTTTTACACGTTGATCCTACAGCGGATTTAGCGCCTCGCAAAGAAAACAGTCTCTTAAATGAGATGGAAGATCTCAAATAAATTTTAAGGAGGAAGACATGAGTATTAATGATCAGGAAATTTTGTTAGAGACCATGGGTGCAAAGCTCTTGGCCATCGAACCGAACTCAAAGGAGTTCGCGCAGCTTGCAGACGCATACGCGAGAACATACGCGGCAATGACAAAGCAGATCGAATTAGATGCTAAGCAGAAAGAGCAGGAGAGCAAGGTAGCTATCGAGAATAAGCGACTTGCCGCCGAAGCTATGGATGCTAGGAAAGCTCACCGCTTAGAGGTGGCAAAATTCGTGCTTAGTTGCTGCACCGGTACTGTCGGAACTGTAATTGCATTGGCTGCTTTGAAAGATGGCGGTCTTACTAACAACCTGCTGAAGAGTGTACGACTCTTTAAGAACTAAAAAGAATAGGGCTCGCGTGGAAAACGTGGGCTCTTTCTTTTTGCCTACTTGATTTATGAAGCCGAAACGCTTATATTTAAGCCACAGGAGGTGGCTACGATATGAGCAAACAATACAGTGTAAAGGCATGCCCCAGATGTTGGTATGGGATGATGAGAAGATTTGAAAGATCATATTGGAAAGGGTGGAGTTGTAGTCTGTGCCATCTGATGATATCCGACACTGGAGAGATGCACGATTATGACGGTGACATAAAGGAGAGCGATACATGGAACTGGCCACTGGACAAAGAATATGAGGCCTTGTGGATCGAGGAACAGAAGTATTTGAAGTAATTCGCAAATAATACACCCCATATAATGAAGTAGATACTATATACACTATGGAGGTGTTATTATGATAAATACAATTATTAAGAAATTCGATTCAATAGATATGGCGCTTTGTGCTATGGCATTATTGACTATTGTCAAAGCTGTAGTATGGTTCTTATCATGAATCGTCTAAGAGGTTCCAAAACGGAGCCTCTTTTCTTTTTTCGCAAATAATACACACACTATAATGAGACGGAAGTCTTAAAATACATCATTTTGGAGGTAGAATCATGGGAATGTTTTTAACGATTTTAGGCGTTATTTTAGGAGCTGCTGGAACTTTAGTAGAAAGGATTCAGCGTAAGCGCGACGCAGAAGTCGCTGCCGAAAAGGTGTGGAAGAAGCACCACACAGATGATGAAGTTGAAGACATTACAGAGGAGGAGTCCTAACAGGGCTCTTTTCTCTTTTTCGCAACTAAAACGTATGGCTTATTGAGACGGAGGTCTTAATATTTTTAAGGAGGTACTTTTTATGAAAAGGAAAACCAAATTGACGCTCAAGGAATTCTGGGATGAGAACAAGGCTGAAATTGTTCTTGGAACCGCCTTGACAGTAATCGCGGGTGCTGCTTTTGGAGTTGTACTCCGTGATAGGAAGATCCATATGGAAGCTGCTAAAGGACAGAAGATACTCGATGCTTTCGAGAGCACTCATAGGTTTGTGGATGAAGATATTTTCACAGACCTTGCCCCTCAGATAGAGGACCTTGTGCTGACAGAAGGCGTTGACGAAGGGCTTATTGAAAAGGTCTACAAGGTATCGTATCCTTTGGCAGGTGATCCTAAGAATGGATTTTACGATGTTAAGAAATATGTCAAGGTCCTGGTGCAGGATGCAGGAGACTTTGAGTAAGGATCGGAGGGCTGAAATATGCCCTCTTTTCTTTTTCTAGAAAGGAGATTGACAAATGAACACCCTAAAACTCATAGGGGAGCATCTCATAGCTGGGGTGCTCCTTATTTCTTTTGCTATATGCTTGGTAATGATTACGTCTACAGACGACAGCATGGCACTTACCGGAGCGGTTGGATTGATTATTCTGATGAGTTTGTGCTTAGTTATACGATTAATAATAGGGCTTGTTGAGAGGAGGAGATAAGAAATGAGAGTTATTGACGTTAAGATGGAACTCGACACAATCGAGTATTACAGAGATCCTGAGAAGTATGACGGGGTTGTTGACAGAGATAAAAAGACGGTCACCATACCGTTCGAAATGTTTAATGATATTATGGACACCCTCGGCAAGTACAAATGCATGCTCTTAGGTCTGGAGGTGAAAGTGTGACTTGGCTATTTGCCGGAATCATAGCGGTGCTCGTAGTCATAATTGTCATTCTCGTCTCAAGGCTCAGATTACTCGCTTTTATTCTTAAAAGATACGAACGAGTAATATATAGCTACTATCTACGTATCGAGCTCCTGCATAACCAACTTGAATTATATCGGCACAATGAGGTTAAAACGGATCTTATAGATTACGTGCAATTTAGTAAGGAGGAACTGAAAAATGACAAACCTTGAGTATGAACTTCATTTATACAAAGGCCTGACTAATTCGCAGAAAGCTTTGAGAGAAATCGGGATGGCTGCCTCGAAGAGTCCGGCTAAGATCGTTTCTTTGTACAAAATTATGGCCATAATTGATAGCGTTTATGAGGAGGAATCTAATGATAAAAGTAATTAGACATGGAACTAAAGCCGTTAAGGAATGCACAGAATGCGGCTGCGTATTCTTGTTCGAAAAGGCCGATGTTGCAGAAATGAATTGCGGCCGCAACGAAATGGAATACTGGGTAGTTTGCCCAGACTGCAAAACTGAATTATATCTTAAGCCAGGAGAGGTGCCTAGAGAATGAGTACACGGAGAAAGAAAGAGTTATTTTTCAGAATGCTGCTGTTTGTGATATTCATAATCTTCATGGTACTGTTCTTCGACGAAATCGAGACCAAAGCAGGTGTGATCGGTCTTGACGAATCGGTAGGCGGTTTCTCTTATATGATTGACTGCCTGGAAAAGAATGATATTCCAGAGGACTACAAAAAGATCTTAAGAATGTGGCATCCGGCATATGAAATTGACGGAGACGAGTATGATATTCTCGTAAGAATAGTCGAGGCAGAAGCTACAGGCGGTACAATAGAACAAAAGATGAATGTCGCGAGTTGTGTTCTAGCACGAATGGAATCTAAAGCATGGCCAAATGATATTTATGGAGTCGTGTTCGAGAAGCGACAATTTTCACCGATCGATGACGGTCGATATTACTCAGTTAAAATTACAGAGAGCTCTAAGAAGGCAGTTGATGAGGTTTTGAAATTTGGAAAGACCCACGACTGCCTTTGGTTTTGCTCGAATGGCAGCTACAACAAGAAAAATGCGAAAGGAGAGTATTGCTCCTACCATCGATTACACCATACTTGGGTATTCTTTGATGGAGAGCATCATTATTTTTATGACTGAAGATCGTTTAACGATAACTTTTGATCACGCAATAGGCAAGTATTCAGGAAAAGATATTCCACGTTTGACAATTGCTAGACCACATGACGACGGATATGTCGCCACTATAAAGTGCATACACGGTATGCAAGCAGTTTGGCTGTATGAAAATCTGATTAAGGCAATTAAATCGGATGAAACAAAACTTGGACCCAGGAGGTGCGAAAATGAGTGAGCTAATGACAAATGAAGAAGCGATAGCAATATTGCAGAACCTTAAACCAGTTCCGTACAGGGGAGATGGTAAAAGTATAACTCACATGTTGGTGACGATAGCGTTAAATATGGCAATCGAAGCACTCAAAACAGAGCCTTGTGAGGATGCGATTGACCGTCATGCATTAAGGGCACAGTTCAATCATCTTGATGAAGTGTACGAGGGAATGTCCGAGGAAGAGAAACATGAAGCATATATCTATGGACAGATTATTCGGGCTATTGATGATGCACCACCCATTACTCTGAAGAATCAGAAAACGATGAAGTCGGTACTTGATGAGATAAGGGCAGAGATTGAAAACCATTGTGGCTTAGTAAAAGAGAATCATTGTAAATACTGCTCATATTGCCACAATGTGATGGGAGTTAGAGAGATATTGGAAGTTATCGATAAGTATAAGGAAGGAGACAAAGAATAAATATGGCTAATACAGGTGATGGCCTTAATGTTATAAACGCTTTGCTGCCAAATCCAGTAAATCCTTTTCAAGACGATGGGTTATCAAAAGAAGACAAAGCAATGATTGATGCAATGAGAAATACAGCCTATGTTTGTGGTTGTAGAGGCGAGGATGTCGAATTTGCTGTCGATAAAGCGTTAAAAAGAATGAGAAGATTTGATTTATTATCTTCATGTGAGCAGTCATAAAGTGAGGATAAGGAAGGAGAGAAAGATGCAAATAGTAATTGAGATACCCGAAGAAGAATATCAGACAATATCGGAAAACAAAGGCATCCCATACGACTTAAGTCCTTCGATTGGAGATGCGATTTTGAATGGCACGGTACTTCCTGAACACCATACGGACGATATGCTTGATGAAATAAAAGCTGAAATAGAGAAATTGGATGGAGTGTGTGTATTAAGAGACTGTGTGTTTTATGCAGAAAAAACTCCTAAAGATAAGTGGTTCTGGTACGTACGGTTAAAGGAAGTTATAGACATCCTCAACAAGTACAAGACAGAAAGCGAGGAACCCGAATGAGCAAAATAGTGTATAAACCGCATTGTGAGAAGTGCGGTGCACTAATAGATCGAAAAGTGCAATTCAAACGGTATACACTTGAAGTCAATACCGATATTCCTCGGGTATATGACTTGACATATTACGAGTTTTATCCGTATCGATGTGAAAACTGTGGAGCAGTATTTGATTCTGCAGAAATTCGGCCACCAGAAGAGGTGACAGAGTTCTTAGATTAAGGAGGCAAAAATGAGTGACATTTATGTAAAGCGTGACGAGGTTATCGAGGAGATACGTTCGTCCTTTGATGCTGATTCTGCTGTTAAGGCTATAAAAACATTAAACACTTTGACGCTTTTGCCGGCAAATTATACTCCGATGAACTGTCCCATGCTGTTTATTAAAGACTGCGCTGAATCAGTTGGACTGGAGGTTACTGAAAACACGGCATTCAGTCTTACGTTTATTGCTGAAATTATGTGGCGAATGAGAAAAATAATGCTTGAGACACATATATTGGTTGCTGAGACATATGATATTTGCCATATGAGAACAATCGTATCTGGAAAAATTGTTGTTTCGGATAGAGGAGGAAAAGAATGATCGACAAAGTATATGTGATATTTGAAGGAGAGTATTCTGATCGTGGTATTGTTAAAGTTTTTGCGGACGAGGATAAGGCGAAAACTTACTTATATGAGAATGCTCCTAACGGAGATTGTATGGATATGGAAGTCTGGAATCTTTCGGACGACCAGGTTATCTTTAACGAAGGCAGCGTGAAAAAAGCTAAAGATGCTGTTAAGCTAGGATATGAATTCTGCCTGAACAAAGACGGAACATCCAAATGGGAGAGCAAGTATGATTATTTAGACGACGATGACTCCTTAAAAGGGTATTTCGATTATTTCGGATGTTTCGTTAAGGCTGTGGCTGCGAAAGACTCGTCTAAAGAAGAGTATGATCGCTGTCTGAAGGTGGCGAGGGACGCGATGGCTAAGGCGAAAGCTGAAAAGGAGGGACTGTAATGGATAATAAATTCTACATTACTTTCGATAAATCGCAAGAGGATATTCCTACACTTGTTGTATTTGCAGAATCGTATTTCTTAACCGGTCCGTCAATGAAAGTTATTAATGTTATAACCGGTGATAGAGCAGTTGCAATGTGGGACGAACTCAAAGGAAAGGAGAAAAAAAACATGTCAACAGTAACCAAATGCGACAGATGCGGAACTATATTTAATTCGATGAACATTGAAGAATTGGATCAAAATTATGATCCTGATGCATCATGGCGTTTAAATATGGCGAAAGAGCTTTGGCCTCATGCAGGAGAATCGAAGATCGATTTATGTCCTGATTGTAAAAAGAGACTTCATGATTGGGCTGTATATGGCAGATGAATACGGACCTGCATCAGGGAGGAAATAATATGACTCTATATGAGGCCTGCGAGATATTCCAGCATCCAGAAAAACACTGGAGTCATGAAAAAGATGATGCTGAAAGAGTTGCGATTCAATTAGCGTTAAGTATCGCCGGTCATGGTATTCGAAACGAGAAAGATGCCATTGATGCAACAGAAAGATATTTGCAAAGTAGACGTGTACATAAGAAAAAGAGGGAGGAAACTATATGAGCGCACTTGGGTGGTTTATATTAGGGTTGATGATAGGCGCAATTGCAGGAATAGCGATTCTGATATTCTTTCAGAGCATAAAGGAAAATGAGGAGGTAAGCGACTGTGAGCAAATTGAGCGACAGGATAGCGGAGAAGATTAAAGAGCATGACATTGCCATACTTGGTGAGGTCGAGAATGAGGTTCTTGCTAGATTCAGTGTCTTCAATGGATCCGATGGCATATTAGTCGAGGATGTTAGGGACGAGATAATTGATGCCTTCGACGATTATATGAATGAACTCGCAAACTAAACAATGCCTCTAATGAGAAGGAGGTACTTTTTATTTTTTTAGCACACAAATTTAGAAAAGGAGATTGAAGACATGAAAGCAAAAGAAGTTTTTAAAGCTATTGGTAAAGGAATTAGTGATCATGCGCCCGCACTTCTTATGGGCGCGGCTGGTGCCGGTTTCATCACGACTGTTATATTAGCCGTGAAGGCAACACCGAAGGCGATGGAGCATATTGCTGATAAGAAGAAGGAGCTTGGTAAGGAAAAGCTCACAGTTAAAGAGACAGTTCAGGCTTGCGGAAAGGATTATATTCCAGCAGTAGTAAGTGGCGTTCTGGCAACAGGTGCCACAATCGGAGCTGCAGTATGCGCTGAAAAGGAGCATAAGGTATCCGCAGGTGCATTAACGGCATTGTCTATGTCTGAGAAGACAATTGAAGACATGAGAGAAGCTGCAAAGGAAGTTGTCGGCAAGACAAAAGCATCTGACATCGATGCAAAAGTTGCAGAGAAGAAAGTACAGGAAGACATTCGTACTGGCGCCAACACATATCCGGCTCTTGAACCCGGACAGATGTGGTTCAGGGACGAGATTACAGGTCAGTCTTTTATAGCAAGACCGGGTGATATTGATAAAGCGATATCAAGTGCAAATGAAGATTTGGGAAACAGCTATGATGGATTCCTGTGTGTTAATAGCTTGATAGACAACTATCAGCAGGTCGAGATAGGTGATCGATTGACGACACCAAATCTTGAGCACATAGGATGGAGCACAAAGATTAAATGGCATCCTAATCCTGTGAATATTTGGGATATAAAGGGAAATCTGCAGGGAGTAGTTACCGAAATTCATTATGATATTCTCCCTACGATTAAGGATCGCGCAGACCAGTACAGATAAGGAGAAAGCATATGAATTGTAAAAATATTGGTGGGGCTCTGAAAAGGGCCCTTCCTACTATACTATCGTTGCTAGGTGGCGCTGGGCTTATTGGGACGGCAGTCCTGACAGCCAAAGCTACCAAAGAAATAACCGAACGCGAGGTTCTTTATGGAGAAAACCCCAAGAAGAACTGGAAGAAGTATATTCCTGCGGCCAGCGTTGGACTTGGCTCACTAGCTTGTATATTTGGTGCTAATATTCTGAATAAGAAACAGCAGGCAAGTATAGCAAGTGGTGCAATGCTGTTCAACGAGACCTACAGGCAGTACCAGCAGAAGGTTAAAGAGAAGTTCGGAGAGGAAGCCCATAAAGAAATCATGGACGAAATCAAGATGGAACGTACCAAGGACGACGTGTACGTATATTCTCCCGGCTTCATGGGCAGTTGCAGTGTCGGTTTTGAAGGTATTTCGGAGCAGACCCAGCAGTTTTATGACTGCTTCTCAAAGAGATACTTCACTGCAAGACCCACACAGGTTTTGCAAGCGATGTATCATGCGAATAGGAATTTCTCGCTCGGAGGAGCTGAAATGCTCAATCAGTATTACCAATTCATAGGTCTCGAACAACTTGATGAGTATGGTGACCTTATATGGATGGTAAACGATGATATGTATTGGATAGATTTCAACATCAAGAGAAGAAAGGATAAGAATGGCGTGGATATGCTCATGAATGGGCTCCCGGTGTTCGACATAAGTGTAGAATGGGACCCCAATGACAGAAGAGGAATGGAACGGAGAACTTCCTCACACGAGCTATCGCGAATAGATTCGCAAAATTTACACACCTTGTAATGAGGTGGAGTTAATACTCACCAACAAATACAATTAATCACATACCATAAGGAGGTAAACATTATGAAGGATTTTATTAAGAACAATTGGAAGACACTTGTAGGTTTTGGCGTTGGAGCAGCAGCTGGCACCGGTACAACTATCGGAATCAAGGCTATTGTTAACAAGATCCGCACCAAGAAGCAGGAGAACCCGGAAGTCAATCCGGATGATTACACTGAGTATGAGGAGATTCCTGAAAAGGAGTCATGATTGATGTATTTACTTCACCCATGGGGCGCTTGAAACATAGCGCTCCTCTTTTTATTTTTAGGAGGGATTTATGGGAATTGAATTACCTGATATTCCTGGTAACTCTAATTCTATTAGAGACAAAAAACCGGAAGAGAAAATAGAGGTTAAGCCTCTCGAGTTGAGAGGTAGTGTAGAGGTTAAAAAGAAAGGGCTTCTCACAAGGATCGCGGGAGAGTTTCTACCTGAGGACATGGAGCTCACGAAGGAGAACATTTGGAAGAATGTTGTAAAGCCTTCGATAAAAGACCTTATATTTAACGCTTTTGAGGAGTTTCTCTTTCCCAGCGGCAGACCGGGACGAAATAGAAACAACTCATACGATAAGCCCTCGTATGTGAACTACGTGGACTATTCGAGAAAAAACGACAACCGGGATCAGCGAGACAGGCAGCAGTCTAGAGGTTCAGAACGTGACTTCGATTATAGATGCATATGTTTCGCGGATGCTGAGGATGCATCTGATTGTCTCAGAGATCTTCTTGGCATGCTGGATAGGTATCCCAGTGTATCGATCGGAAATCTGTATGATATTCTTCGTAGACCAACGACAGATGCCCAGTTCAACTACGGTTGGACCAGTCTGCGTGATGCGAAGGTCGTGCAGGAACGCAACGGAGCGGCTACTTTATATTTACCCAAGGCAAGTCCGCTCGATTAAGGAGGTTTGTATGAGTGTAAGTATTGCATATTGCAGGGACATGATTGCAAATAAGTCAAGGTATAAGGACTCGGCAAATTGGAAGGACAGAGTTGCAAAAATGCCTGCAAATCAGGTACTCGCTATATACAACACGATGCTTCACAAAGGCGAATTCGATAAGAAGACGCCAAAGAGCCGTGAAGATATGGAAGTTTTAAGGGTCGGTTATACTCAGCCGACTCTTTTTGATTTTGGTTTAGAGATTTAAGGAGGAAGACTATGGCTAAAGAGAAATTAAAGCTGTTCTTCAGCAACATCGGTGACGGACTCAGAAATCACGGTCCGCAGATTGCAATAGGAGCAGGTGTGATTGGTCTTGTTGGTGCTGGCGTTTTGGCCTGTGTTAAGACCGCAAAGCATTTCAATGAGAAGACGGAGAAGCATTTTGCGGAGTTCCGGAAGATTAAGGAACAGAAAGAGACCAAAGAGATCGACTACAAGGAGTACAGACATGCCTGGATTAATGAAGTGATCCATATGGGCTGGACTTGCATCAAGTTATATTGGGCTCCCGCATTACTCGCAGGTGCTTCGGCAACAGGAATTATATTTGGTAAGAAGAAGCTCGTTAAGAATTGGCAGGTTTCTACTCAGATCGCAGCCGGTACAAAGGCGATGTTCGATAGTTACAGGGAGAGGGTAGCTGCTCGACTTGGCACTGAGGCAGAAAAAGAAATATTTAACGGCGTAAAAGATGTCGAGTACACAGAGGAGAAGCTCGATAAGAAGACCGGAGAGGTTAAGGAAGTTAAGAAGAAAGGTAAGGAGTTGGTTGATCCCGACGAATTATATTCTTTCAAATACAATGCCAAAAATTTCCCGGGTGGGTTTGAGAAGAACATTGATTACAACGTCAATAATCTGAAGAACCAGATGGCTACGTGGAATACAATCGGGCGCTCACGTGCAATCACGGATCGAATGACCGATCAGACACTTAAGCCCGGAAAAGTTACTCTGTATGAGATACTAGATAACTGTGGTTATGACTGGAAGCGTGAAGATCTTACCGGGGAAGAGCGCAAGGAGTTCGAGAAGAAGAAGGATATGTATCGCATTATGGGCTGGAAACTGACAGCTCACGAAGATGAGAAAATCGATGGTGTCGGAGACAACTATATTGATTTCGGAATCACTCTCGATCATGACGGTATGTTTATTAATCCTTGGGAAGATGGCATCAGGTTAAACTTCAACTGCGATGGTATCGTACTATTCAATTGAGAGGAATGACTATGAAAGCAGGATATTTCGTGGCATTAGCAGTGACTGCAATAGGCGCGGGAATCACTGGATGGTATGCCAGCAAGTTATATTACGACAAGAAAGCCCAGAAAGTACTTGAAACGGGTAGAGACCCGATCAAAAAGACCGACGAAGATAAAACACCGGAACCCGAGCCCAAGAAAGTAGAGCCATTCCAGACTAAATATGACTCTCCAGAAGAGAAGTTAGCAGCGTTTAACTCAGTAAAAAGCTTATATTCTCAGGCTCTTGACAAGCACAACTACACAGTCCCTGAAAAGCCTGACCCTGAAGACCAGGCGCCAGTAGAAAAGACAGATGATCCGTATATTATTACGCATCTCGACTGGGGCCAGCCGAATGGGTATGACAAAATAGATCTTGTATATTATGAGCAGGACGGCATTATCGCCGATTATGAGAATAACATCTACAACTCGGAAGAGATTGGCGATGAGTTCCGTGATAATTTTGACGATGACGATGTCGTCCATGTACGAAACGACTCGTATATGCGAGATTATGAGATCGTTCTTGATCCGAGGTCTTACAGGGAGGTAGCCACAGGAGAATAAAGGATGATTCTAGATGAGTATTATAATTGGCTTTTAAACCGTATCGAGAATCCGGAAAGGCCAATTGCTCGAAATTACACTGAACTCCTTAATGCTTTATATGCTAAAAGATATTCATATCGGATAGCCAGAGATAATAACCGAGCTATAGATGGCGTAAACCTTCGATACGAATTTGGCGAGATCTTTGGCTATTCTCGTCATCTGATAGATAGGTGGATATTTGGGCAGTGTTCTGTGTTGGAGCTTATGATCGCACTATCTGCAAGGTGTGAAAATGAGCTAACCGGAAATACCGATGCGCATGTCTGGTTCTGGACGATGATTGAGTCCCTAAATTTAGAGGGAATGGACAATGATCACTTTGAACCAGACTATGTAAACCAGGCATTAGAGGATTTCATGGACGGAAACTATAAAAGAAATGGCGAAGGAAGCCTCTTTACTCTTAAAAATACGCATCGAGACATGCGAAAGATGGAGCTTTGGTATCAGATGCAGACTTTTTTAATAGAAAAGATGCTTTGAAGGAGATAACACGATGTTGGATTTTCTTACAATAGCGACTAAAACCCCGAAAAAGGGTGAGGTTGAGATATATCCGAAATTCATCGTAAAGAAAGCCAACGATCTAATGATTCGAGGTGGCGATTTTTATGCTGTTTGGGACGAAGACTTACATCTTTGGTCCACAGATGAGGGCTATTGCTCATATTTGATAGACTCAGCGCTCGATGATTATGCAAAAAGTCACTCATACAGTGAAGATACAGTGGTTAAAGTGCTTCACATGTGGGATTCCGACAGCGGATCCATCGACCGATTCCATAAATATTGCCAAAAGCAGATGCGAGACTGCTATCACGACCTTGATGAGAAGCTGATATTTGCTAACGAGACGCCCAAAAAGCGAGATTATGCTTCAAAGAAGCTACCTTATCCATTGGAAGAGGGTAGTTTTGAGAATTATGATGAGCTTATGACTGTTTTGTATGCTCCAGAAGAGCGCCACAAGATAGAATGGGCTATAGGAAGCATAGTTGCAGGCAAATCTCAGCGAATTCAGAAGTTTGTGGTAATGTATGGTGCTGCAGGAACTGGTAAATCAACGGTTCTGAACATAATCGGAGATCTGTTCGAAGGATATTCTTGTGCGTTTGACGCGAAAGCCATCGGATCAGTTACGAATGTGTTCGCCTTGGAGTCTTTTAGATCGAATCCGCTGGTAGGAATCCAACACGATGGAGACCTGTCACGAATTGAGGATAATACGCGACTCAATTCATTAGTGAGTCATGAGATGATGACAATTAATGAGAAGTATGCGAAGACATATGCCTCAAGAGTGAATGCTTTCTTGTTTATGGGCACGAACAAACCTGTCAAGATTACCGATGCTAAATCAGGTATATTGCGAAGGTTGATTGATGTTAGCCCGACGGGCAAGAAAATCGAGCCGAAACGCTATAAGCAATTAGTTAAGAACATTCAGTTTGAGCTTGGTCCTATAGCTTGGCACTGCAGGGAAGTCTTCGAAGAAGATCCTGGATATTACGATGACTACGTTCCTCTTAGCATGATAGGGGCTACCAATGACTTCTACAACTTCATGCTCGAGGAATATGATATTTTTGAAAAGCAGGACGGAGTAACTCTTAAATCGGCCTGGGATTTATACAAGGAATGGTGCGACGAGACAAAGATTTCGTATCCATTCTCTCAAAGGATATTTAAGGAGGAGCTGAAGAATTATTTCCGGAACTTTGAAGAAAGGGCGTCGCTCGGAGAGAACGTTCGAGTTCGCAACTACTTCTCCGGATTTATGAAAGAAAAATTTGAGAATTCGGAGCCGAAAAAGAAAGACACGGTTCTGGACATTGACCGGGGATTAATTGAGTTCAGTGAGACCAAATCCCTGCTTGATGATATTCTTAAAGACTGTCCTGCTCAGTATGCTAATAGGGACGGCAAACCTACAAAAGCATGGGCAGATGTTAAGACCACACTAAAAGATATTCAAACGTCAAACTTGCACTATGTTCAGCCCCAAAAGAAGGAATTCGAAGAGGGGACACTGGTGTTTGTTGACTTTGATATTCCAGGTCCTGACGGTAAAAAGGACTACGAGGCTAATCTTAAGGCCGCATCACAGTGGCCCAGGACGTATGCAGAGCTCTCAAAGTCTGGCGCCGGAATACATCTGACATATTTTTACAGGGGGGACGCCTCTAAGATAAGTTCTGTATACGACGACCACATTGAGATTAAGGTCTTCACAGGGGACAGTTCTCTCAGGAGAATGGTTACAAAATGCAATAATGTCCCGATAGCTACAATCTCGTCTGGTTTGCCGTTAAAAGAGGATAAAAAAGTGATAGACTTTGACGGATTTAAGAATGAAAAAGCTTTAATGTCCTTTGTTGGTAAATGCCTTCGAAAAGAACACCACGGGGCTACAAAGCCAGAAATGCAATTTATGCAGAAAGTCCTCAATGAAGCTTATGAGTCTGGGTTAGTGTATGATATTTCCCAGCTCGAGCCTGATGTGAGGGCTTTTGCTTTAGCTTCAACTAACAACAAAGAAGAATGCAAAAAGATATTGAAGACTCTGCATTTTAAGTCAGACGATGCAATACCTCAAATCGTTGATGACCAAAACGAGAAGCCAATTGTATTCTTTGATGTTGAGGTATTCCCTAACTTGTTTGTTCTTTGTTATAAGACCTTGAACAAGGAAGTCGTGGACGAGTATCTTGCGAGCGAAAAGAAAGAGGAAGATTGGCTCAAATTAGTTGAGGCTTTAAAGAAACGCAAAGCAACAAAACTTATTAACCCGAAGCCGGCTCAGATTGATTGGTTACTTCAGTATCGATTGGTGGGTTTCAATAACCGTCGATACGATAATCATATTGTTTGGGCTGCTCATCTTGGTATGTCCAATGAGAAACTGTACGAGATTTCTCAGGGCATAATCGATAAAGACGAAAGTGCATTCTTTAGGGATGCGTACAATCTCTCGTACACTGATATTTATGACTTCTCATCAATCAAGCAGTCTCTTAAGAAGTTCGAGATACAGCTTGGTATTCATCATCAGGAACTTGGATTGCCGTGGAATGAACCTGTTCCTGAAGAGTTATGGGAAACAGTAGCTGATTATTGTTGTAATGACGTAGACGCCACAGAAGTTACGTGGGTTGATAGATACGCGGACTTTATTGCTCGTGAAATTCTGGCAGATATTTCGGGCGGTAGCGTAAACGATACAACTAATCAGCTGACAGGACGCCTTATATTTGGCAATGAGAAGAATCCTCAAAAGGAATTCCATTGGAGAGACCTCTCACAGCCGGTATACGAGTTAGATGCCGAAATGGCTGAGTTCTTGGAGGAAGAGTTCCCCGAGATGATGGCAGAACGACATGGCGAATTGAACTCGCTCTTACCGTATTTCCCTAGTTATATTCACGAGAAAGGAAAGTCTATATATTTAGGGGAAGAAGTAGGAGAAGGTGGTCTTGTAAGGGCAAAACCTGGATATTACACGGAAGTTGTCACTTATGATGTTACGTCAGAGCATCCTCATTCGGCTAAGGCGGAATACATATTTGGCAAGTATACGAAGATATTCAGGGATCTTATTAAAGCCAGAGTCCTTATTAAGAAGAAAGACTACGAGGCAGCAGGCAAGCTGTTTGACGGTAAGCTTAAGAAGTGGCTCACGAATCCTGAAGATGCAAAGGCTTTGGCTGGCGCTCTTAAGATTGCAATCAACTCGGTATATGGTTTGACAGCTGCAAAGTTTGCAAACCTGTTCAAAGACCCTAATAACACAGATAACATCGTCGCTAAACGCGGCGCTTTATTTATGTTGGACCTCATGTATGCGGTGGAGTCATTGGGCTTTGAGGTTGTACATATTAAGACGGATTCAATTAAGATCGCTCACCCCACACCCGAAATAGAGAAGTTCGTTTATGACTTTGGTAAACGATACGGCTACACGTTCGAAATCGAGCACAAGTTTGAGAAGATATGTCTGGTCAACAACGCGGTTTATATTGCTAAATGCGCGGAAGACGATCCTGAAATGCCGGGACAGTGGACTGCCACCGGTGCAGAGTTCGCTGTGCCTTATATATTTAAGACACTGTTTAGCAAGGAACCTATCAAATTCGAAGACTTGTGTGAAACAAAGGAAGTTAAGGCCGGAGAGATTTACCTTGACATGAACGAAGATATTCCGCAGTTGACACCTGACGAAGAGAAACTCCTCGAAAAGTTGAAGAAAGCTTGGGACTCCGATAGTCCGTTGGAGCTCGAGAAGATTCAGAAGAAGCTAAACATCGGCTTTGAAGAAATGGGTAAATTATATTCCGATTTATGCGCAAAAGAACAACAGTCCCATAATCTTATATATGTTGGTCGAATCGGACAGTTCTGCCCTATCAAGGCCGGATGCGGTGGTGGAGTTCTATATCGTGTTCAAAACGGCAAGCGATATGCTGTCAGTGGAACTACGGGATATAGGTGGCTTGAGTCTGAAATGGTCAAAACTCTGCATAAAGAAGACTGCATTGATAAAGACTATTTCAGAGCACTGGTTGACAGTGCAAGAAGCAGCGTAGAAGAATACGTGAACTTTGATGAGTTTGAGGATTGAGTACTCTTACAGATGCCGGTGATATTTGAGTCACCGGTAGACTGTAAGCATTTTACTATTAACAAGGAGAGAATACAACTATGGCACGTTTAAGCGATGCAGAGAAAGCTAGACTTTCATTTTATGAAATTATCGACAACAGACACCTTGGAGTTAAGAACGCTTGGATGAAGTACCGCAACTTCGCCGGCAACCCGGATAAGAACTACAAGCCCAGCGATACCACAAGGAGATTTAGTCTCCTCATTGATGAGCCTGTCGCACAGAGGCTTATTGAACTTGGCTGGAACGTTAAGAAGAAGGATCCCAGCAACGAGGAAGAGGAATCATATTACATCACAGATGTTGTTGTTAATATGAACAGCAAGTGGCCGCCTAAGATCACTCTGGTTACTGAGTTCAATGGTGAGACGACCGAGACCCCGATTGATATTGATGATTTAGAGAAGATCGATAAGGGTGAGATCAGGATAAAGAGAGCAGATCTCGTGGTTAATCTTGCATCAGGTGGCGGAAGATATTTAGATGGGCTCCGCATTTATGAGCGTCCTTCCACCGGAGGCTGGCTGGATACTATTTCAGATGATGAAATGCCGTTTGAGGAATGATATTTGACTAACTAAATGTGGTGGCGGAATAGGTAGACGCTATGAGGTGTACAGGTAGCTATATGTTCCGGTTCAAATCCGGCACGGTGCGCGTGAATAACGTAGTGGACGAAATAGTCCTTGGCGCAGTGGTTCATACGGAAGGCAAATGCATATAGCATGTAAGGTGACAGAAATTCAAATCCTTACCCGCATTTATTATATAAAGGAGGTGATCGGCGTGGAAGGTAATAGAGGTAGCATGAGGCTATACGACTACCAGATGGATGCCGTTCGCCGAATGAAAAACGGTTGCATACTTTGTGGCGGGGGTGGGTCTGGTAAATCCAGGAACGCCCTGGGCTACTATTTCACTCAGAACGGTGGGAAGTATTGGGATGATGATATCGGTTTTGACTACATGGTAAACCCAAGAGACATTTATATTATCACGACTGCTCGAAAACGCGATACATACGAATGGGATTTAGAGATGGCTCCATTCCTATTAAACCGAGATCCGAATCTTAACTACTATAACAATAAGGTAGTTGTTGACTCGTGGAATAATATTAAGAAATATGCCAATGTTTTTGGCGCTTTTTTTATATTCGACGAGCAGAGGGTTGTCGGTAAAGGGGCATGGGTTAAAGCTTTTTTGAAAATTGCCAAGAAAAACCAATGGATATTATTGTCGGCAACACCAGGCGATACTTGGATGGATTATGTTCCGGTGTTTATCGCTAATGGCTTCTACAGAAACCGTACCGAATTCAACGAGGAGCATGTAGAGTTTAGCCGCTTCACTAAGTATCCCAAAGTAGAGAAATACCACAATCAAGGCATTCTAATCAAACATCGTAATGATATTCTAGTTGATATGGACTTCGAACGAAACACAGAGAGCCATCATATTGACGTGGATGTCCCGTACGATGCACCAAGGTATAAATACCTGTTTAAATACCGCTGTGACCCTGATACAGACATCCCGATAGATACGGCTGGAGAGTTATGTTACAAACTCAGAAAGGTCGTAAATGAGGACGAGAGGCGCTTTGATGCGGTATTCGACATTGCCATACAAAAGCAAAAGGTCATTATATTTTACAACTTTGATTACGAATTGGAAGGATTAAAGCATTACTTCTCGGATGCTAGTATCATGTATCCTTTCGAGGTGGCGGAGTGGAATGGACATAAACATGAGCCGATACCTACAGGAGATTGGTGGATATATTTGGTTCAGTATACTGCCGGATGTGAGGGCTGGAACTGTATTGAAACGGACAGTGTTATATTCTTTAGCCAGAACTATTCGTACAAAGTTATGGAGCAGGCGTCAGGAAGAATCAATCGTCTCAATACTCCTTACCATGATTTATATTACTACCATCTCAAGAGCAAGAGCGGTATTGATATCGGAATAGAACGTGCCTTGAAAGAGAAAAAGAATTTCAACGAAGGAGCATTCGTAAATGGACATCATTGACGTGGAAGTTAGATTTGATAAGTATTGTAGTCTC
>Ga0247609_10001812_pt1 | contig 24072 bp, 17 predicted proteins | sample 172DNAGHGlowgp2_FD_193487 | JGI IMG/M metagenome (GOLD analysis project Ga0247609, IMG submission 193487) | Sheep rumen microbial communities from Palmerston North, Manawatu-Wanganui, New Zealand - 1728 DNA GHGlow gp2 | ecosystem: Host-associated > Mammals > Digestive system > Stomach > Rumen ...
TAACTCTGAGGGCATGTTTGTCCCGACTTTCGATGTTGTTGGTCCTGTGCAGGTGAACCGCAGCCAGTACTATGCCAATGGCACGCAGAATAGCGTCCAATTGATGATTGATGCTTGCGCGGCAGCCGATTCGCAGGTGGACTTCAGCGACTACGATGTCAATAACGATGGTACGGTGGACATGATTTATTTCATCTTTGCCGGACTTGGTTCGTACATTCAGGGCAACGACAGCCGCCTGCTGTGGCCGCATCAGTATGACATCAGCTATAGTCGGACAATCCGCAAGGACGGCGTAAAGCTGGGGCGTTATGCATGTTCCAACGAGTTGTTCGGTTCTACGGACTGGAGCGTGCTCGAGGGTATTGGTACCATGTGTCATGAGTTCAGCCACGTGCTAGGCCTGCCCGACTTCTATGATGCGAACTATGAGGAGGATGGCGAATGTGTGACCCCAGATACTTGGTCGATTATGGCAGGCGGTGCCGACTTGAACTATGGTCGCACGCCGTGCGGCTTCTCGCTCTTTGAGCGTTATGCTTTGGGCTTTGCCACGCCGCAGGTCATCGATGCTGCGGGATCGTACAGCCTTGAGGCGCTTCATTCGAGCAATACCGGCTACCGCCTGAACACACAGGTGAATAAAGAGTTTTTCTTTATCGAGAACCGCCAGAAGACCAAGTGGGATGCGGCTTTGCCCGGTCACGGCATGCTCATCTTCCGTGTAGATTCCACAAGCAGTTCGGTTTGGAACTACAATAGTGTGAACAACAATTCCAATCATCCTTACTATGAGTTGTTGCGCGCGGGTGGCGTGAGATCAAATTCCAACAGCATCTCTGCGGGCACTGCCAGCGACCCGTTCCCGGGCACGAGGAATGTGACTGCTATCAACAACGAGACGTCGCCAAATCTGAAGACCTGGTCTGGCAAGCTTTCCAATCTGGCGTTTCGCAACATCAGGGAGAGCGGCGGTGTCATCACCTTCGATGCGTACGATGTGGATGTGCTTACATCTATCAGCTTTACGAGCGACAGTTATAGGCTCAGCATCGGCAGCCGGTTGCAGTTGACCACTGTGCAGGACCCGGAGTCGGCTTCGTGTACGTGTGTTTTCACCAGCGACAACGAGGCTGTGGCCACGGTTGATGCTAATGGTATGGTGACTGCGTTGAGCGAAGGCACATGCCATATCACCGTTACGGCCAATGGTAAGCTGACAGACACTTGCACGGTGCTTGTGACGCAGCTCACTGTGGCTCCCGATATCGCATCGTTCATTGCGATGGAGGAGGGTATCGATGTGCTTCTCACGCTTACTAATGCTCAGGTGCTTTATGCCTATTCCGGCGATATCTATCTGCGCGATGCTTCAGGCTGCCTTCTGCTTAGTGGGACGGGGCTGAACGTCAGCAAGAACGACATCCTCAACGGCTGTCTTCTTGGGCGTCTGGCTTATAGTAATCTCATGCCTCAGTTCGTACCTGCTGATGCCGACTCGTCTGCTGAAGACGTTTCAATCAGCAGCGGCGAGGCTCCTCTGTCTGTTGAAGTTCTTGTCGATGACCTCACTCCCGACTATTATTCCAATCTGGTATGGGTAAGAGGAATGACGCTTGTGCGCGACGGTGGTGTCTTTGCTGTTATTGGAGACCGCAGGGTGCGTCTTTGGAATAAGTTCCAGATCAAGTCTCCCAGAATTTCTCTCCCTTCGAACATTGCAGGCAAATACTTCGAAGCGACAGCCATCTACGGCACCGATGTCGTTAACGGCAACGTAATAGAAGAGCTGTATTTGCTTACCTCACCTGTGGAAGGCGATAGTCCTGATGGTATCCATGACATGGAGGCGCAGGAGCCATTGTCGGCTGGCGTTTATAACTTGCAAGGTCAGCGCGTGGGTGAAGGCTACAAGGGCATTGTTGTGGAGAACGGCAAGAAGATACTCCGAAAATAATAATGGTATGTGCCAGTTGGCACGAGTTCCCAAAGGGACAGCTCAGTTCGGGCTGTCCCTTTTTGTATATTCCAACGCCGCGTGCGGCGTTTTAATCCCCGCGTGCGGCGTTGGCAATCCCCGCGTGCGGCGTTGGCAATCTCCGCGTGCGGCGTTTTAATCCCCGCGTGCGGCGTTTGTGAACCTTATAGGTAAGAAGGCTTAATGGGCGTTCTGTTATAAAGAAAGCCCCCTGCAGATTTCTGCAAGGGGCTTTCGCTTATTATTGATTTCTTCTTTAGAAGAAGATGTAGCGCTTGTCGTTGATGTCGGCTTTCTGCATCAGCTCGCCTGTGAAGTTGCTGAGGTAGCGGCTTGCGCTTTGCTGGAGCTTCTGCTCTTCCTCCTTCTTGTCGAACTTCGCGTCAGTCTTAGTCTGCTCGAGCACCTGATAAGCATAGACGGCAGCCTTACCCTTGATACCGGACTTGAACTCGCCCTTCTTAGCCTTGCTTACAGAACCGCTCAGGATGGGTTCGCTTGCACCAATCTTCGAAACGAAAGCATTGCCAGTGAAGGTGACGTGTTTGATGGTATCGGTGACTGCGCCTTCAATCTTGGCTACGTCAGCGATGCTCTTAGCATTCTTCATCTTCTCCTGGAGCATGACAGCCTTCTTGTCCTTCATAACCTCGCTGGTCAGGAAGGTGCGGATCTGCTCGTCGTCCCAAGGCAGATAGCCTTTCTTGTGGATGCCAGTAAGTGTGATGACCAGCAGGTGGTCGTTCTCGCCGCATTCATACAGGGGAGATACGTCGCCCACCTTTGTCTTCTCGTCGAAGATCCAACGGAGAGCTTCGCGTGTGCTGCGTACATTTACTACATTGTGCTCAGTGCTGCGAAGGTTGTTGCGTGTCTGAACGTTGTAGCCGGCCTGTGCTGCGTTGGCCTCGATGTCTTCAGCCTTGGCGTTGCCTGCGAGGAAACTGCTGAAGTCGTTGAAAGCCTTGTTGTATGTGTCCTTGCTGAAGTCTATTGCGCGCTTGATGACAGCGACGTCGTACTTCGGGATGATATTGCGGCGGTCGGTAACCTGTGCGATGATGACGCCCTGACCGTCGAGCACAATCTTGTTGGTGCTGCCAACGGCTGCGTTAGTAATCGTAGTGAGGAACTTGCGGTTGTTTTCGTCCATAGCCTGGCCTTCGTACTGGTTGCTTGTAATCCAAGTCTTGGTGGCGGGCTGGTCGTACTTCTTGGCGATGGTGTCGAAGTTGGCACCGGCTGCCAGAGCGGTCATGATGCTGTCAGCTGTCTTCTCCATGGCAGCCATGTCGCTGCCGGGAGCTGCAATCTGACGAACCTCGACTGAATCGGGAAGTGTTGCCTTGCCAATGAGGCGAACGATGTTGATGGTGTTGTCGTGGTCGTGAACGAAAGGACCTACCTGTGCGCCGATGGTCAGCGAGTCGAGCTTCTCGGCGATGTCGTGAGGCAGTGACTTTGCGCTGACGGGCAGCACGCTGTAGGGAACCTGGCTTGCAGCCTCGCGGACGGTCTTTGCGGGGTCAGCACCTTCGAGCAGTGCCTGTGCATAGCCTTCCATCTCCTTCTGCAGGTTGGCCTTGTCTTCTGCGCTGGCGGTCACCTTGATGTCGATGTACTTGATGTCGCGCGTCTCCTCGTCGGCACGGAACATTTCCTTCATCTCCTCGTACTTAGCCTTGAGGTCGCTGTCCTCAACCTTCACGTCGTCGTCCTTGATGCTTGTGAAGGGCAGAGCTGCCATGTAAATGTCGCTCTCATTGCTGCGGCCGTCGAAGCTTGCCTGAGCTGCCACAGGATTGCTGACCATGAGGCCGTTGAGCAGAGACTGGTACTTGTTGTTCAATGTCTGACGACGGATGGTCTTCTCGATGAACTTCCAGTAATTGTTCATCTGCTGGTACTGCTCCTTCACCTCGCTTGAAAGGTTGGGATTGGTCATCACCTCGCTGTACTGGTTGAGGAACTGCTTCAATGCGTTCACGTCAAATGTGCCCTGAGCAGTGCGGAAAGGCGTCTGTGCGAGCATCGGGTTACGGCCGTTGTTGATGATGTCCTGCATCTCTGCATCGGTAACGGTGATGCCGAGCTTCTCACACTCATGCTCCATGAGCTTATCGTTGACGAGTGTCTGCCATACCTGATCGCGCATCATAGAGATCTGGTCGTCGCTTAGAGTGTTGACACCTTGTGTGAACTTCACGACGTCGGTGTACTCTTCGACCTGTGCGTTGAATTCCTGTACGTTAATCTTCTCGCCGTAAATCTTGCCGACACGCTGGTGACGCTCCGTCTGTGTGTAAGAGAGAGAGCGCACAAACTCTTCGGCAATGAAGGCAAAGAGTGCGAGACCGACAGTAAAGATGAGGATCTTGCCTCTGTTGCGAATTTTTTGTAATGTTGCCATGTGTTGTTTATGTTTTGTTTATTATTGTTGGCTTAAAAAGCGCACAAAGGTACGCATTTTTTTTCATATAACAGACATTTACATGAAGAAAATGTGCGTTCCTGTGCCGTTTTTGCTTGCAGACGTTACAGCGGAGCTCGTCTTATGATGTCGTTAGTCCTCCAAAAGTTGTTTAAGGAAGGCGTCAAGGTCGTCCTCGAGTCCGTCGAGCAACGTGCTGTCGAGCATCACGGTCTCTTCGTTGTCGATGATGACCAGGTCCTGCAGTGTTTCGTGGTCTTCGTCGATGAGAACGAAACTGAACGGTTGCAGGATGCTCATCTTTTCAATGCTCGGACGCATTTCTTCAATGCAACTGCGAAGGATGGGAACGATGTCCTCATAGAACGTCTCATCGGAACTCTTTATCCACTCCTCGACGACACAGCGGTCAAGTTCGTCATCATCGTCGTTGTAGGTGCGTATCTCGCCGGTGTAGTTGCTCACAAGAAGGTGGATGTCTGTCATGACAGGCTCTGCCTCAGGCGGGAACTTAGCAATGACCTTGCGCAGTGTGCGCTCAATCTGCTGGATTGTCTGTTTGCTTGCTTCCATAATTTAACTCTTACGTCTTACATCTTACAGGTTCTTTCCGTGACACTGCTTGAACTTCTTGCCGCTGCCACAAGGGCATGGGTCATTGCGACCGGGCAGGTTCTCACGACGGATGGGCTGCACAGGCTGACGGTCTCGCGTGTCGCGAGCTGCTGCCTGTTGCATTCCTGCATCAGTCAACTCGCCGCGCGATTCCTGCAGACGAGGACGCTCACGGCGCGGCTCTTCCTGTTGCGGTGCACCTTGTATCTGCAGTTCCGGTATCATAGCACGCATGATGATGGACACCGTGCGGTCGTTGATTTGATTTATCATGTCGTCGAACAGCTTAGCGCTCTCCAACTTGAAGATGAGCAGGGGATCCTTCTGCTCGTAGCTGGCGTTGTGTACACTGTGCTTCAGTTCGTCGAGCAGTCGCAGGTTTTCTTTCCAAGCGTCATCAATGATGTGCAGGATGATGGCCTTGTGGAAAGATGTCACAACAGAGCGCGACTGGCTTTCGTATGCCTCTTTGAGGTTTGTCGGGATGTTGTATTGGCGGTTGCCTGCAAGTACGGGCACCATAAGGTTCTCGTACATACTGCCCTGCGGACTCTCGTAGATGGTTGTTACGACCTTGTTGGCGTTGTTCATCATGATTTCCTGCTTCTGTTGGAAGCGCTCGAGAACCTTTTGGTAAGCAAGTTCTGCTACGTCGTCGAGCTTCATTGTCTCGAACTGCTCGGCTGTGAAAGGCACTTCCATTGCCATGATTTCGAGGAAGCGCATCTTGCATCCCTCGTAGTCGTTGTTCTCGAGGATGTTGCAGACACGGTCCCAAATCATGTTGCTGATGTCCATGCCAAGACGTTCGCCGATGAGGGCATGACGACGCTTCTCATAGATGACCGTACGCTGCTTGTTCATGACATCATCATACTCAAGCAGGTTCTTACGGATGCCGAAGTGGTTTTCCTCGACCTTCTTCTGGGCGTTCTCGATGCTTCGCGTAATCATGCTGTGCTCTATCATCTCACCGTCCTTGAAGCCGAGGCTGTCCATCACTCTGGCAATGCGTTCGCTGGCGAAGAGACGCATCAGCTTGTCCTCAATGCTGACGAAGAAGACGCTGCTGCCTGGGTCACCTTGACGACCGGAACGTCCACGCAGCTGACGGTCAACGCGACGGCTTTCATGACGCTCTGTGCCAACAATGGCAAGACCACCTGCCTCCTTTACTTCTGGTGAAAGCTTAATGTCGGTACCACGACCTGCCATGTTGGTGGCGATGGTTACGGTGCCAAGCATTCGCTCTTCAGTCTTAATGAGTTCAAGGGCTTCACGAGGCTCGCGCTTCTCTTTCTTGGCAGCTTCGGCCTCGATGCGTGTCTGATAGCTTATGGCTGTGCTCTTCTCGTTGAAAGCCCGGCCGTCAGTTGCAACATAAACAGTGCCCATAGCGCTCTGACCTGCAAGAGCCACGATGTCTGCCTCCTTCTGATGCAGCTTTGCGTTCAACACCTGATGAGGTATCTTGCGCATCTGCAACATCTTGGAGAGCATTTCAGAAATCTCGACGCTCGTTGTGCCGACAAGCACAGGACGTCCGTTGGTGCGCATCAACTCGACCTCTTCGATAACGGCTTTATACTTCTCACGTTGCGTGCGATACACGCGATCGTTCATGTCGACACGTACGACGGGGCGGTTCGTCGGCACCTCCACGACATCGAGCTTGTAGATGTCCCAGAACTCGCCTGCCTCGGTGACGGCAGTACCCGTCATGCCGGCCAGCTTGTGATACATGCGGAAGTAGTTCTGCAGAGTAATGGTGGCATATGTCTGCGTAGCAGCTTGCACCTTCACATGCTCCTTTGCCTCGACAGCCTGATGTAAGCCGTCGCTCCAGCGGCGGCCTTCCATGATGCGGCCTGTCTGTTCATCTACAATCTTAATTTCGCCGTCGACGATGACGTACTCGTCATTAAGGTTGAACATTGTATAGGCCTTTAGCAGTTGCTGTATGGTGTGGACGCGTTCGCTCTTGGTTGCGTAATCATTGAAGATGCGATCTTTCTCCTCGATCTTCTCCTCGTCTGTCTTGCCGGAATGGTCGATCTGTGAGAGGATGGTAGCAATGTCGGGGAGGACGAACAGCTCGGGATCGTTGACTTGTGATGCCAACCACTCGTTGCCTTTGTCTGTCAGTTCCACGCTGTTCATCTTCTCATCGACCACGAAATACAATGGGTCGGTAGCTTCGTGCATACGGCGGTTGTTGTTTTCCATGTAGATTTCCTCGGTGGAAAGCATGCCTGCCTTGATGCCTGGCTCAGAAAGGAACTTAATAAGCGGCTTGTTCTTGGGCAGAGCTTTGTGGCTGCGGAAGAGGGCGAGGAAACCTTCGGCTGTCTTTTGCTTGTCGTTTGCCTCAGTTCCTTCTGTGATCTGCTTCTTTGCGTCAGCAAGATATTGCGTAGCTAACTGCCTTTGAACGCCGACGAGACGCTCTACGAGAGGCTGATATTGTTCGAACTGCTGGTCGTCGCCTTTGGGCACGGGACCAGAGATGATGAGTGGCGTACGGGCATCGTCGATGAGGACAGAGTCCACCTCATCCACGATGGCATAGTTGTGGGCTCGTTGCACGAGGTCCTTCGGGTCTTGCGCCATGTTGTCGCGAAGGTAGTCGAAGCCGAACTCGTTGTTTGTGCCGAAGGTGATGTCGGCGAGGTAAGCTTTGCGGCGTGCCTCGCTGTTGGGCTGATGCTTGTCAATGCAATCGACGCTCAGACCGTGGAACATGTAGATGGGTCCCATCCACTCCGAGTCACGCTTTGCCAGATAGTCGTTGACCGTCACGACGTGTACGCCGTTGCCAGTCAAGGCGTTGAGGAAGACGGGGAGTGTTGCGGTAAGGGTTTTACCTTCACCCGTGAACATCTCAGCAATCTTGCCCTGATGCAGCACTGTGCCGCCGAAGAGCTGTACGTCGAAGTGTATCATGTCCCACTTCAAGTCGTTGCCGCCAGCTACCCAATGATTGTGGTAAATGGCCTTGTCGTCTTCGATATCGACAAAGTCGTGCGAGGCAGCGAGGTCTCGATCGAAGTCATTTGCCGTCACCTCAACCGTCTCGTTTGTTGCGAAGAGCTCAGCCGTTCTCTTGACAATGGCGAATACTTCTGCGCGCTCCTTGTCGAGAGCCTTTTCGAAGGTATCAAGCACTTCCTTTTCAAGTTTGTCTATCTGTGCGAAGATGGGGGCGCGGTCTTGTATGTCGGTGGAAGGAATCTTGTCCTTCAGCACCTGTATCTGTCCGCGCAGGTCTGTGACGGAGTCTTGAATGCGTTGTCTTATTGCCTTCGAGCGTTCGCGCAGTTCATCGTTCGAAAGGGCTTGTATCTCAGGATAGACCTTCAGCACTGCCTCTACCATTGGGCGATAGGCTTTCAGGTCTCGGCTTTTCTTGTCGCCGAATAGTTTTACCAGAAATTTGGAAATGTCCATATATTATATTATAATGTATTGTTCGTTGATGATTGGTTGATGGTTTTCAAACGCCGCGTGCGGGGATTCAAAACGCCGCGTGCGGCGTTGCCCATTTCCGCGTGCGGCGATTGCAATCCCCGCGTGCGGCGTTTTTAACATATCCTTTTTGCATTCTCTCGTGTGGTCGGTCAGGCGTATGTTTCAATAGTTGAGCGGCGCCTGGGGGCAAGCATTCGGGGCGCGGATGCGAAGTGCCTGTGCAACGGTAGGTGCTACCTGGTCGATGCTTACGGGAATACGTACCTTCTCGGGCACGATGTTTGCGCCAAAGAAGAAAAGCGGGAAGCTTAGGTACGACTCACGACTGAGCGACTGCTCGTGCTTGTCCTCATCCTTGAGCACCCATCCCGGGGAAACCTGTATAAGTATATCGCCCGAGCACTTCGGGTTGTATGCATTTCGGAGTTTGCTGATGCCGGGTGTGCCTGCACCAAGAGCAAGTCGTTGACTTGTATAGACGTCTTTCACGCCACTCAACTGGATGAGGAAAGCGCTGCAACGGTCGAGTACCTCTGTCAGGTTGAGATTACGATTCTCAATGAGTTTGAGGTTAAGATATATCTGATTGTCAATGTTAGTTTCGACGTAATCACCAGGTCCATAGACTGCGATGAGGTACATGTTGAGCAAAGCCCTTGCCTTCGTGATGGAGAAGACACCAGTCGGGATGCGGTACTTGCTCAGGTCCATCATCTCTTCTGAGTCGAAGTACCCCGTACTTGTTACGATGAAGAGTGTCTTGTTGATGCCTACTTTCTGCTCTACGAACTCGAAGATGTCCTCAAGTTGACGGTCGAGACGAGCATACGTGTCCTGTAGCTCCATGCCGTACGTCATGGCAGACTGGTGGTCGTAAGCACCTGCATAGTAGGTGAGCGTCAGCAGATCCGTGACGGCATCTGTGCCGAGGCCTGCCTTCTCGATGGCTTCTTTGGCAAAGAGATTGACTTCATCATTGACGCAAGCGGTCGCTTTGAACTCGCGGAACTTGCGGTTGCTCTTGAATTTGTGACTGAAGGGCTTGCCCTTCGCGCCGTCAGAAACAAAGTAATGGAAGTTTTCAACTTGCTCGTTGAGAGGCTTCCAAGTGATATCATTGATGCGATCATCAAGCGAGGAGCGGACATCATATTGCGTCGCCCAATCGGGATAGCTGTCGTAGTAAAGGCTTGAAGCCCATCTGCCTGTCCAGTCATCGAGCCAGAAAGCACAGTTTCCAGCGTGGCCTGCACCAAGAACTGCAGCCTCACGAGTCGGCGCGATGGAATAGACTATGCTCTTTCCTTCGGAAGAAACCTTCAGTTCGTCGCCTATGGTTGAAACGGCAAGATGCTTCGGCGAAGACTTCTCGTCGGTATGGATGCCAGGATAGGTCGTGTCGTCAACACAGAAGACAGGCAGCAATGTCTGTCGGTCGAGCCAGCGATCTCCTACGATGCCGTTTGCGTAAGGACTTGTGCCTGTCATCAAGCACGCCATCGCTGAGGCAGGATCGGGTGCGCTGAAAGGATATTCTGCCTGCGAATAGTAGCGGCCTTGCTCCTTGAGACGTTGGAAACCTCCTTGCCCATAAAGAGGCGTAAAGGCATCAAGGTAGTCGCTACGCAACTGGTCAATAACGATGTTCACAACCAAGGACGGCACCTGCGGCGCGTCTTGAGCGTTGGAACCCGTCACTGCAAGCAGCACAATGAGCGAGGAGAGCAGCCTATTTAATTGACTATTTGACAATTTACTGTTTAATATTTTACCGTTTATTACGCGTTGTCTTTTTTATCTTTTCACCTTTCCCTCTTTTCTCTGTTACAAGGTAGTAGCTTATGGGGCGTGTGTGCAAACACAATGCCAAAGGTACGGTTATTTTCGCAAATACTTGTGGTATCCACGGAGAAAATAACAAGAATAGTGCCAAAACTGCAAAATAGAAGGCAAACCAGAGTGTTGTCTTATGTCGAGTTGCAGCTTTTATGACAAGAGGAATGCCGATGAAGTAGATTGGATTGAGCAGCCAAATCTGCCAATTGGAGTCCACTGCGGGGTGTTCAGAAAAGAAGGACATGAAGCAAAGCAAGGTTCCGGCTGCTCCTTGAAGCAGGAGAATCAATACATCCCAAAGCCAGAAGTGTCGTCCCAGCCATGCTTCGAGAAGCAAGATGAAGAGGCAAAGCGCTCCAAAGCAAAGCATGACTTGCAGGGGAGAAAGTAGGAACTCGCTCTCCACGACTTGTTCTTTTGCCTCAAGCAGCACTTTCTTGTCTCTTACGAGAGGCCTCATTTCTCCTTTGCCATTACGGATAAAGGCGCCATCGAAGGCTTGCATCATGTTCTCGGGAATGAACATCGCCGCCCTTTCCGACATGATTGTATCGACTTCGGAACCAAGCAAAAGGTCGTTGCCTTCCTGTGCCCAAGGATGCTGAGCCGTGTAATGATGCAGAATTTCTCGAGCCGACAGATGAGGCAAGGTGTTGGGATATTGTATTCGTCCCACGATGACTTGCTCCACCATATCGCGCACCTTTGTCGTGCAGTTGCCGTAAAGGAAGCTGTAACGATAGACGCGATTCTGCGGCTGACTGTTCTCGATGAGATTGCTCACCAGCCGACTTGCCTCATCTGGCGTGAGGTTCAGTTCCTGTTCGGTAATGCTTGAGCCTCGCTTCTCGTAGTCAGTCGTAAAGTATTCCCAGGGAATCGGCACAACCATATAGTCCGTCTCGCCAAGCACGAAGTGCCAAGCGAAGTGAGGCTTCGACATGTCGAAGACGCCGTAGTTGAAGACTTCGTCTATGCTATCCTTGGGAATCTGCACACGTATCGCGGTGTGTCCATAGAGGGAATACACCTCTTGACCTGGCGAGCAAGTAAGAAGCGACACACGTATGCTGTCCTGCTCTGCAAGACAACGCGCCCATGTGGTCAACACACACAGAAGTATGGCTATTTTCCTAAACACGGGCGCAAAGGTACAACAATTTTTCTAAACTCGCAAGAATATCCTGTTCTTATACATTATATATAATATAAGGAAGAGGATAACGCAGTTGCTGAACTGGATTAAAACGCCGTAATAGTCGCCGATATATTGCTCGAGACCAAAGAACATTGACTTCGAGATGCTCTTGAAACTGATAACGTGACTCACGACATAGGCTGTGATGCTGTTCATGCCGTAAACCTTGAGGAAAGTCAGGTGCTTGTTGTGGCCTCTGCAATCAATCCACCAGTAGAAAAGTCCCATTAAAAGGAAGCAATAACCGCTGCTGACGAAGACCATCGAACCCGTCCAGATGTGCTTGATGACGGGGTGAACGAGGTCCCACGTCCAGCCGAGAGCGACCAAAGCCAGTCCTGTGCCAAGCAACAAAGCGACCTTCTTGCCCTGTTTCAACGTGCTGCGAAGGGCTTCGCCGGCAAGGACACCAGTCAATACGGTTACGATAAAGTTCAAACTACTCAGCAGCCAAGTGTACGTGTAATGAGGGTTCACGACCACTTTTCCATCGACGACTTGGGCGGTGTCGCGAAACCTTCCGAGCACTATCGAGTCGATTCCTTCGGCCAAATTGCCGTGAGGTGTGTAGTCGCCACCGCCGAAGCCGCCAATCGTAACCCATTCCATTGCTCCCCAAAACGCGAGCAGAAGGGCGACGCAGATGCCTGTCTGAGCCTTCCAACCCGTGTGCAGGAAGATGATTGCGCTGAAGAAATAACCGACGGCAATGGCTTGGAGGGTGTTCGTAAACAGGTAGATGTGCTGAGGGTCAAGGGCGAGAAGGTTTCCTTGCACCATCATGCCGAAGAGCCAAAGCAGCAGAACGCGCTTCCCAAGCCGCCAGTAGAGGCTCTTTCGGCTCGCTCCGGCTTCCTTGTATTTACTGAGAGAGTAGGGTATCGCCACACCTGCCATGAACATGAACAAGGGCATCACGAGGTCCCAGGCAGAGAAACCTTCCCAGGGCTTATGGGTGAAGTTCTCCATTATCTTGCCCATCCAAGGCTTGTCGACCGCTTCTGCCACTTCCTCCAAAATGTCGGAGAGGGCTACGAGGCAGAACAAATCGAAGCCTCTCAAAGCGTCCAAAGATTCCAGCCGTTGCTTCATAATAGTCGTTAGTCGTTTTGGGTTTGCTATACAAAGATACGAAAATTCGTTGAACTTTGAGCCTCGACCATCGAGAAAAAACGCGAAGCGAGGCGATTTCTGCTGCCGTGTATCAAAACTCGACACGCTATGTTTCAAAACTCGACACGCTATGTTTCAAAACTTGACGTGCGAAGTTCGTTATACATACATGTATCTACAATTATACATACATGTATCTATAATTATACATACATGTACATATAATCAACTCACCATGCTGAGTTTTGAAACACCACCAGTCGAGTCGGGTCAGAACAAGTGTCGGGATGGCTCTCCTTCCCTGTCGTCTCAGCTGACTGAATTGCAAAAAATACGTAAAAAGGCGCATCTTTAAACTCTAAACTTTCAACTTTCAACTTTATTTTGTACCTTTGCACCCGTGAAATTAATTATAGACATAGGAAACTCCGTCACTAAGATGGTAGCTTTCCAGGGTGACGAGCCTGTCGATTTGATACGTTCGGAGAGCGGGGAACTCACTGGTCTCGAGTCTTTTCTGCACAAACATCAGTTCAGCAAAGGCATTGTCGGTTCTGTTCGCGACCTGACAGAACAAGAGGAGAAGGCTCTTGCGAGCCTGAAGTTCCTGCTTCTGCGTTTCTCTCCAAGCACGCCAATTCCCATCTCGAACCGTTACAGAACGCCCGAAACGCTTGGCAGCGACCGCCTTGCTGCCGTGATAGGAGCCAGCTCGCTGAAGCCTAACTCCGACCTCCTCATCATCGATGCCGGCACTTGCATCACGTACGAAGTGATTGATGCGCGTGGCAACTATTGGGGCGGAAACATAGCTCCGGGCATGCAAATGCGGTTGCGAGCTCTGCATGAATTCACCGCAAGACTGCCTTTGGTTGAGGCCGAGGGCGAAGTTCCAGGCATGGGTTACAATACCGAAACTGCCATCCGAAGCGGCGTGCTGCGTGGAATGAAGTACGAGATCGAGGGATACATCAAGTCGATGCGTTCGAAGTTCCCTCACCTGCAAGTCTTCCTGACCGGAGGCGACCATATAAACTTCGACACGAACATCAAGAACAGCATCTTCTCGGACAGATATCTCGTGCCGAGAGGGCTGAATAAGATACTTGATTATAATGAAAAAGACTGAAATAATGAAGGAGACAGAAGGAGATAGAAGAAGGTATGTCGCTTCCCGCGGCGAAGATAAAAGACAACACTTTGACGTCGGCAGAACTAACGTCCTCTATCTTCTTCTGTCTTCTTTTATCTTCTTCAATCTCCTTTCCCCTTTGAAAGTTTCTGCCCAAATAAGTGGCACGAACTCTACCTACTCGCGCTTCGGGCTAGGCTTGCCTGTTGAGCAGTCGAATGGCCTTAATAAATCGATGGGCGGAGCTGGCATCGGCGTTCGCATCGGCAATCGTATCAACTCGACGAACCCTGCTTCCTATTCCGCTATCGACTCCTTGAGCCTTATCTTCGATGTGGGTATGACGGGCTCTTTCGGCAAGATGAAGCAAGGCTCGATACAGGTCGGAACCAACAACGCCTCGCTCGACTACGTTCATGCTGGCATGCACGTTGGCAAAAAGCTTGGCCTCGCACTCGGCGTAATGCCTTATACTACTATCGGCTACGACTTCTCTTCGCCCGAGCAGCCAGTCGGCAGTGACCACAACACCACGCAATCCATCACGACAACCACTTATTATCGTGGCAGCGGAGGCTTGAATCAGGCTTACATCGGCTTGGGATGGAGAGTGTTCCGCAATATTTCGATAGGTGCCAACGTCAGCTTCCTTTGGGGACAATACGAACATCGCATCTCGCCAGTGTTCTTGGAAGGCGGCTACGAAAACGACAAATACAGCAGCGTTCCCAAGGTGATGAACGCTTCGCTGAAGACCTACAAGCTCGACTTCGGCTTGCAATATCCTATTCGTCTCACGAAGCAGGACTGGCTGAATCTCGGTGCAACGGCTGCTTTGGGACACAAGATTCCTCAGGACGTAACGCTTGTCGTCGGTAGCGACACTACGGCAACGGCTTCCTCGCCATTCGACCTGCCTTACAGCTTCGGCTTTGGTGCGGCTTGGCAACACAAGAACACGCTCCTCGTGGCAGCCGACGTGCGCCATGAACTCTGGAGTAATTGCCGAGTTCCTGCTGAGACGTTGGACGACTACGTGCCGATGAAAGGCTTCTACAAAGATATGACAAAGATAGCTCTAGGTGCCCAATGGACGCCCGACCCCCTTGTGAAGTCTTATTGGAAACGCATACAGTATCGTGCAGGCATGAACTTCTCGACACCTTTTCTCAAGATAAACAATCAGAACGGCCCTGTGGAGTTCCGTATGGGAGCAGGTGTAGGCTTGCCTATCACAAACAAAATAAACAATCGCTCCGTTGTAAACGTCGGCCTTCAATGGATGAGGCGCTCGGCAAGCGGCAACGGAATGGTGAAAGAAGACTACTTGCTCATCAATCTCGGCATGACGTTCAACGAACGTTGGTTCGTGAAGTATAAGATTGAATAAAGCATGGAGACAGAAGAAGATAAAGGAAGATATGTCGCTTCCAGCGACGAAGATAGAGGACAATGCTTCAGAAAGAAAAAAGCTAATGTCTTCTGTTTCCTTCTGTCTGCTTTTATCTTCTTCAATCTCCTTTCTGTTGCCAGTTGTTCAGGCGAGGTGGAGCATCTGGCAGAGCCTATCGCGGCAAAAGACTCGCTGCTCTTCATGCATTCAGTAGGCATTAATACCTTCATCAGCGACAGTGGCGTGATGCGCTACCACATGGTCGTCGAGGAATGGGACATCTATAATGGCTCGAACGGCGAGCAGCCTTCGTGGAAGTTCATGAAGGGCATGCTCATGGAACGTTTCGACGAGAAGTTTCACGTCGACCTCTTCGTGCAATCCGATACGGCATACTTGCATAAGCAACAACTCTGGGAGTTGAGGGGCAGAGTCGTGGTGAGAAATGTCAACGGCGACGTCTTCCGAACCGAAGAACTCTTTTGGGACTTGAACAAGCACGAGATGTGGAACTACCAATACATGCACATCACAACCCCAGAACGAGAGCTCGAAGGCACACATTTCTATAGTAACGAACAGATGACGAAGTACTCTGTGCTCAACTCCACAGGCACCTTCCCCGTTCAGGAAACAGAACCAACAAACAGATGATAGACTCTTCAACCATAATCGCCACCATCGTCATCCTCCTTTTCTCAGGTTTCTTCTCTGGGATGGAGATTGCTTTCGTCTCTTCGAGCAAGCTGCGTTTCGAGATGGACAGGGAAGAGCAGGGCTTCTCAGCTCGTCTTATCGATACTTTCTACCGTCACCCGAACAGTTTCATCTCAACGCTTTTGGTCGGCAACAACATCGCGCTTGTCGTTTACGGCATCCTGATGGCAAAGATTGTCAGCGTACTCGTACTCATTCCGCTTGGCATACATCATCCCGACGGCAACTGCCCGAACGAAGCCCTCTGTCTCTTCCTGCAAACCATTATAGCCACGCTCATCGTTCTCGTTACAGGCGAATTCCTTCCCAAAACGCTCTTCCGTATCAACCCGAACAAGATGATGCGCATCTTCGCTTTGCCAGCCTACATCTTTTATATTATATTGTGGCCCGTCAGCAAGTTCACGAGCTCGCTCGGCAAAGGCCTGCTTTGGATGATGGGCGAGAAGGTGAAGAAGGCGAAGCTTGAGAAGACTTTCACTCGGGAAGACCTTGACTATCTCATACAAAGCAACATCGACAAAGCAACCGATGATGAAGACATCGAGGACGAGGTGAAGATATTCCAGAACGCACTCGACTTCAGCTCGATAAAAGTACGAGACTGCATCGTGCCCCGTACCGAAATAACAGCCGTCTCTGTCGATACTTCCCTTCAAGACCTTCGAACGCAATTCGTGGAAAGCGGTCATAGCAAGATCATCGTGTACAAAGAGGACATCGACGACATTGTGGGTTACATTCACACGGTTGAGATGTTCCGACTCGCGGAGGGCGAGGACTGGACGAAGCACATTCATGAAGTCTCGATTGTGCCTGAGACGATGAATGCCCAGAAGCTCCTCGGCATCTTCATCAACCAGAAGCGTTCTATGGCGGTCATCGTCGATGAGTTCGGAGGCACGAGCGGCATCGTCACGATGGAAGACCTTGTAGAGGAGATATTCGGTGAGATAGAAGATGAGCACGACAGCAAGAACTACACGGCTCGCCAGACAGGTCCGAACGAATACTTGCTTTCAGGACGTCTCGAGATTGCCCAAGCCAACGAACTTCTCGACCTGGATTTGCCGGAAAGCGACGAGTACTTGACCGTCGGAGGACTCATTCTTCACGAATTCCAAAACTTCCCCAAGCTTAATGAACCTGTCAGGATTGGTAAGTGGGAGTTCAAAGTCACCAAGAAGACAACGACGAAAATAGAGCTTGTGCAGCTTCGTTTACTCGACGAATAAGGCGAAATATGCAGGCGAAATGAGGCCCTTATGCAGAAAAAGGCATAGGGAAGTGCATATTATGCGCGAAAAGTTATGCTTATTTGCATAAAATGTTGTATCTTTGCACACGCTAACCAACAAAACTCAACACGATGGAGAAGTTTGACAAAAAAGCGAGGCTGCAAACAATCCGCAAGATTGTCAGTATGAACAGCCTGGAGAGTCAGGAAGAACTGCTCGAAGCACTAAGGAAGGAAGGCTTTGTCAGCACACAGACCACCTTGAGCCGCGACCTTAAGCAGCTGCGTATCAGTAAAGTCAGAGTTCGGAGCGGTCTTAGCGTTTACGCTTTGCCTCGCGAGGGGCAGTTCGAACCGGTGCCCACTTTAGAAGAGATAAACCAGACGAAATGGCGGCTGAATTTCTCGGGCAACCTGATGGTGGTACACACGCCGCCAGGTCATGCCAGTATGGTTGCCTATGATGTGGACAACCTGAAGCACCCTTACTTCCTCGGCACAGTGGCGGGCGACGACACAGTTCTCGTGGTGCTGGCAGAAGGCGTGGACAGGGAAAAAGCCGGCTTCATCATTCGCGATATGTTCCCTAAGCTATCGTAACGATTCACTACACATTATTATATTTATAAGGAGACGTTAGAAAGATGAAAAACGTAAAGAGTGAAGACATTCGCGTGCTTGTGGCTGATGCTGAGCACGAGGTGTATGTTGACACGATTATCAATACCATTCGCGAGGCAGCACGCAAGCGTGGCACAGGTATTGCCGAGCGAACCCACGAGTATGTGGCAACGAAGATGCGCGAGGGTAAGGCAGTCCTGGCCTTGCATGGCGACACATTCGTCGGCTTCAGTTATATTGAGACGTGGGGCAACAAACATTATGTCACGACTTCCGGCCTTATCGTCCATCCCGACTATCAGGGCTTGGGCGTAGCGAAGCGCATCAAGGACTACACTTTCACGCTGGCTCGTCTGCGTTGGCCTCATGCCAAGATATTCAGCCTGACGAGCGGCGATGCAGTGATGAAAATGAATACTGCCTTGGGCTATGTGCCTGTGAGCTTCAGCCAGCTTACCGACGACGATGCCTTCTGGCACGGATGTCAGGGCTGCATCAATCATGACATTCTCGAGGCAAAGCAGAGGAAGTTCTGCGTATGCACAGGAATGCTGTGGGATCCGGACAAGCATAAAGGCGAGCCGACATCGTTGGAAGTAATCAAGGACGTGATGCGAACTTTGGTTTTGCGTGGAATAGAATAACAAACGAAAGGATAAATATGGAAAAGAAGAAAGTTGTGGTCGCCTTCAGTGGCGGACTCGATACTAGCTACACCGTGATGTATCTGGCAAAGGAAAAGGGTTACGAGGTCTATGCGGCTTGTGCCAATACAGGCGGCTTCAGCCCTGAGCAGCTCAAGGCAAACGAAGAGAATGCCTACAAGCTTGGTGCAACCAAGTATGTTACCCTCGACGTGACGCAGGAATACTATGATAAGTCGCTCAAGTACATGGTCTTCGGCAATGTGCTTCGCAATAATTGCTACCCCATCTCGGTCAGCAGCGAGCGCATTTTCCAAGCTTTGGCAATTGCGAGATACGCAAAGGAAATCGGAGCCACAGCCATCGCTCACGGCTCGACTGGCGCTGGTAACGACCAGATTCGTTTCGATATGACGTTCCTCGTGATGTGCCCGGGCGTTGAAATCATCACGTTGACCCGCGACGGCAACCTCTCCCGACAGGAAGAGGTGGACTACCTCAACCGGAATGGCTACTTCGCAGACTTCACAAAGCTCAAGTACAGCTACAACGTCGGCCTGTGGGGCACGAGCATCTGTGGCGGCGAGATTCTCGACTCGAAGCAGGGCTTGCCTGAGAGCGCTTACCTCAAGCATCCCACGGAAGAAGGGCCAGAGCTGCTCAAGATCGGCTTTGAGAAGGGCGAGATCTGCTCCGTCAACGGCGAACGCTTCGAAGACAAAATCAAGGCGATACAGAAGGTTGAGGAAATCGGCGCACGTTACGGCATCGGCCGCGACTGCCATGTGGGCGACACCATTATCGGCATCAAGGGCCGCGTCGGCTTTGAGGCGGCAGCTCCCATGCTGATTATCGGCGCTCACCGATACCTCGAGAAGTTCACCCTCTCCAAGTGGCAGCAGTATTGGAAAGAGCAGGTGGCCAACTGGTACGGCATGTTCTTGCACGAAAGTCAGTACCTGGAGCCCGTCATGCCCGACATCGAGGCGATGCTCCTGAGCAGTCAGCGCAATGTGACCGGCGAGGTGACGCTGGAGCTGCGTCCGCTCTGCTTCCAGACCGTCGGCGTTGACAGTCCCAACGACCTCGTGAAGAACAAGCTCGGCGAATACGGCGAGACAGCGAAGGCCTGGACTAGCGAGGACGCGAAAGGCTTCATAAAGGTGACTTCGACGGCCTTGAGAGCATATTATTTAGCACATCCTGACGAGCGAATTTGAACGCAATTTTAACGTATTTCGAATGCTGCTGATATACAGGCCGTTAGCAAAAGCCAAAAACGCCGCGTGCGGCGATGGCAATCCCCGCGTGCGGCGTTTGCAATTTCCGCGTGCGGCGTTTGGGATTTCCGCGTGCGGCGTTTGAAAACTCTCCCTGTTGTGAGATAAAATTAGAAGTAATGATAAAAATAGGAATACTTGGCGCGGCCGGTTATACGGGCGGCGAACTGATAAGAGTCCTGCTGGGACACCCGCAGGCGCAAATCGTCTTTGCCAACAGCGAGTCGAATGCCGGCAATCCCGTCAGCGAGGTGCATGAGGGCTTGCTGGGCGAGACGGATCTCTGCTTCACCTCGGAAATGCCACTCGACCAAGTGGATGTCGTCTTCTTCTGCTTCGGTCACGGCAAGAGTCAGCAGTTCTTGCAGGAGCATGAGATACCGGCAAGCGTGAGGATTATCGACTTGGCGCAGGACTTCCGCATTGCCGGAGGGCACGACTTCGTCTATGGTTTGCCGGAGACGCACCGCTCCACGATAAAAGGTTGCCTACACCTCGCCAATCCGGGCTGCTTTGCTACCTGCATCCAGCTCGCCATGCTGCCGGCCCTAAGAGCAGGCATCATCAGCGGAGACATCCACGTAAACGGCATAACAGGCAGTACCGGAGCAGGTCAAAAGCCTGGCGCAACGACCCATTTCTCTTGGCGCAACGACAACATCTCCGTCTATAAAACCTTCACGCACCAACACTTGCTCGAGGTCAATCAAACGGTTCAAGAGCTCTGCCCGGGCTATGATGGAAGAGTTCTCTTTATTCCTCAAAGAGGCTGTTTCACAAGGGGAATTTTCGTTACGGCGTATGCCAAGTGCGACCTTCCCATTGAGGAGGTGCAGAAGCTCTATGCCGACTACTACCGCGACGCTGCCTTTACGCACTTTGTCGCGAAGAGTCCCGACCTGAAGCAGGTCGTCAACACGAACAAGGCGGTTGTCTATGTGGAGAAGTACGCCGACCAACTGCTCATGATTTCCTGCATCGACAACCTCCTGAAGGGAGCTGTAGGGCAGGCAGTACAAAATATGAATCTCATGTTTGGCCTCGACGAGAGCGAGGGCCTGCGACTGAAAGCCTCTGCCTTCTGATTCGTAATGACGAAACAACCCGTAATGACGCCATCACGTTATAACGCAATAACGAAATAATAATCTATGAAACTCTTCGACGTTTACCCCCTGATGGATGTGACCATCGCCCGCGGCAAGGGCTGCACCGTCTGGGACAGCGAGGGACAGGAATACCTCGACCTTTACGGCGGCCATGCCGTCATCAGCATCGGCCATTGCCATCCCCACTACATAGAGGCCATGACGCGGCAGCTGCAGACACTCGGCTTCTATAGCAACTCCGTGCAAAACCCCTTGCAACGCGAGTTCGCGCAACGCCTCGGCAAAGCCTGCGGATACGAGGACTACAGCCTTTTCCTCGTCAACAGCGGTGCTGAAGCAAACGAGAACGCATTGAAACTCGCGTCGTTCTACAACGGCAGGACGCGCATCCTCTCTCTCGAGAAAGCCTTCCACGGCCGCACATCGCTGGCCGTAGAAGTGACGGCGAATCCGAAGATTATTGCGCCCGTCAATGCCAACGGCCACGTTACCTACCTCCCGCTGGGCGACATCGAGGCCTGGAAGGCTGAGCTTGAGCGGGGCGACGTCTGCGCCTGCATCGTGGAATGCATACAGGGCGTGGGCGGCATCCGACTGGTCGAGGCCGACTTCCTCCAGCAGTTGCAGCAGCTTTGCCACAAGTATAATACTGTCTTGATTTGTGACGAGATACAATGCGGCTACGGACGCAGCGGCAAGTTCTTCGCGCATCAGCACCTCGGCGTCCGGCCCGACATCATCACCGTCGCGAAAGGCATCTGCAACGGCTTCCCCATGAGCGCCGTCCTCATCAGCCCCGAGTTCACGCCCGTCTATGGTCAGCTCGGCACGACCTTCGGCGGCAACCATCTGGCTTGTGCAGGCGCCATCGCCGTCCTCGATGTTATCGAGAGCGAGCACCTCGTGGAGAATGCTGCTGAGGTGGGCGAGTACCTCATGCAGGCCATACGCGACGCACAGATTCCGCACGTCGTGGAGGTCCGCGGACGAGGCCTGATGATTGGCATCGAGTTGGATATCCCATACAAAGAACCGCGGACGAAGCTCGTCAGCGAGCAGCATTGCTTTACAGGCTGCTCGGGTACGAACGTCCTTCGTCTGCTTCCGCCGCTCTGCCTCACAAAGCAGGAGGCCGACAGCTTCATTGCGAAACTAAAAGCCGTATTGTCATGAAGATAGCAGTCATAGGTGCAGGCAACATGGGCGGCGCCCTGGTGAAGGGGTGGGCGAAAGCAGGCATGGCAGCCGACATCACGGCCTCTGCCCGCACGCAGCAGACGCTCGACCGCCTCGCCTCAGCATGTCCGGGCATCGCCGTCACGCTCGACAACCGCAAAGCCGTCGAGGGCGCAGATGTCGTCCTGCTTGCCGTGAAGCCCTGGCTCATAGAGCAAGTCATCGCGGAGATTGCGCCGGAGCTGGCCGGCAAACTCGTCGTTTCCGTCGCCGCAGGCATTCGCAACAACCGCATCGACGTCTATGCCATGCCCAACATTGCAGCCGAGTTCGGCGAGAGCATGACCTTTGTTGAGGAAGCCGAGCAGGCAGACCAGGCCGCAAAGCTCTTCGAGAGGGTAGGGCAGTGCAAGGTCGTCCCCCAGCGACTGATGAATGCAGGCATGATGATGGCAGGTTGCGGCATTGCCTACGTCATGCGTTTCCTCCGTGCAATGACAGAAGGAGGCGTCGAGATGGGCTTTTACCCCGACGATGCCAAGCAGATAGCCATGCAGACCATGCAAGGTGCCGTCACCCTGCTCCACGAGACGGGTCTGCATCCGGAAGCCGCCATCGACAAGGTCACGACACCCGGCGGCATCACCATCAAAGGGTTGAACGAACTGGACCATGCTGCCTTCAACTCGGCAGTGATACGTTGCCTCAAGGCAGGACTGCAATGAAAAGACGACTCGTAGTGAAAGTGGGCAGCAATGTCCTCACGACTGACCGAGGGAAGCTCGACATCACCCGCATGTCAGCCCTCGTTGACCAAATCGCCTGGTTGCGCGAGCAGGGCTATCAGGTAGTGCTCGTCACGAGCGGCGCCGTCGCTTGTGGCCGGGGCGAGCTTCACGTTGACCATTCCCTCGACTCCGTAGAGCAGCGCCAGCTCTTCTCGGCGATGGGGCAGGTGAAACTCATGGGCCTCTACTACGACCTCTTTCGCGAATACAACATACACGTCGGGCAAGTGCTGACGACAAAGGAGAACTTCCAGAGCGAGCGCTCTTACCAGAACCAGCGCGCCTGCATGGAGGTGATGCTGGAAAACGGCGTCCTGCCCATTGTCAACGAGAACGACACCGTTAGCATCGAGGAGCTGATGTTCACGGACAACGACGAGCTCTCCGGCCTCATTGCCCGAATGATGGGAGCCGAAATGCTTGTCTTGCTCACGGGCGTCGATGGCCTCTACAACGGCAATCCCTCCGAGCCTGGCAGCGAAGTGATTCGGCAGGTGCGTATGGGCGACGACGTGAGCCGCTACATACTTCCCGCCAAGAGCAAAGCCGGCAGGGGCGGCATGACGTCGAAGTTCAACACGGCCCTCACTGTGGCTCAGGCTGGCATCCGCGTCATTATTGCCAATGGAAATAGAGACGCCATCCTGCCTGCCCTCATAGAGAGCCCGGCGCAAACTATCCATACAGAATTCATCCCATCATGACCTCTATGTTCCAAAGGGCAAAGGAAGCAAGCCGGACGCTCATGCTTCTGACGGACGAGCAGCGCAGCAATGTGCTCCTGCGCCTTGCCGACCGTGCTGAGTCTGAAACGGCAAAGTTGCTTGCTGCAAATGCCGTCGATCTCCAAAAGCTGACGCCAAGCGATCCGCTCTACGACCGCTTGCAGCTCACGCCGGAACGCATCCGAGGCATCGCTGCCGACCTTCGTAATGTGGCCAAACTGCCTTCGCCTCTGGGTATAATAAGTAAGGAGAGGACGCTTCCCAATGGCCTTTACCTGCGTCGCATCAGTGTGCCGTTTGGCGTGATAGGCGTCATCTTCGAGGCTCGCCCCAATGTCTGCTTCGATGTCTTCGCTTTGTGCTTCAAGAGCGGCAACGTCTGCCTGCTGAAGGGCAGCCACAGTGCCGACGAAAGCAACCGCGCGATAGTCGCCCTCATACACGAGGTGCTGCAAGATTCAGGCATTTGTGTGGATGCGCTGACTTTGTTGCCTCCCACCCACGAAGCCACGGCGGAACTGCTCGGTGCAGTTGGCTATGTGGACCTCTGCATTCCCCGAGGCGGAAGGAAACTCATCGACTTCGTTCGCGACAATGCTCGCGTGCCCGTC
>Ga0247609_10001813_pt1 | contig 24072 bp, 10 predicted proteins | sample 172DNAGHGlowgp2_FD_193487 | JGI IMG/M metagenome (GOLD analysis project Ga0247609, IMG submission 193487) | Sheep rumen microbial communities from Palmerston North, Manawatu-Wanganui, New Zealand - 1728 DNA GHGlow gp2 | ecosystem: Host-associated > Mammals > Digestive system > Stomach > Rumen ...
TTCAATATAAGTTTGAGCCAACTTGTGTATTTATGGGTTCAATCATTTCTGATAACGAAGGAAATTCAATTGGTCATAAATGTGCTCCAGCGGAAGATAACGGCATGAATAGTCAACTTATTGCTGGTGAAGGTACAATTGAGATGATTCGTAAAACACCAGATGGGTTGATTGAAGAATATCCTATTCAAGGAAACCAATTAATTGATGCAAATGGTGTATGGTGTTATCAAATTCCAATGAATTTGGATTTTATTGGAACTGATGAATATGGAAATGTAGTACCTACAGACAATCCAAATAAGGGTATTCCGACTAGAACACAAGTTAGATTTAGATTCAGCAAGAACGAAACTGGTGATGAGGGATTCTCTCGTCATACAGCCAAGTATCTTGTCCCTATGAACCCAACATTGTTAAATACTAAGCCACAAACATTGGAAAGTGGTAAATATATCGAAAAGATGTATACCTTTGGTTCAAGTACTCCAGAGGATTGTTTCAGAGACCTTTATTGGAATAATGTATATAGTGTTAAGAATTATATACCAAAAACTCAAGTTGCGCATAGACCTCATGCGCCCAATTATACTGGTCTTAAGGGCAGCAACTTGGTTGATGACCAAAATCCAGTGCCATTTAACAAGTTGAGGATTGATTTACCGTTTATGTATGTTATTGTATGTATAATATTTAATTTGATTGGTATTATCGTGTCTTTTATTAATATGATAATTAATATAATCAATGTAATATTAAACATATTTGAACAAATTCGTTCGGTTAGTATTCTTGGAATAGAGCCATTTGGTTGGCTTCCTAAGTTATGTTGTATTGGATGTATTTCGTTAGGTGGTGGGCTTAGTAGTGATAATACTGCATTCTATCCAGGATGTGATAATCGTAGTATGGATGCTGCTGATTGCCCAGATGATATGCCAAATTGCAAAAAAAGGGCAAGTTTGTCTGCACTTATGGATTTGGTACAACAGAAACTAGCAGAAGATTATAAGATTGTAAAGTTGGATTTTTATCAAGATTGGCTTAATGGCTCTCTTTATATGCCTCTTTGGTATTGGAGAAAGAGAAAGAAGAAGAAGTTCTTATTTTGGACAATTAGTGGGGCTAAAAATGAGTTTTGCGATTGTGATAAGAGACACAGTAGACTTAAGACATATGTAACTTGTAGTTTTTGGTATAATGACTTGAAGTTACGATTAGATAGTAGTAATGTGCCAGAAGGAGAAGACAGTTGGCATCGCGGTAGAAGCCAAGCTGAACGAATATTTTTCCAAAATGGACTTATCAAGGGAGTTGAAAATAAAGATGGATTAACAGCATATTATTATGTTGCATTGAACCCAACAAGTGAGGCTATTGAAAACGCGAATGGAAAGGGTATAGAAGACATGGAGGCTGGTTTCTATGCAATTCGTTTATTTGCAACTGACATTATTCTTTTAGGTAATCTTAAGGAAGATAATTTATATGGCATACCACAGTTCTTTAAGGCATTACCATCAACCACAGCAAACATCCCTCCAATTGCAACCATTCATGATTCAAACGATGATGATGGAGAAGATTCGAATAGTAAAAACACATTGGCCGATAATGGTGAAACTAGTGGACCTTCTATGACAACTGGTATGGATTGGGTTTATGCTGGTGGACCTCCAAAATATAAAAATGGTTTATTTATGGATTTGGCTTGTACTTATGCAGACACTAAAGCCAAATCTTGTATTAACGTAGAAAGACTAAGTGAACTTGGAATGAACTTAGATATGCAGTATGACACTACATATGCGTCTTCTACTGGTATGAAGGTTGGTACATTTGAGACTGATGGAATGATAACAAAATACGAGTTAGACGATATTGAAAATCGTGCGATGTTCGCAACAATGAATCATGTGGGTTTTGTACCTCAAACATATCAAGATAAACATAGTGGATTTACAACTCAAGTTCAAGATAAGAATACGACTTATCTTGTTCCAAAGTTTAAGTATCTATACCCTACTGACCTAGATGGCAGAATGAAAGTGCCTATTGAGCGTTATAAAGCTAATTTTAAACAAGTAATGAGTGATGATTCAGATGAATCATATATTAATTTTAGATTAGGTGATGTGCAACGATACAACTTTAACACAACAGATAAAAACCCAATTATTAAAATAAATAAAGAAATTCATGAAGGAAAAGGTCAATTTTATAGATATGTAAACGATAATGATGTTTCAATGCCATTATATAATAATTCATTCTATTTCTATTTTGGTGTAAAGAAAGGCAATACTGCCATTGAGAAGTTCAATAAGATGTTCTATGCTCAATGCTTCAAAAATTCTAAATATCCATTCTCTTATGATATTGAGAAGCAAGGATTATCATATTGTCCTAGTGCATATAGTAGTACAACAAGTGGAAATGCAATAAGCTATATATCATTCACTTCAGATGATATTGAGAAGCCATATTCATATTATCTTATTGATTCTCTTGGCAGGGATAAAACCCCTAGTGGAAATACAGATATTGAAAGTGATACAATAATAATTTCTAGAAACAATGAAAACAAATATTTGGAAAATGATTCTTATATATTAAAAATCATTGACAATAACGGAAACTCATTAAGTGAGAGGGTAACTTTAAATATGCCTAATATTTCCGCTTCTGTAAGTACAAGGAATTTGGGAAGAAAATACTATGAAGACGATACAAGTATGGGTGACAAAATATGTAGTAACGAATTCTGGGGACTTATTGAAATTAACGATATTTTAATTGATTCTTATAGATTTGTCATCACTAGTACAACAGTAGTTTATCCATCTGAGCCTAGTGGAAGTATAATGGTTAGAATTTATGGTAGCAATAATAATAACATGTTTAGTACTAGTTACGAGTACATTGCAGATTTATATTTACAAGTGATTGATGAAAATGGAGAGACTACTGAAAGCATAAATGATTATTTATGCGAATCTAGTGATACTAATAAAAATCCATATTATGATGAAATAAATAAAAAACTTGTGTTTAAAGTGCTTAAACCAAGTACTTTCTTAATTACTTTAAAACAGAGATGTAATGGTCTTCAGATTAGTAGCAACACATCAACACAAAGTGTTGTTGTTGAAAATGGAGAAAACTTTAATACATATTTGAATGGGATGCCAGTTAAATTTATGATGGATAATTTTTATCCAAAAACTTTGGACAATTGGCTTAAAGTTCATGACCCTAGTATATATACATTTCCAGAAGTTAATGATGCTAATAGTGAAATTTGGGAAGATTACATAAATATAGCTGGTGATATTAATGAATTATATAATAAGAAAAATATTTTATTATATAAGTTCTCTAAAATATTTGATTTATCTTCTGTTGTTTATGTGACTAATAATAATGGAAATAACGTATTTAAGTACACAGCTACAGGAGGTATTCAGCCAACGTTATTTAGGTCAATTGCTCCAGTTTATAATGACCTTGAAAAGGTAGAAAATACTGTGGTATATTCTGATAAGAATTCTGTGGCAATAAATACAGTTTATCCAAATATCATTAGTTCTAATTATGATGATAAAGCTATAAGCAGTAGCGAAAGTCCTAGAATTAATAGAATATATAATAATAGAATTCGTGAAAATATAGGCAATTACTTTGCTGCTTTTACCAATAATGGAAGATATATCAGTGATGATAGCGGTAATTGCGAAACATATAGCGAATCAATACCGTCAAGCGCAGCAGTTAATGTTTATAAAGATTACTGGAAGATGTTAGGTGAAGATGAGGAATATTCTTATATTTCTGAACTTGTATATTCTGGTGGAACTGATGAAGTGTGCAAAAAAGAATCTAAACCTTACTTCAAGGCAATGACCGTCGATAGAAGATTAGATTGTGATTTAACAATTTTGGGCGCATTACAACAAAGTGATGCTTGGTTAGATGGTCATGGTATTCATTACAATGATGATAGTGGTAGTGGTAGAACAATTGTGGATGCTAGGGTGAGTGGATATTTCTATAACGGAATTGAAATGGCTTATGATGAAAATTATAACATTATAGGACAAAGCGCAAGTACTGAATTGGAATATTATTATGACATAGATAATGTATCCTTGACATTAAATACAAATCCTAATATAACTAAGAGGTATTATTCAGCCACCCTTAACGGTACTAACATAATTGATGCCTTTTGGTCACTTAAACATATAGCAACATTGCCAGAGAGTGGTGTTGACTTCCGCTTGGCTAATAAAACATATTATAACAATGAGGCTAATAGAGCCGCTTTAGGGTTGAATGGTTTCTTTGATAAAGATAACTATCCAACGAAGAGATTAATTGACATAGAACATATTAAGGCAAGGGGCGCTAATCTCAATTTGTCAGTGACACCTTGTAGTTACTCTATGGGTCTGAATTATGAAGAGCCAAAAAAGACAACAGATAATGAAAGAAGTGAGTCAATCGAAATGGAATCCACAAAATTAATTTCTACAATTAATCAAGGAGAAACATTTGAAATTAATCTAAAATTTGGAGGTGGAATAATTCCAACACCAGTTACTTCAAGGACTTTGCCTAAATTTGGTAATCAAGAAGTTGACTATGGACACTTTACATATGGGGGCGATGGCGATGAAAAAAGTATTAACATCAGTCAAATGTTTACTGCTAGTACTTATGGAGAATTTTCTGGTGAAACTAAAATAGTTGAAGTTGGTTTTATGGTTGACTTTAAGGACTGGGATGGTGGCGATTTTGACACATATATAACTGTACCAAAGTTTGTAACATTAAAACAAGTTATTGACATCAAATCAGCACCCACAATAGAATCTGCTAATACTATTTGGGATGGGATAGGAAAAACATTTAACAATCTTGCAATTAAAGATGAACATAACAAAAATATAAACGATGGATATGATGTAAGAGAAACGGATGGAAATCCAATGATATTATATAAAGCTAAACCATTGAGCTTAAATGGTGGGTTAAGTAATGTATTCGTTGGATGTTGCAAGCACGCTGACTTTGATGATTGCGAAGATGTATGTTGGATACTAAATGTTAATCCTAACGGTGATGTAGAACTGAGTGATAAAGACATAAAATATGGATATGTAAGACAAGATTATGATTCGGGAATTGATTATGAAACATTTTCTAGTATGACAAGTGGTGCAACAGAAATAGCATTGTGCTATAAGAGAATATGTACTCAAAATGAGAAGAACAATTTACCAAGAAGAATAACAAGTTATGAATTCACTGATTTTTATTATTGTGGTAGTATTACAGTAAATTTTGAGATTCAATTAAATACTGACTTAACATCTGACTTGGGTTATAGACAAGCAAAAATTTCAAACTTTAAAGCCATTAAAGAAGATGGTAGTGAAATGAAAGGAGACGTTAGTATTAATTATGTTTTACGTTGGCATGACCTTGGTGATGCCGCAACTATTACTTGGCCATTAGGTGTTGAAATTAATTTGGATGAAGTACTTGGTAGAGAAGATGAAAATGATACATTTAATTTTGGTGAATTTTTTTACATATATTTAACAACTTATGATGGAATCAGATATAGATTCAAATTTAAATGGAGATAATATGGATACAAAAATATTTTTACAAGGATTTAATAGCAAAAGGTCTGTAAACACAAGTGAAGGATTAAACGTTAAGTTAAAGGGTAAGAGAAGGCTCTTACCCAATAACGACGTTTCTGCTGTTATTAGTCAATATAATGTATACACAGATGAGCGCAAGAAGTGTAATAAGATACGTTTGACTTGTCAAGTTAATCCAGTATGTTCTAATGTCTTATTTAATTCTGTCACAGAGATTGTTAAAGATGAAGGTAGCAGTGGTGTTTCATTTATTAACTATAGTATTTTAAGTGGAAAGACATCAACTGACGGTAATGTAAGTGATAAGTTGTATTTCAAAAAACCAGAAATCAGTTTTTGGTTTGACCCTTACAATGGCAATTACGCCCTTAATGCAATTAGAGACACCCAATTAACCAATGATGGATATGTATATCATTGTGGAATGGATATTTTTAACAATCACTTGGTTAGAAGCAAAACCTTTAAGGGGGTATCTACAAACCCAATTGAGGTTAATTACTTTAACACTATTAATGATATGCTTCGCAATTCTGAAGGACATCAAGTATCTGATAGGGTATATTTCCCAATAGACAGTGGAATGGTTAATAGAGGAAATGTGTCTACAGATTTGCACATATACAAATATGATGACATATATACCTTTGATGACTGTATTAAAAATAGGTTGTTAATGGGATTTGATGGTTGGGTTGGTTTCAAGAACAAATCCAAAATGAAGTCATATAAGGATTTTTGGGCTGATGAGGTTATGGACATCGAAAGACCAATTATGTATATGAATGGTGGAGATTTTGTTGATATGTATCCAGACAGAAGTTTATATTCATTTGTTCCGAAATATAATCCGTATAGAGATAGGGTTGAAAAGAATTGGAACTATTGTTTAACCTATCCTAGTTCATCAACAACAAATGGTTTTGAGGATATTATAGAAACAAACAACAACTCATTAAAGGCAATATATTTCAATGAGAATACCATTGCTGATAATGGCACAAGACAATTGGTTATATACAGTATTGCAAAACATGGACTTTCAGAAGGGGATTATGTCAACATATACAACACTTATAAAGATGAAGAAACAAATGAGAAAATCACTGACTTACTATTACAGAATGTAAAGGTTGAAACGATTGTTAATGACTATATATTTGTTGTCTTTTCAGATGTTCAAATAAGTAAGAGTTGGACTAATGTTGACAACATTGACACTGAGGAGTATGTTCTTGGCGATGGTGACTATTATACAAAGATTGGGGATGATAGTGGAAGAAAATACTATATAGTAGAAAATGAGTATATAAATCTTGATGACAATGCCCAAGGAGTTTCATATAAGAAGACTGTTGGCGGCATTGAATGTGAATATTATGTTAGGATATTCTCTAAGATACCTAATTTTAGATTTGCAAGTGCTGATACATCAAGTGAATATGAATTGTATAAGAATAGTGAGGATGTGATAAGCACATATCAAAGCAAGGAATATGATTTTGAAAGTCATGTCTCTAGACTTGCTTTCGCAGCAAATGCTTATTCTGATGAGATAGGAGAAATTGTATTCACTGATGATATTGATATATCAAATCTTAAGGATAATCTAGGTAGACCATTATCAACAATTTATATTACATTTGTTAAGAACAACAAGGGTTATAAGGAATGGTATGGCTATGACTATAATTATAATGAGACTAAACAATGGAATAGACAAATGATTTCTGCTGATACGGTAGAATATTCTCATTGTTTTGGAAAAGTTACTTGTGGCATAGAGACAAGCGAAGAATCTAAGTATGATGATACCATTAATTCTATCAATAAACTTCATAATATTTCTGAAGAAAATAGAGGATATAATGTGGATAATATTAATGGAATTAGAAGTGATATAATAACTTCAAATGAAATTTGGTTCGATAGTGATAAACATTATTATGGCGATTTATGCTATTTTGACAATTATAATGTCATCGAAAGGACAATCCAACCAATACTATACAGATTTAATACAGCACAGAGGGAATTGAAATATAAAAGTGATTATAGAGTTCCTTTAGCGGATAATAAAGTTTTTTCCTCATTTAAATATGATGAAATAAAGCATGATGATTACGATTATGGAACAATAAATGACACTTTTGAAGTTGTCACATATACCCATAAAGACTGCGATAATAAGAAAGAAGGATATTATTACGACCCTCACTATGAAATAAGGATAAAGACATTTGACAAGGTTCAAACGGTAATGCCAGATTTCTTAGACATTATGTATAAGAAAAATCTTGAAAATGATGAATTACAGTTAACATCTCTTCAATATCATTATCTTTCGATTGGAGATAAGAGTGTTATTTATGATAAACTTGAAAAGAAATATTATAATTGTGTAACTGTTAGTGGTGCTAATGACAATTATAAGACATATACTTGTAAGGTTTATGACGAAGATGATAATCTTGTTGAGAACCCATTCTCCGATATGGATGAATGGAAATCTCGTTTAAAAGTATTCAAGATGGATAATTTAGATGTTCCAAGTTATGCTAAGATTCTAAAGGATGGAACATGCCGTATCATTTGGAGGGACATTCTCAATAATGGGTTCAATACAAGTGATAATACTGTTGAGGAATATCCATTCACAAATGGAGCGTTTTACATCAATAAGAGAATAGACATTTATGTAAAGAGACAAGACCCTTATAATATATGGGGATTATACACATTAGATGATATTGAAGGCACAAATATATATGCTGAGGATGAAGATAATTATGTTAAAGATGAAGAAATTGTATGTTAAAATATAGTATCAAACTTTCTGATGGTAGTATTAAACAAAATGAATTGGTTTGGATGGAGAAATATCTTTCCCCAGACCTTTCCTTTATTACTGGTACTACATCACAAGACTATCACTTGGAGAAGTTCAATAGAATTGCGGTGTCAAACACACATTCTCACACTCCAACTACAATTCTACCATTAGAAACAGAAAATGTGACAAGACAAGGATATGTGATTGTCGAAAATAAGGAATATCCTATATATTCATCTACAACATATGATTATATCAATGAAAAAGAGATTGATTATAATTACATTTTCTTAAATGGTAAATACTATTATGAAAATGATGGCAAGTTCATAATCAATGATTGGCTTTCTGCCGCCAATGAAACAATTTCAGCAGTTACCATTTCAGCAGATACTATTGAAGATAATGTTCTTAAAATTGATACAGTTGTATGGATTGAAAATGGTATAGTAACAATAGATGATAACAATTATATCTATGACTTTGATGGTAAGGGCATTAAATATACTGAAAATGGGGGAATATTACCATTTAGTTCGATAACTAAGTGCGATGATATTACCTATCATCCTTATTCTAGCACTAGTTTATATGATTATGTAACAAAGTTTACTCTTACAAAGGAAGATGAAATTAATGAACCATTCGAAAATATTTCATTCTCTAAGTATTATTACTATGTTTCATATAAGAATGAGTATTTGAACATAAGAAAGGATGGGGATAACTTCTATTGTGATGTCCCTATTGGACTTTTAGAAGGCTCTGATGACATTTCTACTAGTGCGTTTACAGTTTTCTATTCTGAAGATTTAGACGAGGCTACAAACGAAAATAGCGTACCAATAAGTGGTAGGACATTTGATGTATTAAGAAATAATACTTGTTATGTCATTATTGACGATAATGTATATTACATAAATAGTGATATTATCAATGCTAATGATGGGTCTCAAATTGCCATATATTTTGATAATGAATACCTTGATATTAATGTTGGCGATACATTAAGGATTACAAATAGTGACACCTATGAACATTCAGAAAATGTATATCACTTAGAAGATGATAATAGTTGGTTCGTTGTTAATAATGGCAAGAAGGAGAAAGTTGAAGCAAATATTTGTGATAAAGCATCTATTGATGGCGTTGAGTTTGATATAACTTATAATAATGATAAAAAAGCAAGTGCAGATTGTCTCATTAATATTAATGATGAGAACGTACCAATGAAAATTGACAGTTCTCTCAATAAAGTTGAGAGATATGGTGATGTATTAAGTCCATCTACTAGTTTATCAGCCACAATAGAAACAACTAAGTATGACATTAAGACTTATAGTGGTATCACTATTGATGGAGAGAAATATATAGTTAAGGGTACACATGATAATATGTATATTACAACCAACAAACCAACAGAATATTTGTTTACAGTTACAGACGTAAGAGGTAGTTCTATGGTGGTTTGTAAGCCATATCTTGATTCTTATGATTTTTCTGAGGAATTCATTGAGAACATATCTAAAACAATATGTGAAGACGTTGTATTGAATAAAAACAACATTTTGATTTATTCAAAAAACAAGATTTTTGGAGATAAAGAAATAACGAAGGATTTGGTATTTAGATATACAGAGAATCCCACTTCGAGTGATGATTATTTCAATTTATTTGACAATTTTACTATATATACTAGAAATGGCTATATACACATACCTTTATCTTTGCAAGCTCCGCAAGGAAATAATATAATGCAAGATGAGGTTGTTAATAGGGATTTCTTTGAATATCAGAAGAAGAAAGCCATTAATCCAATTATAGACATGGAGAAAGATGTGTATCTGCCAAAGTCATTTGAAGGACAATATAAAGGTTCTGACACTGATTTTAAGGAGATAGAAGAGATTAGGATAAATTTACACTTTAGAACTAGAGACTTAGATTCTTGGAAAGTAGATGAAAATAGAGATTGGTTTATTATTGACTATTATCCTTATAACAGTGGAGCTTTAGATAATAAAGAATTAATTAATTCATCGGATATTGTTGGATTATTAAATTTCACTAATGGTGATGTATTCTTCCAGAAATCAAAAATTGCAAAATCATTCTTAAGATTAAGTTTCTACGATAGTGTTGACCAACAGAATCAAATGCTACTAGCTACCTCAACAGTGTTTATGGATGAACATAGAATGTTTAAAAGATATATAGACAATTCTAGAAAGGGGCAATATGAATTCGTGAAAGTTGCTAGCAATGGCGATGGCAATGCTCCTAAATTAAATAAGATTTCTGTGATGAGCGAATTTTATAATAAAGATGGTAAGAAAAAAATTGAAATTGATGATAATCATAGAATAGGGTCTGAGTTTATAATTAAAAACAAATATGAAACAGACACTTCATCAGAAGGATATTATCTATATATGTTTAGAGAATATTCAGAAAATTTAACCCCAAAGCCTATTTATATGAAAGTTGAATTTAACCATGCTGGTGTTGGTTTAACTATTCCATTTATCGTACCAATGGAATGGACTAGTGGAACTGAAACAGAAGATTATAATAAGTATCCAGTAAGTGCATTGACATTGGAAAGCAAAGAGGAGGGAGATAATAAAAGACTTAAAAAGGGTATAAAACTTGAAGATGCATATGCACAGTCATATATACCATTATATGCAGTATATGACTTTAAAAACAAGGATTATGCATATGTGTTTGATAGCAGATATGTAAATGTTGAAAATGGTGTGGCAACTCTTAATCTGTTTGAAATCAAATATGCAAATGACCAGATATATGCAAGCAATTATAATGAAGTTATAGATGGTTTACAAGAAGAAATAACATATGGTAGACAGCCAACTGCTAAGATAAATGTAAATGACGAGCAATTTCCATTAAAAGAAAAATCATGTACTTCATAAATTATGAGAACAATACAAAAAACAATATCATTAGAACCAATGACAAGTAGAGTTCCTAGTGTGTGGCCAGCATACAAGGACAATAAGTTATATTACTTTGATGACACATCTATTAAGGAAAGAGAATATGAATATCCTAGTAACTATGGCTTAATACCATTGTCTATTTCATTCACACATAGTTTTCCATCTGAAGAATATGAGATAGGATGTGGTGGAGATACATTGTCATTTGAAAGAATTAGTAAAATGTATGCTTTTTTCAAAAGATATTATCATTTGCTTAATAAAGCTGGACACTGTGGACGCATATATTCTAGCGCAACAGAATACTATGACGTAGAAAGCGATAGTAGATATGCATATGACCTTGAATACGGAATTAATAGAGATACCTATATCGAATTAGATAATACCTTTGAAAGTTATGGCGGGGATGTATTTTATAATTGGCTAGTAGAAAATGTAATCCCAACATACACCATTCTAAAAGAGTATAAAGAATATTGGAAAGTAGATACGTTATATTATCCAGATGTTATAAGATGGATAGCTTGGTTTAATGATAGGAAATATTATGAGACAAAAGCAAATTACACAAGTGCAACATCTATAGATGTAGAACATTGGGATTGTAAGAATAGCGCAGTTACTGATTGTTGTGATTGTGAGGAGTATTTTAATCGAGGTGGTAATAGAACCCTAGACTCGATGAAGGAATGGTATAATAATGTTCAAAGTAATATAACATTTCTAAACAGTAGAATAAAACTATATTTTGAATGTTTTGAACCTAGCATCATTGACCAAATTGAACTACAAGCTTCATCAGATGATATGGGACAATATACGAATATGTCTCCAGAATATGAGTTAGGTATAGATTATAGAACGGCTACTTATGGTGATTCAGCAAATACACATGGTGGAACTACAGTTATTATTAGCGGAGATACAAAGATTCTTAAACATATTCCATCTGTTGAAGTGAAGGGATTCTGTTTTTCTCCATACTTTATGGAAAAGTTTTATGATGAAGGACAGTGGGATGACTATACGATGATATACATTAATGATAATCCACAAGAATTTGTATCAAGTTCATATACATATTATGCTTTCGATGATGAAGATAGAATGTATACTGGGATAACAAGCGATGATGTAATATCTGCAATGTCTAGTGGGGATACTTATGCGATTATTCCAATTGATGCAATATTAATTGATGGTGCGCTAATACAGATTGAAAAAAGTGAATATGGTACATATGAAAATACAAATGTATATATTGGAGGAAGAAAGTATTTTGTATCTAGAGAGAAAGAAACTTCAACACCATATACTATAATAAATGGTAAGAAGACATATGCTGAAACAAGAATTAAACCAGAAGGTGGAATATCGTATTATTTTCCCTTTCTCTACGAAGATGATGAAATTACTATAAAGGAATTTGAAAGAACCGTTGATATTACTATTGATACCACTAATGTTATAACTTATATTTTATATGATGGGCAAACTTATATTGTAGATGAAAGCGGTGTTACAATTAATGGCATTGATTATCATAGAATAAATGGATATGCATATGATAAAAATGGAGATATTATTTATGTAAGTGGGGATACTTTATTCGACTTTCATTTCTTCGAGATACCTACTAGTTCAGCAACAATAAATGAAAATGAAATATGGGTAAATGTATATAATGAAGATACTATTATATATAATGCAAGAGAATTGACTGGACGCACACTCTCTAAGATTCTTGACCTTGCATTAACCCATACATTGGTAGATGATGTGGGTATTAAAATAAATGGATTACATAAAGTGCCAGAAATTGCAAAGAATAGGAGTGTTAATCATCAACCACCAGCTAAGACTGAATTAGAGCCAATATATCAAGTTGGTAATACATCACTTCTTGGCAGATTTAAACTTACCTCTAGTAATACAAATCTAGACTGCAACTATTATATAGGTAATATCATAACTGATATGATATTCTATTATAAGGATATTAGTGGCGAAAAAGTAAACGAAACAGAAGTTAAATGTAGTGGCGATACTACAGCTCTAAAAGCCATTAAAGATTCTACGAATCTCAAATATTCTATGGAAAATATAGTATTCGATGATGACATATATTGTGATATTAAGTATTATATTGGTGCAACACTCAAGAGAGAAAGCGGTAGCAAAGATTATGAGCTAGCTGAAGGATATAACTATGGTGTTGAATATAATGAGACTGTAAAGTTTGTTAAAACTCCAGTACAATATACATTGAGAACAGAAACAAATAGAGTCGTTATTCCAATTGAAGAAAACGAGCCTTCAAATCATTCGATTGGATATATTATTTATACATATGAGTTGGAACAAATATTGGAAGATGTTAATAGTGATATATATAAATCGATATATAAAGCTCCATTGGCTAACTTTAAGACTGAAATAAATTTAATCACAAGTGGTGAAACTGATAGTATAACAACCAATTTCAGCAAGTATTCTGATATGGGAGAATATAATGGGATGAATGTATCGCCACAATTCAGAGAGGAATACAGGTTGGGGATGGCAACAATGGAAAAAGTGGATTCAGATATTTATATAGACAGAGGTATAAACGCAGCATTTGAGAGACATCTAAAACTTGGCGAAGTAACAAGTATGGAAGCTCTTTTAAATTATACGAATAATTATTTTAAAATAATTGATAGCTAAAAATAAAATATAATGGGCGCAACTGGTTCTTATGGTCTTCAGATTCCCGTATATCTTAACAATAATGAAATTAATTCATTAGTAGATATTTCATTTTGTTATCACGAGAATAGAAGTTTTGATTCGCTTAATAAGGCGAACTTTAAGAAATTAGATAGTAGCATATTGACAGTATCACAAAGAGATGTTGATGATAATGTTGATAGAGTAGTTGAGGGTATGTATAATCTTCAACTACCTCTTAGTGAGTTTAATAAAAAGGGATTCTATACAGTATATATAAAACCAAAGGAAATACAAGCCATAATTGCTGATGTTGGAAATCTGACAGCATTCCCAGAAGTAATGGGATTGGTATTGGATACAGAACAGATTAAAGATGAAACAATTAAAACTAAGGCAAGAAAAAACAATGAATTAGTTGGATATAGAATCATATATTTAGATGAGAGTGGTAATAGGCAAAACTATTATAGAATTATAACAAGTAATAATAAGACAGAGCCAGTAGTATCTGCTCCAACTTCATCTAGTGATAAATCTTATACATATCGCTATGAAGACAGTTCAAGTCTAACTTTCATCACTGTATCTCCTTCATCCGCACCTAGTTTTAAATCAAATGCATTACCATATATAGGAAAACCTACCCAGAGAATACTGTTAGTCAATACACTTTTTGAACCAATTCAATTAGATTTGGAATTAACTACTCACGACGCAGATACAATTAGTTATATGTTAGAAAGCAGCCAGTTAAGAGACCTTGATAATGGACTTGTTACCACATATAATGAAAATGATAATATATATATACAACACGAACATTATACACTTAAGGATTCATACACAGGTAAACCAATATTTGAAGTTAAACGTAATAAGGGTAATAATATTGACTTTAGTCAAACTTTAGAAGGTAAATAATTTTTAAAGAACATTTAAAATGGCTAATTACATTAAAAGTCATTCGAACTATGTGCTTTCACAAAAGCACCAGAACATTAAAGATGGTACTATATTTGAAAGGGATATAACCACCATTGGAGGATTAGACCAATTTAGTAAAGGTCAAACTCCAATCTATAAAAGTAGTAATTTCATTATAACAGTAAGGAATGATGGAAAGGCATCAAACCAATATAATACTGAAAAATGGAAAGAAAACGAGAGCGGTGGTACTATATGGACTCTAGAGAGTATTAGTGGCATGGTATCACATGATGATAACGAAAATGATACCAAAATAGTACTTAAGCAAGATTATTATGACCTTAATGATTTTGCTTATTATGGTTCATTGACTGAATTGTTCAGAGCTTCTGTGACTGATATTATTAATAGATTTCCTGGAGAACTCTACGTTACTGATTCTTATGCTTACTATACATCAGCAATTACAATTGACTTTGATAGGGTGGAAGATAGAATAATCCTTGGAAATGATAAGTTATATTATGTTTCAAATCCATTTGGAATTAATATCCACAGCAATACCTTAAGAGAGGGTGTTGACCCATTAAAGTATTTTGCTAAGGAGGGATATAAGAATTACATAATGTTTAGTGGTGACACTTATGATGAAGACAATGAAATTGCATATATATTAAATGAGTGGGATTCAACTTGGTATTTCTCAAAACCAAACCCAAATGGTGATAGCAAATATATTCGTTATACAGCATCAACAACATCAGATACTATTAGTAGTGCCTCTAGTGATATTTATTACCCTTGTAAGGGTCAAAAAATGGCTGATATAAACCTTCGCAATAAGGATGGACTTTGTAGTAAAATTGAAGCTTGGATTGGCGATAATGATGAGATAATATACCTTGCTTCTTCAGCAGATACTTGTGATATTCATATTCATATTCATATTCGTCCAAGAAAAAAATTCCTAAAATTGTTTTATAATGAATGCGACAACTTTGAGAGGTTGTTAATGAATAAGGATACCAATTATACTGCAACATTTTCAGTTATTCGTGAGAATGACAATGGATATTACAGAGAATTGGTAGAGCTACAATTTCCAACAGATGAAGGCGGTTATAACATAGATGCATCAAGTTATGGCTTCAATGATTATACCTCGCAAATGATTAAGATTGGTGAATACTATGATGAGAAATTCACTGATAACTTATGGCGTTCAATGACCCATGAAGCAATTAAAAATTTTGATTGGACATATACACGTGAGTATAATGAAGGTGATGAGGAAGAATATGTATTTGGTGGCCAAAGAGTACAAAAGGCTTTAAGAATATTTGGTAGAGAATTTGATGAAATATTATCTTATATTAATAATATTAAAAATCTTAATAGGATAACATATGATGAAAGAAGTAACTTGCCAGATTATTTCTTAACAGATGCAGTAGAAGATAGTGGTTGGGATGTAAAATTGATATATCCATATTGGCTTAAAGAAAAGGATGAGAGCGGAAACACAATTGATGATGATGAATACACATCTAATCAGTTATATAATATAGAGAATGAAAAAAGAATTATAAGAGAATTCAGTCAAGATGGAAATGAACTTTCGACTCCTTATACTAAGGAAAATTTAGGAAATTATTCTGATGGATATTTTACATCTTGTGAAGATTGTGGAGACCTTTGCTCTTTACACATGCTAATAAATGGAAGTGATGTTGGAAGCATGGGCTCAAATGTTTCTTGTGATACAACTTGTTCTAGTGGTGTCTATTATTATAAATTTGAAAGCGGTAAGACAATTGATGTTGATGAAACAGGTAAAATAAGATATAGAATTAAGTCATATACAGATGAAAGTGATTGGACTAACCAACAAGCAAATAACGAGTTCTTGAGAAGACTCAAGATTAATTCACCTTATATTTGGCGCAACAAGGGAACTATTGAAGGAATTGAAATGATTCTTGGAATGTTTGGTTTAAGAAGCGAAAGATGGGTGAATGCATATAGGGGACTATCTTCTTGCACAATGAATTATGAACCAGATTTTAGTGTGACAGAATATACATCGTTTACAAATAGAATAGAAGATGCTTGGGATGCGGTTCATCAAGACTATAGAATGAAGTGGATTAATTCTACAAAGACAATATCTTATGACAATAGAGTCATATCAAATTATAATAGATATGGATTTGAAGATAATAGAATCCCATACCAAGGAATACCAATATCATATAGAGATGAATATGTCAATGAGAATACTAGTGATGCAGCATATATTAAAAAATCTTCGTTAGAAGGCCAACTAAACAGTGGTATTACTGGAGCTAGTAGTGCTGATTGCTTTATAAGAGAAGATGGAACACCAGTATTAAGAAGATATTTATATCCTAGTTTCAATAAATATGAACAATTGGATGGAAATCCATATTTTCAGATGAATGGCGGATGGCTATCAAAGACCATATTATATGATGGAAACAAGTATAACTTCCAGTTCGATGTCGATGATAATATTGTATATTCAAATTATGGCGATAGCGGAGAAACATTATATAAAGAAACAATAAGGAACATTAAAAGGGTAGATAACATTAATGAATTGTTATCAATTCCAACAATGGAACTTCACAATGGTATTATATGTAATGTAACTCGTATTGATAAAGATGCTGCAATCATTGATGGTGTTGTATATCCAATTCATAAGGAATGGATTAATAATAATGTTATGAAATATGTTTCATTAGTTAAAAATGATGGATATATAAAGGTTGGTAAGAATAAATACTTTGATACAAGCATAGAGGTATATAACAATGACAGTAATGATAATATGCCTACGTCTCTTTATAGTATAGAGGAGAAATCAAATGGTTATGAGGTTAAGGCATATATAAGAGATTGGATGTTAGATGAACCACCATTCATATGTCAAGATGACTCAGATGGAAATTATTCAATAAATAATTTCTTCATGCTCAATGAATGGGATGATGATGAATATACCAACTATTTCATACTAGATGACATTAACTATGCTGATGAAATTGCAACATACAATTCAAGTATAAGTGGTTATACAAGTGGTTGGAGAAGACTCAAAAAGAATGATAAGGAATTCATTAAGATTAATACCATAATTAATTACTATGAAGGAAATAACCCTCATAATGGAAATATGGTATATGATAATGGTCATGAATATTTTACATATTTTAATAGAATCTTCAAATATGCCACAGATAATGAATTATTTGATGGAAGATGTTATAATGATTTATATGCAACATTGGATAATGAAATATCAAAGTATGGGTTCAGTGGGCTTATTGATGATGACGAAACCATAACATTGTATGATAAATTCTTAACTGAGGATACAAAAATCCACTATTTTGGAAATTATAAAACAAAATATAAAGACACTAACAAAATAAAGGATATTTGGATTTATGGAGAAGATACAAATAGAATAAATGGTTTTAACAGAATCTATTCTAGCGAAACAAGTAGTGTTAGTGGATATATATTGAATGCAAGTAGTGGAAGCGGTTGGATTGAGGTATCTAATCCTTATGGTGATAAGGAAAAAGCTGATGAGGTTACAAACCAAATTGTAAATAATAAGAGATTACTAATTAATTTCAAATTGCATGATGTGTGGTATTCAAAAAAAGGTCAAGAAGAAATTAAATATCTTGATGATATTGTGATGAACTATCTTACTCAAATGATTCCATCATCAACGATATTGCAAATTCAATATACATCAATATGAACAAAAAAGGTTGGTTAAAAATTAACCAACCTTTCTTTATCTTCCTCAATATCACTTATATTATTTATTTCCACATCATAAAGCCCATAATCACTGTCAATATCAACGAATTCATATGTCATATCTTCTAAGTTCCATACGGCAAAACCATGTTGAGATACTGTTTCTCCATAGGTTTGTTGTATTAAGGAACCTGGATATACAATTTCTGTATCTCCTCTTTTCAACACTTGGCGTTTATGAAGATGCCCAGCCATAACGCAATCACAACCTTCAAATGCTTCACCATCAAGTCCACTGTCTGAAACATATCCATTATTAAGTGTTGAACCTATAACTTGACCATGAAATAGTCCAATGAACTTATTATTGGGATGACTTTCCTTAAGTTCTTCAATATTGGTTGGCCTTAAGAAGTCCTCATATATGGAATACAAGCACCATACAACATTGTTATCTATTGCGCAGCCACTCTTATAATCAAGTTCAGCATCAAGGAATATACAGTTATCAAAGTTGGCAGTATCAAATAGTGCTGTAATTGAATCCGTTTTTTCTTTATTCTCTACGATTAGGTCGTGGTTTCCAGCAATGACAATGACCTTGGCAATCTCTTCCAATTGACGTAGGAAATAACTAGTAATTGTAATTAGATTTGGACTTAATTGATTTTTGCTATGTAATAAATCTCCAGAAATTATAATTCTTACTTCTTCTTTATCATACTTTGATGCAATTTCTTTACATTTATTAATTAATTTTTCAAAAACTGAAATATATTCTTCCATACGTTGGTTTAGCCTGATATGTATATCTGCTATGTGAATAATTACTCTGATGTCTTTCATAAGATATTAATTTTTTGCAAAGATATATAAAATATATTAAAAAAACAAATAATATATTAAATAATATAATAAAATATTGAAATATTTATATATAATAAAATAATAATATATTATAAAATAACATTAAATAATGGCAACTTCATGTGATAAAATAATAACACTTGGGGAGTTAAGCAACTTCATTGGTGATTATATACACAGCAGTAGCGATGATTCGGTTATTCATATTGATACCGCAACAAAAGGAGCAACTTATTGCCCTACATATGGCGAGATATTAGATATGCTTCCTGTTTCGAATCAAGGTTCTCATCCCACATTGGATGTTGATGGTATAATCATTAACGGAACTTATGCTAATAACCAATGTGTAAGACAAGGAGACATTTCTCTTAAGTATACAGTATTTAAGAGCTTAACTATAAGTGCCACAACAACTACATTTGTAACGGACCAAGGTGGTGTTTCAACATTGAGTAAAACTCTTACTTATACAAGAGGAGAAAAGAAATGGAATTCTAGCTGTTCCATTGCAAATGTAACAACTGTTGATGTAATAGATACAGTTAATAGTGCAGTCACTTGGGTGCAAAGCCCAAATGTAATCGGTACTATAGTATATCCAACATTTACAATTTCAAGTGCTAGCACTGAAACTGAGACATATGTAAATGCACATGCAACGCATAATGGAGTGCAACATAATTCAAACATCATTAAGTTTATATTAACTGGAACTTCTTGTACTTGTAACGAATTAACTTTAGCTGGTTCCGTTGTGAATTGGGATAGCGATGATGATAACGAAAAGTATATGAGATATGCTGCTGAATCATGTATATCTAATATAGTATCTAGTGTTAATAACAATCACTTTACCACGATTGTTAATACAACAGAGAATAAGATTTACATAATTCCTATCGAGCCAAATACTGGATTAACTGACATCAGTGGAACTGTTGCAGTAAGTTATAATGCAAATTCAACTTCTTGCTCTAGTGGGAGAACATTTACTGTTGTACATAAAAAAAAGATATGTAATTGCAATAACTTTACATTAAGCGATAATGAACTGACTTGGGAAAATACAGAATCTTCAGCAAAATCAATCACTTACACAGCTGATGAGTGTATTTCAAATATAACAGTGTCTTCAAGCAGTGCTCATTTTACGGCAACAGTTGATACTGGAACAACAAAAATTAAAATTACTCCAACATCTACTAATACTGGTTCAACAGCCATTACTAGCACTGTCAAAGTAAGTTATAAGAGTGGAACTATTGATTGTTCATCGACCATTACTGTAACACATAATGCAACAGATTGTACTTGTGACCTTAATTTAGTTGGAACAGAGTTAACGTGGGTATACTCAAGCAAAACACAAAGCTGTATGGCATATACTGCTAGTGATTGCATAAGTAACATTACAGCAAATTCAAGTAATGCTCACTTTACTGTAACAGTTGATGCTGTAAACAAAAAGATATGTGTAACTCCTACAACAGAGAACACTGGAACATCAGCAATTAGTGGTGTAGTCACTGTAAATTCTACGGCTGGGTACACATCATGTACTAGCAGAACGTTTAATGTGATACACAATATAAATGGATGTTCTTGTGGTTCGTTGTCTTGTGATACAAGTACAATGACATTTGAATTTAATGATTCTGGCACTACAAAGAATAAGGCATATACAATAGAATCTTGTGTTACTAGTGTAACTGCATCAATTGATAATACTACAAACTTTGAATGTAGTGCAAATACAAGTGATAAGAAAATTTATGTTAAAGCAAAGGGTAATAATGGAACAAATACAGCATATACTGGTACAGTGACTATTACATACACTACTGGTGGAACAACACCTTGTACAAAGACATTTACTGTAAAACAAAATACTGAGGCTTGTGATTGTTCAAATTTCTCATTTTCTCCTACAGCATTAACATTTGCACACAGCGCAAAATCAGTATCAGATGCTCAGACTGTTATAATTAGTGAGTCTGGTGTTTGTATAAATACTGTAGCAATATCAGTTACTAGTGGAGATTCTGCCTTTACTGCAAGTTTAGCTGGAAATGTAATTACAGTTTATCCAACTTCTGAGAACACAAGTACTAATGCTAGAGGTGGAAAAGTAACAGTTTCGTATAAAGCAAATAGTACAACGTGCACAAGTAAAGAAATAACGTTAATACAAAATGGAAGTGATATTCCAGATTGCACTTGTAATGACATCGTAATAGAAGAGATATAACACCTTAAATCTAGATAAAAGGAAAGTAATCAGAGATGGTTACTTTCTTTTTTTTTTTATAAAAAAATTTGTTTTTTTTAAATATTTTATATATCTTTGCAAAAATGTTATATTGAGATGACTAAAAAACTAATAGTTAAAGGAGAACCAAAGGAAGTAACAGAAATTAGAAATAAGATATTAAACGAGTTTAAAGACCTTACATTTATTGAAGATGGACATAAATATTTCCTTAATGGGCAGCAACTTCCATCTGTGTCAGAGGTGACACATAAATTTTGTCAATATCCATTTGACTCAGAAGCGCAAGCAACAAGATATGCTGAAACACATGGTGAAACAGCAGAATATTGGATGGATAAGTGGAAATTCACAAATCTTAAAGCAACCGTTTCGGGAACGCTTGTTCATGAGTTTGGTGAGAGTTTGGGATGGTTAAGGAATGGGCATCCAGAACTTATAACAGACTCTTGCAAGCCAAAATATGTTAAGGATAAGAATTGGCTTATCCCAACAAGACCAAAGGAAGAGGCAATAATGAAGTTCTATGATGAATTGCACCCAACTCTTCATTTCGTATTGGCTGAGACAAAGGTCTATACTGGAAAGAATAAACATCTCACAAATCTTCAGCAAGATTATTGTGGAACGTTTGATATACTATTCTATTTCAAAGACCCAAATGATGACTCAAAGAGTGGGCTATGTGTATTTGACTTTAAGACTAATAAGGAATTACAAAAAGATTTTAGTAGGGAAATGGATAAGTTCTTATTGCCCCCATTTGCTGATTATTATGAAGAACCATTATCATATTATACAGCCCAATTAAGCTGTTATCAAATACCATTGGAGGATATTGGATTGAAGGTGATTGCAAGAAGGATTGTATGGTTAAAGGATGATGGAAATTATGAATTAATACCGTTAAATGATGTTACAGATAGATTAAGAAGTGTTTTATGAAAAGAAAAAATAGAAAATTAGCATTATATAGTGGCATTACAGCACTATTGACAAGTGTTGCCACTGCTGCAATAATTTATGGAACACTAAGGGCAGCATATAAAGATATTGTATTTGATTTTGAAGATTGGTTGGAATAATGAAAGTAAAATTAGAAGTATTATCACAGTATCTCTTTGATGAGAAGATGAAAGAACTGAAACTTAATGATGAGAATGTGGAGAATACCAATATGGCGTTTATCTCAATCATTGGAACTCCAGAGTGCCTTACATATTATCTTGATGAGGGAAAGACAAAGCATTACTTCAAAGACCATCCAAATGTCCTTAACTTGGACTTTGATGATATTGAAACTGATGTGATGTATAATGGACACCATTTTAAGACAATGAGAATGGAGCAAGCTGAAAAAGCCGTTGATTTCATTGAAGCAATGATTGAAAAAGGAGTGGATACTATAGAAGGTCACTGTAGAGCAGGATTTTCTAGAAGCCGTGCCATCTTCGAGTTCATCTATCGTTATTGTCATGAACATGATATTGAGGTGGAATATGAGGATAGAAACGATTATACCACAATGTTCAATAGTGGCGTGTTAAGACGCTTGAATCACGCATATTGGAAGAAGAATAACTTACGGTTCTATGAGGATGGAAATACAGAATATCCAAAAGACCTTGTAGATATACCAATTAGAGAAATAAATAGGGAATAAGATGGAAAGATATAATGGAATAATAGACGAGATTCTTTACTATAGCGAAAGAAGTAAGGATGGAAGGTGGGTAATACCAATTGAGGTTGATTGGGATTATACACTTACTAAGTGTTCATCTTGGGAAAAGGGTACTATGGAGCTTAATGAGGAAGGATTTGAAGTTATGAAACGTTGGAGCAAGGACTATAACGTTGGGTGGATTCTTAATTCTATGAGACATGATGAAATCCTTCAAGAGCCATTGCAAATATTGAAGGATAAAGGTATTGAACTCTATGGCGTGAGAAAGAACCCAAGACAAGATAAGGAAGATTGTGAAGTGACAAAAAGTTTTGCTATTATGTCGATTG
>Ga0247609_10001814_pt1 | contig 24059 bp, 32 predicted proteins | sample 172DNAGHGlowgp2_FD_193487 | JGI IMG/M metagenome (GOLD analysis project Ga0247609, IMG submission 193487) | Sheep rumen microbial communities from Palmerston North, Manawatu-Wanganui, New Zealand - 1728 DNA GHGlow gp2 | ecosystem: Host-associated > Mammals > Digestive system > Stomach > Rumen ...
TGTAATTTTGCACCCGCATTCGACAAAAAAGTCAGTGCTAAGCAAAAAAGGATCGGGATTTAGCGCAGTTGGTAGCGCACACGTCTGGGGGGCGCGAGGTCGCTGGTTCGAGTCCAGTAATCCCGACCAAATAGAAGGAGTTGAAAACCAATCGGTTACAGCTCCTTTTTCGTACCCTGAAGTTTGCTCAATTTGGCGCGAGTGACGGAAATCGTTACGGAATCCGTCACTAAAACCGTCACCTATTTATGAACGCTAAAATTTCGGTAACGTGCTACAGAAGCAAGATTTTGAGTAATGGAGAAGCTCCCCTAATGGTGAAAATTACAAAAAATGGGAAGCGTAGTTTGAAAACTTTGGGAATATCCCTTAATCCTAAATATTGGGATTTTGAGCGTGATAAGCCTAAAAGTAACTGCCCTAACAGGACGTACATTGTGAGTATCATAACGAATGCTTTGCAGAAATATCAAGCTATTCAACTTGATATGGAAGCAAAGAATGAAGACTATACGGCTTCTGAGATACTTGCAGTTACGGCTTCTAAGACAGAACTTGTAACTGTTGAGGACTTCCTAACCTCACACATTCAACAGTTAAGGGATAACGGTAAGGTTGGCAATAGCTATGCCTACCTGAATCTGCGTACCACCCTACATAACTTTCACGGTAAAAAGTTGAACTTACTTTTTAATGCCGTAGATGTCGCTTTCTGCAATAAGTTTGAGGCATGGATGCGTAAGAATCAGTTTGAAGATACCACGATGCACTATTATTTCCGCACACTTCGGGCTACCTACAATAAGGCTATCGAAGCTAAATATGCTGATCGTGAAAAAAGTCCGTTCATTGAATACAAGTTGAGTCGATTTAGCACCAAGACCAAGAAACGGGCTTTGTCTAAGGATAGCGTGAAGAAAATCTTAAAAATGGATTGTTCTGACATGAGCGAGAAAGCGCGTCTGGCACATGATGTTTTTTCATTCTCCTATTACTGTGGTGGAATCTCACTTGTCGATGTCGCTAATCTAACACCTGACAATATTATAGATGGGCGGTTGATTTATGAACGGCAGAAAACACATGGAATGATAAACTTGGTAATGCTTGATGAAGCTAAAGCTATTATTGAGCGGTATGCCACTTATCAAAAACGTGCTGGCTACCTGTTCCCGATTCTGGATAATCGAAAGCATATTACTCCAATGCAGAAGTTTAATCGAGTCCGAAAGCTGTGTACCCAACTTAATAAGGAGCTTCACAAGATAGCGGCTAACTTGAAGATCAAAGAAGATGTTACAACCTACGTAGCGCGTCATTCATTCGCCACTGTGTTAAAAAAATCAGGTGTGAATATCGGTATCATATCACAGGCATTAGGACACCAAGATATTAAGACCACTCAGATATATTTAAGCGAATTTGATAATGAACAGGTAGATTCTGCAATGAGAAACTTATTATAATGACTTATGGTTTTTGGCATAATATTTGCTTTTAACAAATTGGTATGACATTACAAGAATTATTCAGAACATCAAACTTTGATCAGGCATTTGCCTATATCAGCAAGTTTCATCCGAAGTCGGCCAACAGTAGGTTTCCATATACTGTTGCCTACGAATATCTGTGTCAAATAAAAGCGAAGCCTGGCATAGAGATATGTTTCACCAAACGCCCTCTTGATGAAGATGACTGTGCGCCCGACGTGAATGTATGGTGTTCAGTACTGGAGGGCATCGACTGGAACGAAGCTATGGGGGCAGAGGTTGTTGTCTCTGACGAGATCACAGATGCGCCCCAGGATATGATCGTTGGCATGGCTTTATGGCATATTACGTTTTATGGGTTTAGCCCCGACGAACAACACGAGGCATTCGAGAAATGGAGTCGCGATGAAGAGCCAGTACACGACGAGCCAGAAGATGAAGATGATATTCTCAGCAACGCAACTAAAGCCCTATATCCTGACATGAACTCTATGTTAGAACTGCCCGATGGCGAATACGACAGGCTCTATGACATCTATAGTGCGGCCTGTCTGAAGGAATTAACCGAAAAGGCAGAAAATGGCGATAAATACGCGCAGTTTTTCTTGGCCAGAATATTCGACGAAGGCTATTATGGTGTTGAAGTCAATCCTGATAAGGCGTTTGAACTCTATCAGAAATCGGCTACGCAGGGCTTCTACCGTGCGCAAAACAACCTTGGACGCTGTTATTCACAGGGTATCGGCACAGATAAGAACATTGAAAAGGCCAAGAAATACTATGAGTTGGCAACACATTCCCCACATACTCAGGGAGTGCCAGAGGAAAACCTTGGTTTCGTCGAGCTTGATAGTGGAAACAAGGAACGTGCATTATATTGGTTCGGTGAGGCTGCCAAGAAAGGCAGTATCAGTAGCAAACCTTTCATTTGGTATCTAGAGCGAACCCCTAAGTGGACTTCGCTGGTTTCATTCGTTCAATAGAAATACGATAAAGCTTAATGGGAGTCTCACAATGGGATTCCCTTTTTTTGCTTTTACTGGAGGCCTACATTCTTATCTTTGAAATTAACAGGATAAGAATGAAATATATGGGTTCCAAGCGTAGGATTGTATCAGAGATCCTGCCGTTATTGTTGGCCAATATGAAACCTGGCCAAACATTCATAGACGCATTTTGTGGCGGTTGTCACGTTATCGAGAAAGTACCTGGGGAATACAAGCGCATTGCCAATGACAACAATAGATATTTGGTGGCTATGCTGGAAGCCCTTACGGAAACCACATGGAGTCCCCCGACATCCATAAACCGCGACTTCTATAATGATGTTCGCAGTTCATATTATGCTGACGATGGGCGTTTCTCTGATGCTTTGGTCGGATGGGTAGGCTATGTAGCCTCATGGAACGGTCGTTTCTTTGATGGAGGTTATAGTGGAATAGGCAAGAACGGACGGGATTATGTAGCGGAACAAATTAGAAACATTCAGGCGCAATTACCGTCATTGAAGGGTATCGAATGGCGATATGGCAGTTATGACAGCATTGAGATACCGCCTGAATCGCTAATTTACTGCGATCCGCCGTATCTTGGTTGTAAGACATATCCGACATCTGCCCATTTCGATTATGAAGCCTTCTATGATTGGTGTCGTGATAGGGCTGCTGAGGGTCATACTGTGTTTGTCAGTGAGTACCAAATGCCGCCTGATTTTGTTTGTCTCTGGAAAAAGGGGATTGTGAATAACCTCAATAAGAAAAGGCCAACGGAGAGACTTTTTACGATTTCGCGGAAATGCTCCCTTCAAGCCTTCAGTTGTGAAGGGTAAGCATAGTGCGTACCCATGTATAAAATTACCTATATGGCAAAAGAAATCTATATCGGAGGCGAACGCTGTCGTTATTATAGTAATGGCTGTATTTATGTCGCTGCCAGTGGGAAGCTCGCTGCCATGCCTAAAACGCTGGAAATTTTACCTATTCAGAAAGATTTGGACGGCAATTTGTATGTTAGGCATGGATGGGCAAACAAAGGCGACATTTCAATTGCTCTTGCTGTAATCACCTGCTTCTGCCCTCCCAAGCCTCTTGACTTTAAGAAGAGGTATAGGATTAACTTCAAGGACGGCAATAAGTCAAATTGTCACTACTTTAACTTAGAGTGGCAAGCCACTCCCTATGAACATGCGACATCATCAACGGTCAAGGTCAAACTATTAGGCGTAACCCTGACGGTCAAAAATGATGGTACTGTTAAAGAGGGGAACAAAGTGCTACGCCCTTATGATTCAATTGGTGACTCTGATCTCGACCTTATGGTGTGTATCGAGCCACATGTGCGTTATGACGAGAAAGGTGTGCGCTGGCGATCAATCGCAATGGATGATCTGATGAAGGATGCAGGTTTCATTGGCGGTGATGACTCTTTACTATCCGATCCTGTCATTCTGCACAAGGATAATGATAGGATGAATTTCGCCTCCGATAATTTAGAGTGGGTGGAAGCAACAGATCCACGTTATGCAGAATATCAAAAAAAGAGAAAAGAGGAAATGCATGCCCGCAACGTCGAAATGAATCCTGGCAAACCATTACTTAACGACATGTAACTATGCTGAGTACGTTTGAAAACATGCTGAGAGTCGCCGCCAATGACAAAGCACCTATCAAAGAAAAAGAGTGTCGTAAGCAACAGACGACGGTAAGCAAGGACATACATAATGGCAAGTATGGCGAGGACATCAAGGCTCTGGAGGACATCTATGGCGACCTGCGCAACCAGACTATTTCGGTGGAGCTACAGGATTTGCTTGCGCTCATACCGCGAGACCGGAAGCGCATTGATGCTTATAGAGGGCTGATGACGGCCTTGGAGAAAAACCTTGGATGCACACTGAGTATTACATCCAGAAAGACAAAATAAGGGATAGGCGCGTACCTACCCCTTGTTTTCTTATAAGAAAAACTTAAATATGAAAATATCATATATTCCGAAAATTTTTAAACCGTCAGTGGTCTGCGAAACAGACCTGACAGAAGTCTTATGCGGTATTAGGGATGGCGTTTTTCATGGCCAGGACCTAATAGGCATTACACGGCAAATACGGTCGTGGAATAATCATGAGAAACAAAACGAACTTAAATTCTGGTATCTGCCAGCAGTTATGTTCAACGGTGTATTCTCATACAAGAACAACGATAGCCTGACCGAATATAGTAGTATTACTGCTATGGACTTCGATGGGTTCGACTCAGAACTGGAATTGAAGAGGATTGGCTATTGGCTAACGCAGACAGAATATGTCCTTGCGGTATTCCGAACTCCTAGCGGTAAAGGTCTAAAGGCGATTGTCCTGCATGACAATGACGATCCGCTATTGCACGAAGAACTATATGCGCAATTGTCGTCGCTTTTCAAAATAGAAGCTACAGACAATTCGGTATCGGACTTATCGCGAGGCAACTATCTCTGTTATGATCCTGATGTGTGGGTCAACAAAGACTGCAAGCCCTATCACTTCGTACATAATCCATCATACATCCCTAAGCCCCAGAAGCCGAAAAACAAGAACGTAGGGGCAGAACCAGATGACATGCGGAGATTGAAGGTTATGCTTTCTATGAAGATGATTGTTGGCAACAAGTCAGACGAGAGTATCATAAACATCTTGGATGCTCACTGGAGGAAGGATTATAGCCGGTGGAGAGTCGGCAATCGCGCGAACTCTGTGTTTATGGCGGGATCTGAGCTGTGTAATGCAGGTGTTTATTATGATAAAGCCTTGGAGTATCTTCTGAGAGCATATTCGGCTGTTGGACTGGAAAAGGATGAGATAGTCTATCAGACGCAAAGGGCATATCAGAACAATGCAGAGAATTATGGTAGCACAAGACGTAGATTTGATGAATATGGGAAAAAGGGACACAGATGATGTTGTCGATGCTATGGAATGCGGTAGACAGAGCGGCCTTGCGGCCTAGAGTAACGTATCTACTCTCTACTGTCACCAAAAATAAAAAGGGACACCTTACTTACTTTTAAGGTATTTGTAATCAGTGATAAAAAAAGGGACACCAGTAGCATAATTGCCGGTGTTCCTGTCACTTTTTCAAAAAAGGGACAGTATACTTACTTCTAAGGGATTTGTAAATGGGCTTAAAAAAAGGGACACTTTGCATTCCATATCATTCGAAGCCCTAATGGTAGAAATAAAAGTATCATTATGAACAAACAAACTATTTCTATTCCAGAAGGAGTATTCTATCTTGGTGAATACCCACAGCTTATCCATGAACTTCCGCAAACAGGCAGTTACATCCTCAACAAGATTATGACTGGTTGCGGAGCAACCACTATGTTTCTCGAAGACCCAGTACCTACAGTCTTATGCTCACCAAGGCGTGAACTAATTAGATGTAAGGCAGAATCAGACCGCTTCTGCGGGCTGGTTCACTCCTTTGGCTCGACTGCCAAGAAGAGCCAAGGAGTTATAGAGAAGATCAACGATATGAAGAATTATGTCATCGGGAAAATGCCTAATCCTTTCTCTCCACAACCATCTTCCCCCAAGATACTTGTCACCTATGATTCTTGCAAGCATGTTATACAGGGTTTGCTGGAAATGGGGCTACTTGGGAAATTTAGATTTGTGGTTGACGAGTTCCAGACGCTGCTTACCGATGCTGCTTTCCGAGGGGACGTTGAGATTGAGTTTACGGCCAATCTTCGTAATGTCGGATCTGTAATATATCTGTCCGCAACTCCTATCATGGAGACATATCTTGATATGCTGCCTGACTTCCAGAACCTACCTTATATCGAATTGGTCTGGCCAGAATCAAGTAAACATGCCACAGATATACAGTGGAAGAAATACTATAATTCAAGCAGGACAAAAACAATAGATCGGATTATACAGCAGTATATGACATGTGGCTATTTCGAGAAAACGAAAGATATGGCTGGTAATGATTGCTATGCAACGGAAGCCGTATTCTTTGTAAACGACGTTAGTTTTATTGTTACGACTGTCAAGAAGTTGCGGAACCAGAACGTTCCTGATAGCGAGATAAATGTCATATGCGCACAGGAAGATAAGAATGAAGAGAAATTAGCTAAAGTAGGATTGTCTATAGGCCATGCGCCAAAAGAGGGTGCAAGACATCCGACATTCACGTTTGCTACTAAAGCATCCTATGAGGGTACTGATTTCTACAGTACCACCGCCTATACATATATCTTTTCGGACATCAAAACGGACAATATGGCAATTGACATATCGCTTGACCTGCCTCAGATAATGGGTAGGCAGAGGCTCGACGCGAATCCCTTTAAGTATAGTGCTACGCTCTACTATGACACAATACCAGAATTCAGCGAAACGAAAAAGGCTGAATTTATGGAGAATGTTCAAAAAAAGCAAGCATCGACTAATGCCGACATTCAGAACTTTGCTCATTCGGCAGATCCGGTCAAAGATGCAAGACGTATCAGGAATAGCCAACAGTTTGATAAGTATAAATACGATTACACATCAGTTATTGATGACAAGGCGACCAACCAATTGCAGGTAGTAATGAATTGGTATGTGATGGCCAATGAGATCAGGGCTTGGGAAGTACAATGTTCGCAATATGTCAATGGCGCATACGTTATGGGAACTGCCAATGACGCTTTCGCCAATAGCGCGCCATCATCACATAATCTTGTGTTGACTTTCCTCAATTGCTTTGTCGGAACGTTCTCTGATCAGATGGAAATGTTTTCTCTATTCCTTGATGCTCACCCAGAATGTGCTCCTGAATTGATGGCTTGCGTCAGAATACCAAGTGACATCAAGGATTACTATACAGCCCTTGGGACAGACAGAATGCGCAGCTTGGGATGGAAGGAGTCAGCTATCAAGGCAGCAATGAATACCAACTTTGTTGATATGGAAACGGAGATTATCAATACATTCGTGCCAGGCACATGGTATTCACTGAAAGACATCAAAGCCAAGTTGCAGGACATCTACAACCGACATCAGCACGCCAAGGTAGCAAAGGCCGTCGATTTGAGGTCCTACAGGAATTGCGTAGAGAAGAAAATGACCGTTGTTAGCGGCACAAGAGAAAAAGGTTATTTTGTATGCTCATAGACATGTACCACCTCACCTAGTATCTGAGGTGGTACATGTTTAATTTTTGAAAAATATTATACAAATTCATCCTTAACAAAGTGGTATAACTCTGTTATGGCTGTTATATCGCTGTTATGGCGATGTGTTATAGCTCAACTGCATTGATTATCAATACATTATTTGAACTATAACAAAAACCGCCGTAATTCCGTTATAGGCGCGTTATACCTATCTCCCCTGATTTTGTTATATATTAATGCTCACCGAGAGCCGTATCATCCATTACCGGGTGGTGCGGCTCTTTTTTTTCGCCAGAATTTCAGACACCTTGTTTTCCGATGTTACTTGTGACAGCGAAACCTATGGAGTCGATGTGTTTATTTGAGAGTTATACTATCATCGTTTTGACTCCGAGTTTAATCGTTATTATCATTGTTATTACTACCACCTATGACGTACCAAAAACCCCCAATTAACAGAACAATTACTATAGGAGTAGCTATCCCGCCAGTCGAAATCTCTATTACTCCACAAAAGAGGAGAAGAAAGAAAATAATTAAACATCCTCTAGCCATAACTGTTACAATCTGTCCTAATATTTAATCTTTCCACAGCTCTTTTATGACTGTCACCAAACCCCAAACACAAAGAATGAAAAACAGACTAATTGTCATAATTAATCAACGCGTTTATGCCTATAGCCACCCAGATTCGGCAAATTATAGTTATAGGTGTATATATACGAAAAGACGTGGGAGCTACTTCATCCACTTGTCCCACTGTCAAGGTCTCGCATTACCTCCCTGTCTGGACAAGCAATGCGAAACACCCACGCCGAATATGATAAGATTGCCATACTATACAGCATAGCAGGGGCTATCATACCCAGTGTGGCGTTCAGCTATTGCTTTCATTGACAGGGATTCAAAGTTGCGAGTTTTGACAGTCAAATCAAGCGTAGTGAAACGCCAATTCATATATATGCAATCGCCTATCCCTACGAACGGCAGGACGAAATGCGTTGCAATTTTACAAAAAGTTCTTGACATATAGTTATGAACACCCCATCATTTAACATTTTTTACACTGCAAGCCGTTTTCACGCCTTGTACAGCCCCAAATTATCTGCTAGCAAAGTAAATAATACTCCGCTGATGCAGAGTACAGTTAATGCAGAGTACAGTTAATGCAGAGTACAGTTAGTTAATGCAGAGTTCAGTTGACAACTGACCTCCCCCTCCTGAAACTTGAAACGAGGGGGGGATAGTCACAGAGAGCTATCCCCTCATTATCAGTCAAGCCACGAAGTCCAATAGGAATTACCTCGTCCTTCATCGTAGAGGTTGTCGAATTCCTCTTCCGTCAGGTGCTTATGCAAGCATTCTTCGGAACAGTAGTATTCGGCTCCGTCCTCGATGCAGAACCCTTCTGTCATTGGCTTTCCACATTCTGAGCATATACGAATATTCTCCAGTTCCAGTTCGTCCACAAGTTCTTCGGCTGTGCTATGTTTCATTACATATTCAGCCATGTCTTCCACAGATAGTCCACCATTCTCTTTTATGAGTTGGTGGAAATAACTATCAAGCGTCTTGGAGGCCAGGACTTCTTGTCTCAGCACCTCCACCGGATCTTTTTTTGTTTCCATTCTTTTCATTGGTTACGATGGGGAACGGGTCGCAGAAGGTCAGTATTTCAACGATACTCCCCATGATTTTGCATAATAACTGTTTCATGTCCTTAAGCAATTGGAAGGAAGTAGGTCAAATGATTGAATTTCGTTGAGTACGGGCTTTTGGTTATCATCTTGTAGCCTTTCCCGAAACGGCCTTTATATTTTTCCACGTTCCACAGTTTACGGCCAGTCTTGCCCACACCTACTGAGGTGTGATCTGGTTTGTAGCCTGCCTCGATAAGATTTACGATAGCAGTTCGTTGCTCATTGTCATAGATTAGAGCCTGTGCCACCTTTGATGGATGCAACGTCACGATAGTTGCACCGTTCTGTTTGTTGATGTTCGTTTCCATTGTTGATTTCATTTTAAGTTACACCTTTTGAGTAGGACTGACACCTGCCAGGCTGAAAACTTCTTGCCCTGGCTGGTGACGAATCCTTCCTCATTCAATCTCCTTGCCATCTCACTAAGGCTAAGATCCTGTTCAACCAAGACTTTCAGCATTGCTACGGCTCTCTTGTTGTTCGGGTTGTCCTTTGCCTTTTTTCTTATGGCTCGTTTACTGTTCTCCAAGGCCCGATCCAGATTGTTCATCAGGTTTTCGGGCTTACCAAGTAGAATCCCTCTAGCTTTCTTTGCCTTCAGGGACTGTTTCGTTCGTTGTGATATTAGGCCAGCCTCGTATTCTGCTATTGATGCTATTATATGCAGGATTAGCCGATTGGCCTCTGGGAAATCACAGAACTTAATTTCCACGTCACTCTCCAGCAGTTTGCTGGTGAATGCGACATTTCGTGATAGTCTGTCAAGTTTGGCGACTATCAGCGTAGATTTTGTTTTCCTACACAATTCCAATGCCTCTGCAAGTTTAGGCCTGTCAGTTCGCTTTCCACTCTCTGTTTCGACAAACTCAGCAATCGGCTTTTTGTCACCCAAGAACTTTTCAATAATCTCTCGTTGTGCCTCAACTCCTAATCCTGAGATTGCTTGCTTCATTGTGGATTGTCGGAGATAGGCGACGTAAGTTGTATTCATTCCACTTCTATTAACATTCTTCACGGACACTAAACGTTCGTTCAATATCCTTGAAACACATAAAAGGAAAGGAGATTTTGTCAGATTTGCATTTCTCACATATCTTCAAAAATCTCCTATTCCCTCACATCAGAGGATAACGATTTCTACAGGTTTGACCTTGTCAGGATTATGGGGGTCTGTCAGAAACGGATATGTATCACAAAGCGTTTTGTCATAATCATCCGTTTTTTCCACAGCCTCGTCTACAGTAGAAATCAATGTATCAAGGAAAACCGAATCCATCGTTTTCACCGCTTCCCCACTATCGGAGAGCAGCGTCACTTCAAACAGGTCGGCTCCTTCGTTTAGCGTAATTCGGACTAGCCCCGTGTGCTTGAAGCCTTGCACATGGAACTGAATACCGCATTTACACGGTCTCATTGTCTCTGGATTCACGCCCCAGGACATAAAGACATTTGGTTGTGTGCTGAGAATATCCAGGATATACCGGGCTATCTCAACGTCGTGTTCATCAATAATGACCTTTGCCATAATCAAAAGAATGCTAAGTGTAAGTAGCCGTCCTCGGTATCTGCGTTCTCCAGATAGTACTCTAGCATGTGCAGTACCTCGTCAGCCGTACAACCAAGATCATTGACAGCACCCTGAATTTCCTCGCGTTCATCTTCGGAGAGGTCATAGAGGTGCTTTAGTTTGTCAATCATAATCTCCCAATCCTCCTTCGTTACCTCGAAGTCGGAGTCCCAGGATTCGCCAGAATAGGATGCTCCACAGGCCGTTATCAGAGAATGTACCTCTTCGACCTTATAGTTGAAAGCATCGCCAAGGGAAAATTCCACCTTATACACCTTGGCAACATGTAGTCTGTAGCCCATATCACTCATCAATTACGATGTTCGTTGCCAATCCCACTGACTCGTATGTGTCATCAAGGAAGGCTCCGAACCTCATGTTACTGGTCATTACTACCCGGCACAGTCGTAGATCCACCCGATTGATGTTCTTTCGAACCGTGTCCTTCAGCTCTTTGGCTGTCTTAATGCCCTTCTCACGGATAATGCCAACGATGTAGTCAACGTACTCCTGGAAGAGCTGGTCATATAACTGCTGATCCATAGTCGTTCAGGGGATATAAGTTCGATTTACTACTGTCTTATAGTGCCTGTACCCATTAGCATCTGCTTCTGGTATGCGCACCTTCTTCCATACCAAGCCCCACCAAGCGTTATCTTTCGGGTTAGGCTTGTCGTTCATAAGCATATCCACGGTCGCCTTGTGTAAGGGGAAAACGCAGGTCAATGCTCGTCTCTTACTTCCCTCACTGAGACTATCCCAGTATTTGAGGGCCATTTTCTTCGTTTTTGCCATTTTTGATTACTTGTTTTACTTGATCGAAATAGCACCACCGATGACCACAGAGTATCAGGGTGCCGTTATCACACAGGTCAAGATGGCATGTGTTTACCACTCGACCATACTTTTCTCCACGCTTGCAGACTTCAATCTGTTCGACAGTCGCTGTTCTTGGCTCTCCACTCCACGGTTGATAGAGTATGGTGTCGCCTACTGATACCTGTCTCATGCTACTTCGGCTTTGAGTTTGTCTGCGTACTTTGAATAGATATACTCTTCGAGGATTGAGCGTATACATTTAGCCTTTTTATCCTCGTCGTAAGTGTAATAATAGTATTTGGGATTGAAGTGGTAGTCAATACCCTTAATCTCACCCTCAAATTTCCCACGGCAGAAGAATTTGGCATAATCTACTACCTCTGTCGTATCAGTGTCACAGTCACCATATTGGACATACAAGTGGACATATAACTTTTTCTTATAAGTTCCAACTGCTTCAAAAACGCTATTCCAGTCGTTTCCTACCCGTCTGTCATAGTCAATTCGGAGTTCCTTGTCACGACTCTTATAGCGTCTCTGGCCAACTTCTTGAATAATCTTCTTGACCGTTGACTCGCTTACAGCCAATAATTCGTCGTTAGATAGCTTTTCGATTACTTCTAGCTTTTTATTTGGCTGAGTTTTGCTGAAAATAAATTGATTGATGTTCATTGTTCTTAATTTTTTTGTTTGTTAATCATCTTCCCTGAAGGCTGCATGTTTCTCGTCCAGAAGTAAGTAGTAGTGACCGTTACCACAGCCTCTATACTCTTCCGAATACCATGCCCTTTCACCTTCAGGATTATACTCTACGCTGTTGTCGTAAGAAACAGTCCAACGCATAGAATACTTGCGTTTCTCATTCAGGGCGTTTAACCAGCCCCTCTTGATCCAGTCGTTATAAGCACCACCCCAGTTGATTGTGATGATGCCACGCTTGGAGAGTAAGCTATAATACATGTCAGGCGATATATGCTCGATGCCGTGTTCCTGCATGAATGTATTATGCTCGTCGTATTCACACTTACAGAGATATTCCAAGTCCTCATCATTCAGCTGCTGTAGCTTCATCATGTTTTCCAGAATGTCAGGCCATAGTCCGCTTGCCGTGAGGTACTTGATGATATTCTTAGTGTTCCGCTTGCAAATCGTGACTTTATCGGTGTCCTTTGTGATAGGTTCAACGGTACGCCACAATTCTTCAAATCCAATGCACCTCCCTCTGGTTCTGCTGCGTTTCTTGAACTCGCATACATAGCCGTCGGTGGAGATAAACATTCGTTTCCGTTCCTTTGTCCCATCTGCATAGGTGACAAGGAAATTGTAGTTGCTGGAGTCATGGATTGATTTCTCCACAATCTCCTTTACCTGTGAGTGATTCATACACAAATTCTTTATGCTGCGTATTCTTCGGTTTTCTTTAGCTCGCCATTCTGGAGCTTGCCGTACCATGCCTTATTGACAAGGTATGAACACGGCTCAATGGAGTCACCGCAGATAAAGTCGCAATTCTCATAGAAGCCCTCATACGCTGAAAGTTCCTGCGATTCAGGCCAGCTAACTACGACCACACCATCCTGATTATCCTCGCTGTTTTCAAGTCGGATGTCAACTAGGGTATGGTCTGCACTCAGAGTTTCCAAATGGCCGTCGGGAATGAAGTTCTCGTCGATCCATTGTTCTGCTTGTTCTCGTGTCTCGGACTCGGACACGCTCAAAGCTATGTCAATAGTCCGTTTGATGTGAATAGTTTTTCTTTTCATATTGCTATTTCCGGATAAAATACTCGATACTGGAGTGAACCAGGATGTAGTGTGTCCTGGTTACTCGTGTTTGTTCGCAGTAGGGATTATAGAAGTCCAATCCCAATGCTTCATACAGATCTGGCATGTGTTTCTTGATTCTCCTAACAAGCCAGTCATAATTGAGAGGTTTACTGCCCTTCATTAGTCGGTTCCAGCGTTCTATGCCGATGCCGACGCAGGTACACTCAAGTTCCATCAGATGAAGGGTAGATAGATTTCGTCGAGGATGCCTGAGTCCACCATTTTCTTGGCGGCTTGGTGGGTGCCTCGGTTTCGATCGTCAAAGCCGTAATCGTCACTCGCCATAACGTGAATGGTCGCAACGAAGGTTCTCATCACTTCTTGCTGAAGGGTACGATGCTGAATAGCCAGCCCCTTCGCAAACTTCTCAGGTTTCCATCCCATTGAGTTAACTGCGTCTGTCAATGCTTCGGCAGCTTTGTACTCGCGGGTTTCTTTCAATGTTTCTAATTCTAAAAAGTCCATTGTTCCTTTTGTTTGTCGTTAAACGAAAGAGAGCCGGGAGAAAACTATTTGTTGTTATTCTCCCAGCTCTCGTTGCTGGTTTAGACGGCAATCAACAGACTGCCTGAGACTTCCGATACTCTCATGTACTTGTCATAGTCATATTCAGGATGGTCGGTCTTGAATAATGCCAGGTTGAATGATGAGCGTTGGGTTGGTAGTTTTCGGGTCAGTCTCATGGTGTCGGTTGCCCATGTTTTCACGTTCTTCAATTCCATGTCTCGGAGAATCTTGGCCTTGATGCCGTTCAGTTTCTCTTCGATGGCTGTTTTCGTCTGGATAAGCTCACGGATAATAGCCTCCTGTGAGCGATATTCCTCTGGAATGCCGTATGGATTGATGAATTGTTCACCTCGTAGGTCAGTAGCCAACAAATCCTCACATATCTCGGAGGGGATTCTGTTGACAAAGATAATCTCGCTGATATGGTCGAAAGTACCGTCCTTCTTCTGCTTGTTACGCAGATGGATGATGAACAGTCGTCCAACCTTTGCTCCACGGTTCTGACGCTCGAAAAGCATAGCATATACGCTTAACTGCCAACGAGCTTTTTCCTGCTTCTCAGCCGTCATCTGACCATAGGTCTTGATGTCCCCAAGGTCAAAGGTATCATCGGACACCCTGTAAACCTTGTCGATCTGACTTGCATAATCCTTTCCATCAGTTACGGTGTACTCAGATGCCTCGTGAGTGAGATTATAGTCATGGCAAATCTGGATGTAGTCCTGTACTTCTACAGTACCGTCATTATTCCAGTTTGCATCGAAGTCCTCACATGAAGCATGGACTTCCGTTCCATATTCCGCTGCTGCATCTACGATGTGCTTTGGAATACCTTCAAACTCTGTCGGGAAGAACTGCCTCTGCAAGACAGGTGTGATACCCGAAAGGAATTTGTCACCTAACAAGTAGGTATGATCCTCGGCGTTGAAAATAACCCCGGAATCCTTCAGTTTGATTTTCTTCTTTGCTGCCATAGTTTAAGCTGCTTGTTGAAGTTCGTATTTTCTCAATGTGAATAAAGCCTTGATAGCTTCGTTGCCCTCCACCTCGTTCTTGTGTTGATTGTAGAGAGCCAGAAGAGAGTTGGTATCTTGCATTGCTGCAATAGCGGCTTTGATACCAGCATAGCGGTCATTGGCAGGTTGTGTAGGCTGTTGTACCGTCCTGCCCTTTCTCGTTGTCGTAGCCTTCTTAGGCTTCACCTCTGCTGTTGTTGGAGCAGGGACAGTAGCCGTTGAAGCAGCAGTAGAGTCATCTGTTCCAGTTGCATTCTCTGGAAGATCCTCACCTGCATAGATGTAGAGACCCAATCCGAACATTGCAAGGTTCTTGACCAGGCACCTCATAAGGGTCTTGTTGATGTCGAACATGGAAACTGCCTCCACCGTCTTGTTGATATACTGGCGGCTGTTCCTGTCCCAGACCTGATACTCGTAAGGCTCCAGTTTCATGGGTTTCTGAGCACCGTTGAGAACTGGTAGCCACATCTGATGGGTCTGTTCGTTAGCCGTCACCTCTGTAAAGACCATCACGCCAATGGCAGGGTCAACGAAGTACGGCAGATTGGTTGTCGGGTTGTTGATAATGCGATAGGTGGCTGAAGGATAGACCTTCTTGAACACACCCCAGGCATTAGCCCATGACAGGTATGTGAGATTGTCACGCTTCTCACACTTGTCATTCACGTTAAGTGAACGGAGGGCCTCGAAAAATGCTGCCCTGATTTCGTCCTGGCTTGCTCCCTCTGGAAGTCCAGCCAAAATTTCATTGCTTTTACACATAATTGTTTGTTGTTTATTTGGTTAATACTTTTGTTGTTTTTCTCTCTTTCTCTTCATTGTAGAAGAGGATGTCCTCACGAGCGAGTTCATACTGCGTCTCTAAATCACCCTTGTTGATATGGTCAGGGCCATACCAGTCCTTGAACATGGCTTCGATTTCGCCAAAGGACATACTTGGGTTATTCGTCAAGAGGTCGTAGATCTCACTGTAGAGGTCATCGTAAACGTCATAATAATAATTCTCGCGTTCGTATTGGGCAGTCTTATCAATATGCGGGTACACTTTGGTACAGGCCTTTATGATATGCTCAACGAATGCTAGACAGTTCAAGAGGGCTGGCTTGTAGACAAACTCTGTGTCACGGTGGGGTTCGTAATATCCGCAACTGACATTAATACAAGACAGCATAAGTCCATTATCCTTTAGGGCTTCAATATCGGTCATAAGGCCATCTGTTTCTTTATAGCCGAACTTCTTGTAACCGATGTCCTTCAGGAATTCATCACTACACAGGGAAGTCCAACCAATCTGTGTTATCAGGTCGTCGGATCCCTTACGGTCAGGTTCAATCACAAATCGACAATCGTCAAAGAATGACATGTCGGCTAAGCCAGAACCTTTGCATCCAACCTCTTCGCCGACGAAAAACGCGACTTTGAGGCAATCAAACTTTTGTAAACACTTCATGGCAATCCATAGGCCACACTTGTCATCAGCTCCCAAGCCCTGCTGTTCACGTCGCTTGGGTGAAAAGCCCATGATAATATCCTCGGCCTCGTAAGCCATGAAGTCTTTCGAATGGTGTTCCTGCACTTGATCCATGTGGGCCACGATACAGGGGTACGTTTCTGACTTGCCTTTGGTAACGTATAAGTTCCCAGGCTTGTCAGACACAATTTTCGCGTTAGGTACATTCTGACGTACCCAGTTCCAGATGAACTTGCGAATCTTGCCCTCCTTGCCACTCTTGGAGTGTATGCAGAAGAGCTGTTTCAATAATGTGAAATCTTCTTTCATGCTGCTAATAAATCAAATTCAAGTAATGTCTCATATCCGTAGGGCTTACCAACTTCTTCGTTGATTACGTCGAAGTAGAGTCCACCCCAGGGATGTAATTCGTTGTTGTCAATGAGGTCGAAGTACGAGTTCTTGGAAATAGTTTTTTCCATGTACTCACCGGTAATACAGTTATACTTCTGGTAGGTTACGAGATCATCCTTATCTTCGTACCACTCGCCATCGTAGTCAGAGTAGAACCAGTTTTCCTTCTTGTATTCCTCTTCTGCCTCGTCTCGACAGTCTGTGTCGCAATAACTCTTGCCTGTCAATTCGCTATAATACACGTCATCGTCAGCCCCGTAATAGTCAGGGTTGAGCATCTTTGATCCACAGTGGGGACAAATAACAATATCGTCCTCATGATACCATCTTCCCTTGAATATTTTGAAGTCATCCCGATCCTCAACATCACAGGTCTCTTCGTTGCCGTGATAGTAAACGGTGCAAACCTCATAAGCATTACACTCATGGTAGCTATCGTACTCGTCTGGCTCTGGGTCTTGATCTTCGTCCGCTGCTGCCAAACTTCCTTCCGTTACGTCGAGAGCATAACCGCCATGACCATAATTATCGGCCTTACGCTCGCTCATAGAATACCACTTGAAAGTGTCCATGTAGGATAAGGTGTCATTCCAGTCAAGGTCACAATCGATGTGGAATTTCTTGTCGGCCAAAGAATTTCCGTGAATATCGACTATCGCACTGCTGTCATGACATGACGCTCCGACCTTTTTGAAACAATCGATTTCCCCAGCTTGTATCAGGGCATCGACCAGAGCCTGTTTGTAGACATCGTTGCAATCGACTGAGTATTGACGCTCAGCGTAACGCCAAGTGTTTCCTTCTTCGTCATATACGTCGGTGAAGATAATACACCGGGCAATAATCATTCCCGTCTCATCCTCCAGATAAGCGGCTTTAGCATTCACCGCATTTTTGTAGAAATTGTGATAGCCCTTATTTGTCATACAGCTCACGAATGCATCTGGATTGGTATCATACCCTTTAAGCCTCTCTGAATTGTATATGTCGGCGAAGTTATCGTTGACATACAATTTGTTCTTAGGCAAACGACCTATCACATGAGCTGTCCAATCTCGTGAAAACTCTTCACAGAGCCAAATTACGAGTGTCTGATTGAGTTTCTTACCGAAAGCCGTTGACTCGATAAGATGCTTGTAGAACTTACCTGCCTTCATTTTCCAAGGGCGGTTATTCTCTGTGTTGATATAGCGGACGGCGTTTGGCGTTCCATCTTCGCAGACTCCTGCCATTTCGTCGAGGGTGTACTTATCGCTATAGTAGTACCTGTCAAGAAGCCATATCTTATGACAAAGCTTCTTGCTCTTAGCTCCGCTCACATGAATACGATGAGCGAGATAGTTCCTGAGATCTGTCATGTTCTTAATACCGAACGGGTACAGATTCCCACTTTTCACCGCATCCTTGAAGAAAGCCTTGTCCTTAAGGAGTGCAAGCAAAATCTTGTTCTTCCTGGCCTTCTGGCCGTTGTCGAACTGTCGTACACCAAAGAGTTCTTGGAACTCGGTGTAATTCTTGAAAGCTGTGATGTAAAGCATAATTGTAAATTGTTTAATAAATTCATAAATCAATAAAGCAAAAAAGGAGACCACAACTGAATTGTGGTCTCCTCCTCAGAGACATGGGCGCATTCGAGTGGTTATCCTAAAAACCACTTATACCCAGAGTCTTCGTTTCTTAATGCTGCTGATATTCCCAATACGGTTTCGGTTGCTGATGCAGACCTTGGTAGGAAGGAATCTATGTAACTATTTTTCGTTGCACCTGTAATGAGGTTGTAGAAATTCCAAAGACTTATTTCACCATTGTTTTCCGCTTTGAAATTATCGTCGCGGAAATACTGTTTAGCCACGCTGTTAATCTGGCTATCGGTGATAAGCATTTGTGGTATTCCTCTCAGCATTGCTGGTGGAAGATAGCTATAGAGTCGCATCCTACCAAGAATCTGGCAGAACTGACTTTCGTTGAGGGACAAATCACCTAAGCTACGAAGCAGGTATATTTGTTTGCTCATGTCAAATAGGTTAAGCAATGATAGGGTCGCAAAGTATATCTCACGATCCTGGATTGCTCGTATTTCTTCTTTGTAACCGTTGTCTGTAAAAATGCAGAGGTTACAACAACATTGGCAATTAAACCCAACTGCAACAGAAAAGCGTTGTGGGGTTAATCGTCCACCAAGGTTGTCTCGGCCATAGGATTTCACACCTACGACCGTTAAGTTCAACGGATTGCCGCATACATATTCAACAATACTCGGTATGTTGATGCAGAAGGCACTCCGCTCAAAATATTCTGTAATGTCACTTGGGAGCAGTTCGTTAGACTTTTTGTGTATAGCCTCTGGAATGCGTCCCTTGATAATGTGACTAACTCGGATCAACGGCTCGTCTACCGTCTCTCCATTATAGAACTCTCTTACGGCATCGTAAACGGCACCGATAAAGAGGTTATGACTGATACACACCTCATTGTCTCTTGCGAATACTGGTGTGATATAGTCGGTTCCCAAACTCTCTAATGTGATTGGTTGAGAGTTTGCAGTGATAAATGCACGCTCATGTTTCTCTTCCAGTTCCGATGTTATGACTGGTTGCATGTGCGTTCGTAAGCTCATTTGAGGTCTCCCCAATACCATTGGTACTTGTGGAGTTTCCTGTAATGTTGCTGTTGCTGCCATAATACTTCTTGCATTTTAATATGGTTATTTACTTGGGCGGCTTACTTTCTTTTTCAAGGTCGCCCGTATCTTCTTCGTACTTTTAGTGTAAACAATACACAGTCCAGCACAAGGACAACCAACTCTTCGATTTTTCATACTTCGTCATTCTCTAAGTTGGTTACTGTTTGTTTCTGTCTCGCACCTCTGACGCGAAAATACGTTTCAGTGACGAGACCAACGATGATGGCAATGTTGCTTGCCACACTAATGAATTTAAAAATTTTCTTCATAATCTCTTCTTTGTTTTTAGTTAATATTAATATTGTAATTCTCTATAAATAAGGCACTTAGACAGCATTAGGCGGTCTCAAAACTGTACTCTGTGTTACGAAAAAAAAGAGCGTTCATGCCGTAAAATCTCTTCGATTCGGCTTGAACGTTCTGAATTCGTATTTTTATCGTAGTTTCCCACAAGTAGATACATTAGATCTATGGTTCCGCTACGACTCCATACAGACCACATCATCCCCATCGTCCTCCGATGGTTCCGATGTCGCCTTTTCTCAGTATATTTTTGAGGACTGCTGAGTTCACCGGTCCTGTAATGTCAGCCCTAACCGAACATTCTATGATTACGGTTGGGCTGATATGTTTATATTCATATATAAAGAGGTCAGGCGGTATTAAATGGAATAATATGGATATATAACAACAACATATTATAGTAGATTGGGAAAAATGGGCAAAATTGCAAAAAGCAGAACTAATGCCTTCTGCAATATATCACGCCCTTAAAATGGCGTGATGCACATACGCTACATTTGGTACAATCAAACGGGCATTTATATTCGCCTTTAGAGGGTTTCATGTTATCGAACTCTTCTGGTTCGACACAACGAAATTCCCTGACTGCACCACGAATCCCAGGATTGGATCCGTTGACAACTATGTTGTGAGCTTTGGAGAAATCCAAGTCATTGCGAGCTGTATATGTGTAGGTCACAATTCCATGTTCTCTTTTTAGGCGACCAGCGATTTTGTTCCATTTCTTTATCTCCTTCTGGTTCCTGAAATCTCCAGCTTCATTCAATCTTAGCCTTGTTATTTTAGTTTTCATACTGATCAATATAGGCTTCAAGTACCTCATAGATGTCATCGGAAGAAGCATTACCTATCCAATCCTCAACAATAAGATTTTTCCTCTTGTAGTTGGGGGAGTATTTTTCACACTTCGTCGCATAACAACAGTGCTCAACGCGACAAAGCCCAAGCTCTTTTGCTGGACAATGTTCTGCTGACGTGAGGTTTGCGACTATAGTAGCTTTCCCAAGTTTTTTGTTGTTATTACTAAACACTATCCCTGAATAATTGGGAAGATGTTTCTTTTGAATAGCCATGTTCTTTTTTCTCATGGCAATTTTTCATTAAGGCCTTCCTTTTTGAATAGGAAGGCTTTTCCGTTAAGTATTTTTTTCTTCATACGATTCTAAGAACTTGACGGGGTTTCAGATTCTGGCGAAAAAAAAAGAGCCGTACACCGAAGCATACGACTCATTTTTATAACGTCCACAACTTTTCCGTTGGCCGCGACTTGTTGAGGTTGTTATACTTTCCTCATGGGTAAAGAAATAAGGCGGCGCAAATCTATCTTTTGATAAAATGCTGCCGCCTTAGATTAATCAGAATTCAACACCCATAGATTCTAGGATTCGCTTAACTTCCATCGGTTTCAGATCGTACTCTGGGTACTTTTTGGCTATGGCTCCAAGACCGTGACCATCTACGCCCTTCTGATACCAGTCTTTCATTTCCTGTTTAACTCCATCAGGGATTTTGTCAGCCTTGCAGGTACAGGGTTTCTCAGACTCCGACTCGTCATCTGAATTATGCGATACCTCACTGGAATCAAGTTCACGGACAAACTCGTCGTATTTGAAACCATCATCAGTCTCGCGCTTCGCCAACAAGAATGATTTACCTTGCATGTCACCATACTTGCGATTTTTGACGATTTCGAGCTGTAAATAGTCATTGTCACGCTTACTGAGTTTCAGGATGGACGTAGCGAAATTGTTTTGGTTGTTAGAACCCATCAATTCCTTCTCCTTGTTGGTATGGGCTACGACAATGAATGTTACCTTGCTTGGCGCAAAATCACTCTGAATTTTAGTAAAGTCGCGCAGGAACAACTCGCGGATTATGTTAGCATTGAATGTTGACAGAATGCAACTGATGTTGTCAAGAATGACGGTTACATCACCCCGAACACCTTTTAACTTCTCACGAACATCTTTCAGCCATTCCTTCACGTCACGGAAATAGAACTTTCTGATGATATGCAGATTCTTAGTCCCGATAGCATGGCTACCAAAGATATTAGTGTAGTCCTCTGCGTCATTCTCGCCGTCGTAGTAGAAAACCGTCTGGTGTGAGTGGTTGCTGTCATTGTCAGGCACAATCTTAGAGACACGTCCGTAAGCGATGTCAAGAGCCATTTCCAGAGTTAGTACTGTCTTACCTATACCGAATTGACTGAAAATAATGGCTCTGTCGCCTTTGAAGAGAATCTTTCCTACAAGCTGGCCATCGGCATAGCTATCCAGAGTGCTCTCGTTACGAATCTCGTCAATGGTTTGTTCCTGTGGGACAAGAACTTCTTCTTCGTCATCATTATCTTGATTAGGTGATGGTGAGACTTTCTTCTTAATCAAGGGGGGAACGATTTTTACGCCAGCATAAATCATTGCTCCGACAAGCAGCAAGGCTAACGTTTTTTCTACAGTTCCTGCCGAAACAGACACTCCAAAACATTTGATTTTTGGTGGTGTGGCTTTGGCTAAATCTTTGGCAGATTTGACAGCCGTCATAGTATTTGATGCTCCAGTATAAACGGACATGACATCACTTCGGATCTGGGTGGGAGTAGAGTCGCCTAGAAGCTTTGCACACTTCGTAAGTGCAACGCACTGCTTGACATTACGACCGACTACAGATACTGTTCCGACCTTTACCATAAGAGGCTGATAGCGATATACTGGCCTCTTGATTGCTTTCTTCGAGCTCTTTGTGAGAGTTGCTTTTACGATTTCTTTTTTCATTTTTTTTGTTATATTAAAAAATTCGACCGCAAAATTACTGCCTTTATGTCATACCAGTTAGGAGAAGCGTACAAGCAGGGTGATATTGTACGCAAAAGAAAGAGGAAGAGTTAGTACTCATCCTCTTTAGGGGGCTCATTATTAGAAAATACGTAAAGCATTCGTTCTATGTCTAAATAAACTTTATTGTCTCTTTTTCCCATCGTTTTGTTGAAGTAAGTACAAAGGGTCGCCCGCCGTAATCCAAATAGTTGTGAAAAGTCAGTTTGCGTTATATCCCTTTTGCCATCTATCGAGAAATGTAGCTTCACCATTGCTCGAAATACTAAAGCGTAGAATTCATATTTCTTTAGCCGATAGGACTTACTCTGTCTTTCTTTCCATTGTTTTTCTATTCTTGTCATCACCTCTTCATCTAGCTTCCTTAATTTAAGGGGGGTGACATTTATAATCTGCTTTGTATAATGTCTCTTATCGATGTGTTTTAGAAGCTCTTTGATAAACACCTCAATCTCTGTGGGGGACGCGCCTTTATCGCTCAGAGTACTTATGGTTACTAGAACCATCCCATTTTCATCAGTCTCGAAGTTGTATCGCAAAAGTGGAAGGAAACCCTAACACAAAGCTAAACAAAAACCTCTTCTAGTATCGTTACCTATTATTTGTTTTTCTTCAACGGCATTCTTATTTTAAACACAAAAAAGTAAAATATAGTCTCTCTTAGGAGATATAGATACCTCCATTCTCTTGTTTTTGTATGAAATAATATTTTTCATATATAGGCAACTTGGCAAACAGTGTGCCAGAATATGGTTGATAGCTATTCGTTATATGATTATGTGTGAAATCTGCCTATTTGTCATATATACGACAATCTCAGTTTGTCTTTCCATAATACTATAAGACCAATAATGCGACAGTGTTAAGCAATTGAAATTATTCGAAAATAATTAGAAATGACAGGTTGCGTTAGCAATTACTTCTGGAGGTTTTTATAATTTTGTCGCTGATACGGATGTGTCAAAGTGAGAAATTGAAATATTGAAGTTTAACAAAACGTGATGAAAACCGTCACGAAAACCGTCACTCCGAAAGAGAAATAACGGATAATGCTGTGATTCTCTGCGCGATTTAGCCCATGGAATTAACGTCTGGGGGGCGCGAGGTCGCTGGTTCGAGTCCAGTAATCCCGACAGAGAAAAAAGCTAATAGGTTGATTATCAACTTGTTAGCTTTTCTGTTTTTTAAATTTGCACAACATTTTCACAACATCCCCCTGGATGCTACGTCTTATTCCGATAATGCCTTCGGGGTGGTTTTGTCACAATGGGCTTTCATTCCTTCTTGAATGAGCCATTTGGGAATG
>Ga0247609_10001816_pt1 | contig 24025 bp, 19 predicted proteins | sample 172DNAGHGlowgp2_FD_193487 | JGI IMG/M metagenome (GOLD analysis project Ga0247609, IMG submission 193487) | Sheep rumen microbial communities from Palmerston North, Manawatu-Wanganui, New Zealand - 1728 DNA GHGlow gp2 | ecosystem: Host-associated > Mammals > Digestive system > Stomach > Rumen ...
AAGAAAAGGACTTTTATGAACGCTCAAGCTCTTTACGACCCGATGAATGAACACGACGCCTGTGGTGTCGGCCTGGTCGCCAATATTAATAATGTTGCCTCGCACCAGATTGTGCTGCAGGGCATTACTGTTTTGAAGAGACTCATGCACCGCGGTGCGGCAGGTGGAGACCCGGAAACTGGTGACGGTGCGGGTCTTTTGCTTTCTATGCCGCACAAGTTCTTCCGCAAGGTGAACCCGGGACTTCCGGCCCGCTATGGCGTGGCGATGCTCTTTGTGGAAAACACGCTCGATGCAGGCGCTTTTGACGAGAAAATCAAGGAGATTGCCGCTGCCGAGGGCATGCCAGTGTTGAACTTCCGCGAGGTGCCGGTGAATGCCGACAAGATCGGTCGCACTGCCCGCGAGACTTTGCCGCATATCCGTCAGGCGTTTTTTGACGGTTCCGCCTTTGAATCCGACAGCGCGTTCGATATTAAGCTTTATGTAGCTCGCCGCCTGATGGAAAAGGCCTGCAAGGGCCTCTATATCTGCAGCTGCAGCCGCCGTAGCATCGTGTACAAGGGCCTGCTTTTGGCAAGCCAGATTGAGGGCTTTTACAAGGATTTGAACGATCTCGATTTCGAGACCCCGATTGCGCTCGTTCACCAGCGTTATTCTACGAATACTTTCCCGACTTGGCCGCTCGCACATCCGTTCCGCTACCTCGCTCATAACGGCGAAATCAACACCCTGCGCGGCAACCTCAACAGCCTTCGTGCCCGCGAGCCGCACCTGAAGAGCGAGATTATCGGTGACGACCTGCAGAAACTCTTGCCGCTCGTTCCGGCGGGCCAGAGCGACTCGGCCAGCCTTGACAACATGTTTGAGCTTCTCGTCGCAGCGGGTCGTAGCCTTCCGCATGCGATGATGATGCTCATGCCGCAGGCCTGGGGCAAAAAGCATTACCTGGGCCGCGACGTGCGCGGCTTCTTCGAATACGAATCCATGCTTATGGAACCGTGGGATGGCCCTGCCGCCGTGGCGTTCAGCGATGGCGTGAACGCCGGTGCAATTCTCGACCGCAACGGCCTTCGTCCGGCACGTTACACTTTATGTAAAGATGGTCTTTTTGTGATGGCGTCCGAAACGGGCGTGCTCGACCTCCGCGACGACGAAGTCGAAGAAAAGGGCCGCCTCAAACCCGGTGAGATTATCTACCTCGACCTCGAAAACCACCGTATACTGAAGAACGCCGAAATGAAGGCGCAGGTGGCTCGTAGCAAGCCTTACCGCCGCTGGGTTGCCGAGAACAAGATGAGCGTCCGCGGGCTCTTCAGCGAGATCAACCCGTCCGACGTTCCCGAAGATATTCTAGTGCAGCAGAAGCGCTTCGGCTATTCTGCCGAAGACCTTAGCATTATTTTGCAGCCGATGGCCAAGAACGGTGCAGAGCCGATTGGGTCCATGGGTAACGATGCCGCGCTGGCCGTGCTTTCGGACAAGCCGCAGCCGCTGTTCAACTACTTCAAGCAACTGTTCGCCCAGGTGACTAACCCGCCGATTGACCCGATTCGCGAAGAGCTGGTGATGAGCCTGACGACCTATATCGGGAACCACGGCAACATTTTGGAAGAGACTCCGGAACAGGCTCACCTGATTAAGATTCCGCGCCCGATTGTGACCGAAGATGAGATCCGCCGCTTTGAAAACATTGGTGACAAGGCGTTCAAGGCGAAAGTTCTCAAGATGCAGTTCCCGCTGGGCGGAGACGGCTCCGTGCTGGAAGCTGCCCTGCAGAACTTGGCCGGCGATGCCGTGCGTGCGGTGAATGACCATTACGATATCATCGTGCTTTCGGACAAGAACATCGACTGGGGCTACGTGCCTATACCTTCGCTCCTCGCGACGGCTTGCGTGAACCGCGCCCTAGTGGAAGCGGGCGTGCGTCCCGAAATCGGTCTGATTGTTCAGTCCGGTGAAGTGCGCGAAGTGATGCACTTTGCGCTGCTGCTCGGTTACGGTGCGACGGTCATCAACCCGTATCTCGCATTCGAGAGCATCACCAACATGTGCCACAACGGCGACCTGGATGTGGACCCGGTGACGGCTGCCGCGAACTACGTGAAGGCTGTGGACAAGGGCCTCCTCAAGATCATGTCGAAGATGGGTATCTCCACGCTCCGCAGCTACCGCAGTGCACAGATTTTCGAAGCCGTGGGCTTGAACCACGAACTCATCGAGAAGTTCCTGCCGGGTACGGCAAGCCGTATCGAAGGTATCGGCCTCGAAGAGATTGCCTGCGAAGTGGGCGAGCGCCAGAAGATTGCGTTTGCCGACGCAAGCAAGGTGCTTCAGTCGGGTGGCCAGTATGCGTTCCGCAAGGAAGGCGAAAAGCACCTGTGGACTCCGCAGTCGCTTGCCGCGTTCCGCCAGGCGGTGCAGGGTGGCGACTACGAGAAGTTCAAGGTCTACAGCAAGCTGATTAACGACCAGTTCGAACGTCAGGCGACTTTGCGCGGGCTCTTCAAGTTCAAGAAAACGACCCCTATCGACATTAGCGAAGTTGAATCCCGCGAATCCATTATCCACCACTTCGTGGCGGGCGCCATGAGCCTTGGCTCCTTGAGCCCGGAAGCACACGAGACGATTGCCATTGCGATGAACCGCATCGGTGCCATGAGCAACTGCGGTGAAGGTGGTGAAGATCCGGACCGCGATACTCCGGCTCCGAACGGCGATATCCGCAGTTCCGCGATTCGCCAGGTTGCCTCGGGCCGCTTTGGCGTGACGATTGACTACCTGCGCCATGCGAAGGATTTGCAGATCAAGATGGCCCAGGGCGCAAAGCCCGGTGAAGGTGGCCAGTTGCCGGCTCACAAGGTGAACGAGTTTGTGGCACGTATCCGTCACTCCATCCCGAACGTGTCGCTGATTTCTCCGCCGCCGCACCATGATATTTACTCCATCGAAGACTTGGCGCAGTTGATTTACGACTTGCGCAACGCCAACCCGAAGGCCCGTGTTTCTGTGAAGCTCGTGTCCGAAGTGGGTGTGGGTACGATTGCCGCGGGTGTGGCGAAGGCTCATGCCGATGTGGTGCTGATTTCCGGTCACGATGGCGGTACGGGCGCATCTCCGCTGACATCCATCAAGCATGCGGGCCTCCCGTGGGAACTCGGTATTGCCGAAGCGGAACAGACGCTGGTGCTCAACGATTTGCGCGGTCGCATCAAGCTCCAGGTCGATGGTCAGCTCAAGACGGGCCGCGATGTGGTTGTGGCCGCTCTCCTCGGTGCCGAAGAATTCGGCTTTGCCACGAACCTTCTCGTAAGCCTTGGCTGCGTGATGGACCGCAAGTGCCATACGAACAAGTGCCCGATGGGCATTGCCACGCAGGATCCGGACTACCGCAAGCGCTTTGCGGGCAAGCCCGAATACGTGGAAAACTTCCTCTTCTTCATCGCCGACGAAGTCCGCGAGATTCTCGCAAGCCTTGGCCTCAAGAGCCTCTCCGAAGCCTGCGGCCGTAGCGACCTCCTGGAACGCGACGAGACGATTGCCTTCTACAAGGCTCATAACCTCGACTTCTCCAAGATTTTCGAAACCGTCAATGGCGGCATCAAGTCCTTCGACAAGAACTTCGTGAAGGAACCGCTTGAAAACTTCGACCGTCGTGAACTGTTGCCGTTTGTGGCTGACACGCTCAAGAGTGGCAAGGCCGTGGAACTCTGCACGGTGGTGCACAACGTCGACCGTACGGTGGGTACGGAACTTTCCGGCGAAGTGGACGAACATTTCGGCGTGAAGGGCCTCCCCGAAGATACTATCAAGGTTCACCTTCAGGGTGTCGCGGGCCAGAGTTTCGGCGCATTCCTCGCTCCGGGTATTACGCTCGATCTCGAAGGCGAAGCGAACGACTTTATGGGCAAGGGCCTCTCGGGCGGTAAGATTATCGTGCGTCCGCCTAGCAATGCAAGTTTCAAGGCCGAAGACAACGTGATTGCGGGTAACGTCATCGGTTACGGTGGAACTTCAGGCAAGATCTTTATCAACGGTCTCGCGGGTGAACGCTTCGGTATCCGTAACTCGGGCATGCTCCTGGTGAGCGAAGGCGTGGGCGACCATGGTTGCGAATACATGACGGGCGGTCGCGTCGTGGTGCTTGGCCGCGTGGGCGTAAACTTCGCTGCCGGTATGACGGGTGGCTTTGCCTACGTGTACGATGAGACGGGCCACTTTGACCTGAGCTGCAACGTGGATTCTGCCGACCTTGAAAGCGTGCTTCCGGGGACCGAGAGCGAAAGCGAACTTCTCGATATCATCAACCAGCACGTTCAGGCGACGGGCAGCGAGAAGGGCAAGCGCATTCTCGAGAACTGGAATAGCGAACGTCCGAAGTTCGTGAAGATATTCCCGGTGGATTACAGGAACGCTCTTTTGAAGGCCCAAAAGGCATAGGGATTTGAGGTTAATATGCAGGAAATCAACCGAATCGCAGACATCTACCGCCCTGTCGAAGAGCGTGTCAAGGACAACAACGAAGTCGAACGCAAGCTCACCTCGATTGAGGTCATCAATCAGGCGGAACGTTGCCACACCTGTGGAATCCCGTTCTGCCATGGTGCGGGTTGCCCCCTCGGTAACCTCGTCCCCGAATTCAATGCGGCTGTTGCCGTAGGGAACGCGGAACGCGCTTACGATATCATCAGCAAGACGGCGTTCTTCCCGGAGTTTACGGGCCGCGTTTGTCCCGCACTTTGCGAATCCGCCTGTACCGGCAACGTGCATAACGATCCGGTGATGGTTCGCCAGATCGAGAAGTTCATCATCGAGACCGCCTTCGAGGAAGGTCGCGTGGTGTTGCCGACGGCTGAACCCAATGGAAAGTCTGCCGCCGTCATCGGCTCCGGTCCTTCGGGGCTCTTTGCTGCCGAGGCATTGCGCCGCAAGGGATATGCCGTCACGGTCTTCGAGAAACAACCGAAGGCGGGTGGCCTGCTGCGCTACGGTATCCCGAACTGGAAGCTAGACAAGTCTATTATTGACCGCCGCATCGCCCTGCTCGAAGCTGCCGGAATCAAGTTTGTCTACAATACCGAAATAGGGAAGGACATTGCCGCGGAATACGTCCACAAGAATTTTGACGAAGTGTTCCTCGCCATCGGTACGCCGAACGCACGTGACCTGAAAATCCCGGGCCGCGAAGCCGAAGGAATCTTCCTCGCTCTCGACTTCTTGCACGGAGCCGAAAAGCCGGGCGAAGCAAATCCCGAAAAGTTCAGCGCCAAGGGCCGCAAGGTGTTGGTGATTGGCGGTGGCGACACGGGTAACGACTGTGTGGGTAAAGCCATCCGTGAAGGGTGCGAAAGCGTGCTCCAGGTGGAATTCATGCCCAAGCCGCCCGAGGAACGTTCTCCGTCTACGCCGTGGCCCGATTGGCCGTACATGCTGCGCACGAGCTATGCCCAGCACGAGGGCGGTGAGCGCCGCTGGAATGTTTCTTCCAAGCAGTTCATTGTGAAAGACGGCCGCGTGGCCGGCGTGGAAGCGGTTCGCGTGGAATGGGAAATGTCCCCGCAGGGTCGCCCGCTCAAGCCGAACGAAGTCCCAAATTCTACCGAGGTCATCGATACCGACCTGGTGGTGCTCGCGATGGGATTCACAGGTGTGCCTGCCGAAGGCATCGTGAACGACCTGGGCCTGCAACTCACTCCGCGTACGGCGATTATCGCAGATCCTGCCCGACATATTTATGCGGTGGGTGACTGCGCGAACGGCGCCTCCCTCGTGGTGCGTGCCATGGCCGACGCGAAGGCGAAAGTCGCGGCGCTCTAGTAACGGTTGATATGTTCGGATTTTACCGGTTCGCATGCGTTTCTCCGGTGTTGAAGGTGGCCGATACAGCTTACAATACCGAAGAGATTGTCAGGAGCGCGAAAATTGCTGCCTCTAACGGGGCGGCTTTTGTCGTTTTCCCGGAGCTCTGCATTACGGGCTATACCTGCAGCGACTTGTTCCACCAGGAACTGCTTTTGCAGAACAGCACGCAAGCGTTGTTGAAAATCGCGAAAGCATTCTCTGACAGCGACACAGTGATTGCGGTGGGCCTGCCTTTGCGCATTTTTGGCCGCCTCTACAACTGTGCCGCCTTTGTGCAGCGCGGTCGCGTTGTTGCCGTTACGCCCAAGATTCACTTGCCGAACCAGCGAGAGTTCTACGAGAAACGGCATTTTTCCAGCGGGCGCGATTTGCTGCGCGGAGCGTGTGGCGCTTCGGCAGGGAGTGCCGCTAGCATCGTGAAGTGTGCGATAGAAGGTGCCGGCGAAGTACCTATCACGAATTTCTTTATGGTAAAAGGTTCCGAAGTTCGCATTGGCGTGGAACTTTGCGAAGACTTGTGGACACCGGCGCCCCCCAGCGGAGAACTAGCTCTTGCGGGCGCAAACGTCATAGTGAATCTCTCGGCAAGCGATGCGCTTGTAGGCAAGCGCGATTACCGCAGGAACTTGGTGATGAACCAGTCAGCGCGTTGCATGGCGGCCTATGTTTACGCTTCCGCCGGAGTGCACGAATCTACGACGGACATGGTCTTTAGCGGTCACCTGATGATTGCGGAAAACGGGAGCATGCTCACCGAAAGCAAGCCGTTCTCGCGGGAAACCGAAATCGTGTATGCCGATGTGGACGTGGAACGATTGAATATGCAGCGCCTGAGCGAAGGCTCGTTCCAGGATTTCGACAGCCGAGCCACAATCGCGCGGGCAGCGACTCTTGAATGCCTGCGTGATTGCGATACACTCCAGTACCGTTTTGTTTCGCCAACGCCCTTTGTGCCGGGGAGCACCGAAACCCGCGATGTATCTTGCACCGAGATTTTCAACATACAGTGCGCTGGTCTCGTAAAACGTCTCGATGCGTCTCATAGCAAGCGCGCGGTAATTGGCCTGAGCGGTGGACTCGATTCTACGCTTGCGCTTCTTGTGGTTGCAGAAACGTTCAAGCTGTTGAACCGCCCTGCAAAAGAAATACTTGCGCTCACGATGCCCGGATTCGGGACTACAAATCGCACCAGGAACAATGCGGTTGAACTTGCGAAACTCTTGGGCGTGGAACTCCGCTCCGTCGATATCCAGAAGGCATGCCTCCAGCATTTCGCCGACATCGGGCACGACCCGCAAAAACTCAACGTGACATACGAGAACGTGCAGGCCCGCGAGCGCACGCAAATATTGATGGACATCGCGAACAGCGAAGGCGGAATCGTTATCGGCACGGGTGACCTCTCCGAAATTGCGCTCGGCTGGAGCACTTACAACGCCAATCACATGTCCATGTACGCGGTGAACTGCGTCATTCCCAAGACACTCGTGCGCCACATTGTGCGCTGGTACGCCGACCGCGCCGTTCGCAACCCGAGCGAAACCGGCGCGCATCTTGAAACCCGCGAAAAAGGCGCCGCCCTCGCCGCAGTCCTCCGCGACATCCTCGACACGCCCGTCTCGCCGGAACTCTTGCCTGCCGATTCAAGCGGCCAGATTGCGCAAAAGACGGAGAGCATTCTCGGTGCATACGAACTGCACGACTTTTTCCTTTACCACTTTGCGAAATACGGCGCCTCTCCCGAAAAGCTCCGCTACCTCGCAAAATACGCATTCGCAAACAGGCATTCTGACGAGGAAATCGACAAGGCGCTCGCCGTCTTTATCAGGCGCTTCTTCACGCAGCAATTCAAGCGCAGTTGTATTCCCGACGGCCCGAAGGTCGGTACCATCTCGCTGTCGCCCCGCGCCGACTGGCGCATGCCCAGCGATGCGAGTTACAGCGACTGGGCTTGATACAACCCGGCGCCATCAATACAAATTGGCTTTAACTAACCGCAACGGGTCTTGTTCGTATCGGTCCCGATGTAGTCGGGATAGTTGTTGTCGAAGCAGGCGGCACAGTAGTGCTCGCCATCGCCAGTGCATTCCTTCATGCCTTCTACGCTCAGGTAGCCGAGACTTTCGACACCGAGCATCTTCGCGATTTCTTCGGGAGTCATGGAACTCGCGGCAAGTTCGCCCTGGCTCGGGAAGTCCATGCCAAAGAAGCACGGATGCGCGACAGGCGGCGATGCAATGCGGATATGCACCTCGAGGGCGCCCGCGTCACGCAACATGCGCGAAAGAATCTTGAGGGTCGTCCCGCGCACAATGGAATCTTCCACAACGCAAACGCGCTTGTTCTTGAGCACGCCCTCGATAGGATTGAACTTGAGTTTAACCTTCTGCTCACGCACGTTCTGCGTGGGGTCAATAAAAGTGCGCCCAACGTAGTGGTTACGCAGCAAGCCGATTTCAAAGCGGATACCGCTCGCCTGCGAATAGCCTAGCGCGGCCGTCGTGGCACTGTCCGGAACCGAAATCACGATGTCCGCATCCACGGGGCATTCCTTCGCGAGCTGCTTTCCCATCTTGCGGCGAATCTTGTCGCAGCTCTGTTCAAAAATCTTGGAATCGGGACGGCTAAAGTAGATGTACTCGAAAATGCAATGCGCGAGGCGGTCTTTGTGCGTGAAGCGTTCCGAATGCAAGCCGTTCTGCGTAATGGTCAGGAACTCTCCCGCCTGAATGTCGCGGATGTAGTGGGCGCCAAGCAAATCAAAAGCGCAAGTCTCGCTCGCCACGCACCATGCCTTTCCCATGCGGGCAATAGAAAGCGGGCGGAATCCGAATCCGTCGCGGGCCACGTACATCGTGTCCTTGCTTATGAACACCAGGCAAAAGCTGCCGGTAAACTTGGTAATGGCCTTCTTGATGGCATCGCCCAGCGAGTCCGCCTCGGTGCGCGCGATTTCGTGCAACAGGATTTCGGAATCGGATGTGGTCTGGAAGATGTGTCCTTCGGCTTCCATCTCGGCGCGGAGCTCGTTCGCATTGGTGATGTTACCGTTATGCGCGACGGCAATCTGCCCCCACTTGCAGCTCACCAGAATCGGTTGGGCATTCGCGAGAGTCGAGGCGCCGGTGGTGCTGTATCGCACGTGCCCGATGCCCGCAAATCCCTGAAGTTCGTCTACATTGTGTTCCCGGAGGAGCGTAGATACAAGCCCCATGGATTTGCGGACACGGACCTTGTCGCCATCGGTTACGGCAAAGCCAGCGCTTTCTTGACCCCGGTGCTGCAATGCGTAAAGTCCCATGGCAACGTTACGGACGACGTTATCGCCATTATATATACCGATAACACCGCATTCCTCGTGCAATTCGTCGAGCATAAAGCCTCTTTGAAATGTATTGTTTCCCCTACCTCGAAGGTCGCAGCCCACCCACACGGGTGCAAGCAGGGAAACGGACGCCCATTGAATGCAAAAAATGTGCCAAAACCGCAAAAATTGCCGATTTCAGCCCAAAAACGCCCTTTTTTGCAATTAGGGCGCCCGATGGAGTCCATAAACGAAAACCCCTTTTACATTTTTTGTAAAAGGGGTTCCGACGATCAAGCTTTCGACTTAGTTCTTTTCGCTCTTGCTCGGGCACTCGTCGCCGCAGCAGGGGCAATGGTAGCAGTCACCGGTCTCGGTGTAGTCCTTGCCGCTCCAGCAGTACGTACAAAGTTGCTCGGCCGGAAGTCCGATAGCATGGACCACGTCGTCGATGCGCTGGAAAGCGAGCGTCGTGAGGTTCAGCTTTTTACGGATGTACTCGACCATGTCCTTGTACGGCTGGCCATCCGGGTCGGTGTACTTTTCGACATCGGCGTTCTCGCCTTCCTGGTCGCGGATGTAACGGCGCGTGATAAGATCGTATTCGTTCTTGGAGCGCGAGAAGTTGATGAACTTGCACGGATAAACTAACGGCGGGCATGCGATGCGCATATGCGTCTCTTTACATCCGAGCGAATAGAGTTTCAATGCCTGCTTACCGAGTTGCGTACCGCGCACGATGGAGTCGTCGCAGAACACGAGGCGGCGGTCCTTGATGAGTCCCGGAATCGGGATGAGCTTCATGGAAGCCACGCGTTCGCGCTGCTTCTGGTCTTGCGGCATAAAGGAACGTGCCCACGTGGGCGTGTACTTGACGAACGGGCGTGCGAACTTGATGCCGGCTTCGTGCGCATAACCTAACGCGTGCGACGTACCGGAATCCGGAATACCGCAGGCGGCGTCGGCTTCGGTGGGTGTGCGCTTGGCGAGCGCGGAACCGCAGCGGTAGCGCGTCATCTCTACGTTGCGGCCTTCGTAGCTAGAAGCCGGATAGCCGTAGTAAACCCAGAGGAACGAGCAGATGGCCATCTTCTTGCCGGGCTCCACGAGCGTGGTGTCGCCATCCGGAGTGAGTTCCACAATTTCACCCGGACCGATGTCGCGAACGTAATCGTAACCGAGGTTGTGGAGCGCGCAGCTTTCCTGCACGGCAATCATCGAGCCGTCTTTTTTGCCGAGTACGATGGGCGTACGTCCCCAGCGGTCGCGGCTCGCGTAGAACTTGCCGTTGCTGTCCATCAAAAGGATCGAGCAGCTTCCCTTCACCTTCTCGTGAACATACTTGAGGCCGTCGACAATCGAGTCGCGTGTAGCGATAAGCGCAGACACGACTTCGGTCGGGCCGACCATGCCGCTCGTCGTGGAATACTGGAGCTGCATGCAGTTGTTGCGGAAGAGTTCGTCCTTAAGTTCTTCGATATTCGTGAGGAGTCCGACGGTGACAATCGCAAACGTTCCGAGCTTGGATGTCATGACGAGCGGCTGCGGATCGGTATCGGAAATAACCCCGATGCCCACCTTGCCCGAGAACGATGCGAGGTCGTGCTCGAACTTGCTGCGGAACGGCGTGTTCTGGATGTTGTGAATCGAACGATGGAACATTCCGTTCGACTTCAGTACCGCCATGCCGCCACGATGTGTACCGAGATGTGAATGGTAGTCGGTTCCGAAAAAGAGATCGCTTACGCAATCATCTTTGGAAACAACTCCGCAAAAGCCGCCCATATTGACTCCTTGAGATAAAGGATGTTTTGTGATTTGATTGCAAAAATAGAAATGATTTTGCGCGGATGTAATCCCATTATTTGTCGAAATAGAAAAAAATAACTAAGGAAAAGGGCGCACCCGCGCCTTTACAAAATATGTAAAGAGAATACCTATTTTTACATAATATGTAAGTATTTCATTTTATTGAAAAGAGGAAAAATATGTAAAAACGCCATTTTCAGCTTGTTTTAACATTTTCTGTAAAATTGGCACGGTCTTTGCAATACATAATGAAAATTAGAACAGGTTTTAATTATGGATTTTTCAAAATGGACCGGATTGGGTAACGATTTCGTGCTCCTGGAACCGGGGCAGACTCCCGATTTCGGCAAGGACTTTACAGAAAACGTCATCCGTCTTTGCGACCGCCGTTTCGGTATCGGTGCCGACGGCGTGGTGATTGTGACCCCGATGGACGGCGAAGGCTGTCTCGTTATAAACAAGGACCCGGTAGGGCCCGCCGCGAAGACAAACGCGAACGGCGTCGACTTCGAGATGAGAATTTTCAATGCCGACGGTTCGGAAGCGGCGATGTGCGGGAACGCGACCCGTTGCGTGGCAAAGTTCATCCGCAGCCGCGGCCTCGCAAAGACTCCCGACACCAAGGTTTTCAATCTGCACACCAAGAGTGGACTCGTGAAGCCCACGCTTTTGGACGACGGCCGCGTATGCGTGGACATGGGCGAACCCAGGAATTTCCTCGGCACCATCAAGCTCTCCGCCGACTGCTACGACTTTACGGCCGAGACCGTATCGATGGGGAATCCGCACGCGGTAATATTCGTCGACGACATCGAGAAAATCCAGCTTGAAAAATGGGGAAGCATCTTGGAAGTCGACAAGCAGTTCCCCGACCGTTGCAACATCGAGTTTGCGCAAGTGGTGGCGCCCACCCAGATCCGCATGCGGGTCTGGGAACGGGGTTGCGGCGTCACTATGGCTTGCGGTACCGGCAGTTGCGCAACCCTCGTTGCGGCCCAGAGAACGGGCCGCGTGGGCGCCGAAGCCGATATCGTCCTCGACGGCGGAACGCTCCACATCAAGCACGAAGAAGGCGGCCCCGTCTTGATGACCGGCCCCGCACAGGAAGTCTTTAGAGGAACAATTGATAATTGATGATTGATGATTTCACATTTCAACTACACATTAAAAATGAACGATTCCTACATTAATTCAAACTACGACCGCCTTCCCGGCAGCTACCTCTTCTCTACAATCGCCCACAAGATTAAGGAATACCAAGGAACCCACGCCAACGCCGACATCATCCGTCTCGGCATCGGCGACGTGACTACCCCGCTCATTCCCGAAGTCATCAAGGCCATGCACAGTGCCGTCGACGAGATGGGCGTGAAGGATACCTTCCGCGGTTACGGTCCCGAACAGGGCTACGACTTTTTGCGCGAAGCTATTGTCCGTGGCGAATACACCTCGCGCGGTATCGAGATGGACCCGAACGACATCTTCGTGAGTGACGGTTCCAAGTGCGACGTCGCGAACATCCAGGAACTCTTCTCGGCCGACGCACGCATCGCCATTCCCGACCCGGTCTACCCGGTGTATCTCGATTCCAACGTGATGGCCGGTCGCACCGGCACCCTTCAGAACGACGGCCACTTTTCCGAAGTGACGTACCTAGCCTCCACCGCCGAAAACAATTTTCAGCCAGACTTGCCCAAGAATCCGGTACAGCTGATTTACCTGTGCAGCCCGAACAACCCGACAGGCACGGTGCTCAGCCGCGAAACCCTCCAGAAGTTCGTGGACTACGCGAACAAGAACGGCGCCCTTATCCTGTTCGATGGCGCCTACAACTGCTACATCCAAGACGAATCCCTCCCCCACTCCATCTTCGAGATCCCCGGAGCACGGACTTGCGCCATCGAGTTCCGCAGCTTCAGCAAGACGGCGGGTTTCACGGGCGTACGCTGCGCCTACACGGTCATCCCGCACGAACTCTCCAAACTGCATTCCATGTGGAACCGTCGACAGTGCACCAAGTTCAACGGCGTGAACTACGTAACGCAACGCGCCGCCGAGGCCATCTACAGTCCCGTCGGTTGGTTACAGACAAAAGAAGTCATCGCCGGCTACATGCGCACCGCGAAGCTTATACGCGAAGAACTCTCCGCTGCAGGCTACACGGTGTTCGGCGGTGAGCACGCGCCCTACATCTGGTGGAAGATTCCCGATGGCGAAAAATCGTTCGACTTCTTTGACAGGCTCCTGGCCACCTGCGAAGTGGTAGGCACCCCCGGTAGCGGATTCGGTCCCTGCGGCGAAGGGTACTTCCGCCTTACCGCCTTCGGAGACCACGAACGCACGAAAATCGCACTCCAACGAATAAAGGAAAAGCTATAAGCGATGAACCCACACCTAGAGATTGCTTCGCCTTCGGCTCGCAATGACAACTTTTCTCTCGTCTCTCGTCTCTCGTCTAAACACTAACCACTAACCACTATTTACTATCTTATGTCCATGCCCATTCCCATAGGTTCAGAAATCTCTGTAATCCAGAAGATTAGCGTCGCGATTATCCACGAACGCAATGTCGAGAAGTTGCTGGAAAACGTTCTCGGCATCCTGGAAACAGAACTCGGGATGTTGCGCGGAACTTTCGCGCTCTTGTTTGGCGACACCCTCAAGATTGAAGCTTCGCACGGGCTCGACGAATCCGAAAAGCAGCGCGGTTCTTACCGCATGGGCGAAGGCATTACAGGTCACGTCGCCGAACGCGGCATTAGCCACGTGATTCCCGACCTGCGCAAAGATTCCAGGTTCCTGAACCGCACCGGAAGTCGTCACTACGAATCGCAAGTGGCATTCATCTGCGTGCCGCTGATTCACGACGGACAAGTGATTGGCACGCTCTCGATCGACCGTCCTGTTGACGGCACTACCGACCTCGACCGCGATGTCGCCTTGCTCGAGATTATCGCGAACATCACTGGCGATGCCGCGAACGAATGCATAGAACTCCATAACGAACGCGAAGCGATGCTCGAAGAAAATCGCAAGCTCCGCGACATGCTTTCGAACAACCCGGGCGACCTTGTAGGCAACTGCCGCGAGATGCAACAGATTTACGAACAAGTTCGCCAAGTGGCGCCTAGCGATGCGACCGTCTTGATTCGCGGTGGCAGCGGTACGGGTAAAGAGATGATTGCCCGCGCTATAGTTAATTTGTCTGCAAGAAAGGACAAACCCTTCATCACGCTCAACTGCGCCGCTCTCCCCGAGAACCTCGTTGAAAGCGAACTCTTCGGCCACGAAAAGGGCGCCTTCACCGGAGCCGTGAATCGCCGCATTGGCCGCGCCGAAGCAGCTAACGGCGGAACGCTTTTCCTCGATGAAATCGGTGACCTCACTATTCAGACACAAGTCAAGCTGTTGCGCTTTTTGCAAGAGCGCACCTTCAGCCGCGTAGGCAGCAACGAGGAACTCCATTCCGACGTGCGCTTCCTTGCCGCCACGAGCCGCAACTTGGAAGAACTGATTAGCCAGGGCAAGTTCCGCGAAGACCTTTTCTACCGCCTGAACATCTTCCCGATTTCGATGCCCGACTTGGCAAAGCGCAAGTCCGACATCATCCTGCTCGCAGAACACTTTATCGAAAAGATGAACCTGCGTTACAACAAGAAGGTGCAACGCCTTTCGACAACGGCCATCAACCTGCTCATGAGCTATCACTGGCCGGGTAACGTGCGCGAGCTCGAGAACTGCATGGAACGTGCGGTACTTACCGCGAGCGACGACTGCATCCACAGCTACAACTTGCCGCCATCATTACAGACAAGCTTGAGCGTCGGTGCCACCGGAGTTTCGGCAAGCAAGACTGCACCGCTCGAAGTAATGATGGACAACTACGAACGCGAAATCATTACCGAAGCCATCAAGCGCAACGACGGAAACATTTCTGCCGCAGGCCGTGACCTGGGCGTGTCACCGCGCATGATGAACTACCGAATGAACAAGCTCGGTCTGAATTCCAAAAATTAATGTGGGAAAAAATTAGTTGGCCGTCTTGACGCCGGCAGCTTCGAACACAGCCTTGTTCTTTGCTTCCGGAAGCGCGACAGTCGTAATCCAGTTGTACTCGGCAATACCGGCAAGGCCCACGCGGGCGCAAAGCTGGTCGCGAGCTACGTTGTACGCATTGAGAATCTGGACCTTTTCGCCGTCGGCGGCGTTGTCGATTTTTTCGCTCCACTTGACACCGAGTTCCACGAGGGCGGCACTCGCCTTCGCGTAGCGCTTGGCCTGGTCTTCCGTAATCACGGGACTAGACGGCGCAGTGAACTGATCTACGGTGACAATGGGAACCGACTTGGGAGCAGCGGCCTGCTGCTGCGTCATGTCGGGAGTTGCCTCGTCGCCCTGCGAACAGGCAACAAAAAAAGAGGCGATAGCCAAAATTGAAATTACAAGAATCCGTTTCGACATATGCGCCTCTTTTTTTAATAGCGGTTCAGGGATTTGAACCCCGGACCAATGGATTATGATTCCAGTGCTCTACCACTGAGCTAAACCGCCATGTAGGGACAAATATAGCAACAAACCCCGCCTTTTTCAAGGCATTTTGCCCAAATAAATTTAAAAATGGACATCTGCCTGTACAAAATCTTCGCCCCAGTCGATGGTCATCCATCCGGGAGCGGAGCTTTTCATACTAAAGTACGGAGTGTTGGGGTCTATCTGCATCTGCGTTGACGGTGCGGCATGCACGTACTGGTTCCCCATCTTCACCTCGAACTCGTGGTGGTAGTGCCCGCAGAATATGTGGTTCAAGTTCTTGAACTTTGACAATACCTGCTGCACCTCGACCATGTTCTTGAGGTGATAACGGAGATCCATAAACCTGTGGTTGCAGAAGCATGGCGGATGATGCATGAACAGGAGCACCTCGCCATCCGCCTTGGGCACTTCGCGTTCTAACCAGTCAAGCTGTTCGCGTGAAACTTCGCCACAGGCGCTATCGATAAAGAAAATCCTGCGACCTTGGATATCGAAGCTGTAATAGCACTTTCCGTCGGTCACTTCCAGGTTGTAAAACTTCTGCATTACATCTATACGGTCATGGTTGCCGGGTATGATGCATACCGGGACAGGATAGTCCTTTATCGTGTCCGCGATGAACTGGTAGGCGCCAGGCTCGGCATCTTCATTGGCCAGGTCTCCCGAAAGTACCAGGAGGTCCAGGTTCTGCATAGACGACGAATTGAGTGCAAAAAGGAAATTTGCACGTACATCTATACCCTGGACAAATTCCTCGGACTCGCCGATATGCAAATCCGATATCTGACCTATTTTGATGATCTTAGATGTCATTGTACTTAATATAGTTTATCTAAATCTAAAAAAGGCAACTATTTAAATAATCTGACTTTATATGTGATATTTGTCATCTTTTTCAATAGTCGTCAGTGAGTAGCCTGTGGATTAATGTCAAAAACCCCGGTTCAACATCTATCAACATTGAAAAATGTTCATAAATGATGAATTTTCAACATTTTCAAGCTTCTTCACTGATTTTCCTTCTTTTTGATGTTCAACAACTTGGAAGTTCTTTCAGGAAAATCTATCCACTCTCAACATCATTACTATCTATATCTTTTTATATAAATAAGGATAAATAATGATATAGTGGTGGATTAGAGCTTGATCGGTTCCTTGGGAGCAGCAGGAGCCTGTTGGGCAGGAGCAGCAGCATGGGTACCCATCTGGCAGTTACCCTGGAAAATGGCACCTTCCTGGATAATGAGCTGCTTGGTCTTGATGTTGCCGACAAACTGGGAGTTGCTTTCGAGGATGAGCTTATCGGTATCGATATTGCCCTTCACGCTACCGGCGATAACAGACGTAACGCTCTTGATTTCGCCTTCGACATAGCCAGCCTTCTCGATGATGAGTTCGCCATCGATATTGATGCTGCCGTTGATCTTGCCGGCGACACGCACGTCGCTCTTGCCGCTGATATCGCCCTTGATGAGGACAGTGCTACCGATCTGAGTGATTTCCTGTTCGCTTTTTACAGCCATATTTTGCTCCTTGTTATTAGTAGTGTGTGAAAATTTCCGGGTTTATCCTTTTTCCGTCCTTGATGATCTCGTAATGCAGATGGGCTCCCGACGAATTGCCGGTAACTCCCACTGTACCGATGATACCACCTTTGGAAACGGACCTTCCCTTGCGTACCCTGATATCTTTCAGGTGTGAATAACTGCTCTTGTAGCCGTTCTGGTGGTCGACAACGACGGTATTGCCTAGCTCGCCCATCTGTCCGGCAAATTCGATTACGCCGCTCCCTGTTGCAAATACGGGACTGCCTGCAGCTGCAGAAAAGTCGACACCGAGGTGGTCTTCTTCCTCGTCGAACTTTTTGCTTTCGAGACCGGCGACCGGCAATATGCTCGGGATACGGTCGAGCCTGATTTTTTCGTCACCGGATTCCCAGCTGTGGATATTGTCGTAGTCCACGTTGATTTTTTCATTGGGAGTGTGGACAAAACGGTTGCGGTCGATAATGCTGTTGATTTTCGCCGAATCGTTTTCCACGAAGGTGCCGAGGATATTCTGGAGCCTGTTTTCCAAGACCCAGAGCGAGTCGAGCCTGGAGAACATCTCCTCGTAGTTGTTGTCCTTCTTGACAAGCTGGGCATTCATCACGCGCATTTTTTCGTAACTTGCCACAATCTTGTTGATCTTTCCGAGATTGAAGATGAATGCTGCAGACACGATGATGAATACGACAAGCGCAATTTTCGCCGTGGTAAACCACACGGTGGAAATCTTGTACTGCTTGATTCCCTTCGAATCTTCAGGAATAATCTGAACGGTATAGTACTTGCGTTTCACCGTTAGGCCCTTTCCATGATTTCCTGGATGCGGGTCAGGTCATCCATGCTGTAGTAGTTAATGACGATCGTTCCCTTGGATTCGTCGGAGGCGCTCGGGTTGAGCTGGACCTTTGTACCGAGGAACGTCTCGAGGCGGCTCGCGAAATTCTTCATGTCGGCGCTGAGTTCGCGCTTGGGTTTCACGGGTGTCTCGGTGGCGTCGACGGGCTGCTTATCCACATCGTCTTCCGTTTCACGCTTTTCGTCTCGCGGTTGGTTGATATCTTCACCGCGGGCGATGGCTTCAATCTGGCGGACGTTGAGTCCTTCGTCTATCACGCGCTTAGCGAGTGCTTCGGGGTCTTCCACCTTGTCGCTGCAGAGGGCTCGGGCGGCGCCTCCGGCAATTTTTCCTTCCTCTATCCACAAGAGCACCTGTTCCGGGAGCTTGAGGAGGCGGAGACTGTTGGTAATTGCAGAGCGCGACTTACTCACAATTTTGGACAGATCTTCGTGCGTGTAGCCATGATTATCGATCAATTGTTGATAAGAACGTGCAATTTCGACCGGATTCAGGTCGACGCGCTGGATATTTTCGATGAGTGCCCATTCCGCCATCGCCTTGTCGTCGATGTCGTCGTAGACCTGGGCCTTGATGGTCGGGAGTCCGGCGAGTCTGGTGGCGCGGGTACGGCGTTCACCGCTGATGATCTGGTAGCGGTTGCCAACCTTGCGCAGCACGATCGGCTGGATGAGTCCGTGTTCCTTGATGGAATCGGAAAGTTCAGCGAGTCCAGTGTCGTCGAAAACCTTGCGCGGCTGGTACGGGTTGGCGTCGATAAGGCTGACGTCTATATCCACAATTTTCTTGTTGTCGACTTCTGCAGCGGTATTTTCGACCGGATTGTTGATAGGATTGTTGGAAACTCCGTGAGCCCCGAAAATGGCGGACAGGCCGCGACCAAGTGCTTGCTTTCCCATTACTTGTCCTTATTCAAAATTTCTTCTGCCAGTTTCATGTATGCCTGCGAACCGGAACTCTGCACGTCGTACAGAATGACCGGCTTGCCGTGGCTGGGTGCTTCGGAAAGTTTCACGTTTCTCGGGATCATCGCCTGGAAGACGGTGTCGGAGAGATTTTCACGGACTTCTTCGGCGACCTGCTTGCAGAGCGTCAGGCGGGAATCGTACATCGTGAGGAGCGCGCCTTCGATTTTGAGGTTCGCGTTCAGGTTCTTCTGGACTTCGCGGATGGTCTTGAAGAGTTCGGTCATACCCTGCAGGGCGTAGTATTCGCACTGCACCGGGATGAGTACGCTGGTGGCGGCGGTCAGCACGTTCAGCGTGAGGAGGTTCAGGCTCGGCGGTGCGTCGATGATGATGAACTCGAATGCCTGCTTCAGTACGTTCATCACGCGTTCGAGCCTGCGTTCGCGGCTCATGGCGTTCACGAGTTCGATTTCCATCACGGCGAGGTCCGGTCCCGAAGTGATGATTTTCAGGTAGTCGAGCGTCGTGTCGATGATGGCCGGCTTGATATTTTCGTAGGTAATATTGTCCGGATTGTCGGCCAGCTGGAGAATCTCATGGATATCCATGTCTTGTGATTCCATGAAACCGAGACCCTGCGACGCGTTCCCCTGCGGGTCCATGTCGATAAGGAGAGTCTTCTTTTCCAGGGCGGCGAAACTTGCAGCCAGGTTGACGGCCGTCGTGGTCTTTCCCACGCCGCCCTTCTGGTTGCATACTGCTATCACTTTACTCATTCATTACCTCGAGTGACTAAGGCGTAATCTTGTTCTTCGTTCGGCAACACATATTTATATATGTGTACCGCCGGATCGTTTTCCAGGTGAACAATATTGTTGAAACTTTTTAGTGTAAGGAAGGTCCCGCCCTTCTTGAGGCCGGGCTGTGCACGTTCCCAGTCGTTTTCGAAAGTCGAGAGCGCACGGCAGCTGATAAAATCCAGGTCGGCAAGGCCCGAAGTCTCGAAGCGCTTGCCCACCACGGTAAGATTCTTGAGCTGCAATTTTTCCTTCGCGTAGTTCATGAACTCCACGCGCATGTGGCGGGGTTCGACTGCATAAAACTGGATTTCGGTCATCACGATGGCCAAGGGAAAAACCGGGCAACCTGCACCCGCACCCATATCGGCCCAGGTTTTAGACGAGAGACGAGAGACGAGAGACGAGAGAGATTCGTTATCATTTATTCTCTCGTCTTTGCGCCTTGCGCCAAGACTGTTCGGCTCGGCAATGGGTCTGTAAGCAGCCCCGCGGCACTCGCCTCTCTCGTCTTTTGTCTGTAGGACCGCAGGTCCGTTCTCTCGTCTAATATATATATAGGGGACGAGGGAATCTGCGATGTGACGGCTTAGGAATTTTTCGGAATCCTTCGCCGAAATCAGGTTGCCGAACTGCTTGGTCTTTACCACCAGGTCGGCAAAGTCATAGAGCTTGCCGAGTGTCTCCCCGGACAAATTTATGCCATGTTCTGTCAGAAAATGGCGCAATAAATTCTGTTGCTCTATGTTTGTTTTATAACTCATTTTTAAGTTTCGAGTGTCATCCTGAGCGGAGCCGCCAGGCGAAGTCGAAGGATCTAAAACTGCGAACGTTCCACGTGAAACGTTAGCGAGGTGAGCGCATCGAAAAATACAATAGTATTTTTCATTGCCGAACCGAAGCAATCTAACGTTCCCAATCACAATTTAGTATATATAGATATAAAAAAGAGGGCGCCGCGGTCGGCACCCTCTCACTTTTTTAAAATATCCGTTAATAACTTTTTGATAAATGTGAATTTTGTGTGGATATTTGAAACGAGGTTAGAGACGGAACATGAACATGGTTCCGGTCTTATGGTCCAATCCGTCCTCGATATATGTCCTGGTAAGGACAATCATCCCGTTCTGGACTCCGGTTTCGTAACGGTTGCGGACTACCAACTCCCCGTCATATTTTTCTTTCAGGTAACAAGTGTGGATGTCTTTTTCGTCCTTGGCGATAAACTCGTCCTGGGTCGGCCTGAAGATGGTATCGTTTTTCAGGACATAGATGCTAGTGAATGGACTGCCGTCTTCCATGTGGGTGATGGCCAGGGAGTCCCCGTCGAAGTAGACGGTTCTCGTATCGGTATCGCCGTTATCTGTTGTGGTAAGCGTAGTGATGTTTCCGTTCGTGGTCACCTCGGCTTTCTTGGTATTTGCGATAGTCCGGTATGACCATTCGCCCTCGCGGAAGTTCGACTCGTAGGTACTGTCCAGATGCGTGCCGGTCCAGTAGGCCTTATAGGTATAGATGGACTCGCCCCTGTTGTTGGCGTCGCCCTTGTCCCAGTACATGCTGTCTATTACTAGGCCACCTATGTTGACGCCGTAGAGCGAAAAATCTGCTGTTAGGGATTCGAAGACGGTCTGGATGCAATCGGTGTACGACGGATCTGCGGGAATCTTTTCTTCCTTGGCAGGGGGATCATTTACAGGAGTGCTGGAGGAATCGTCACCGCAGGCAATGAACAGTGCTGCGGCCAGGAGGAGGTATTTAAAGTTCATAAAAGTACCCAAACGAAAGAATTGATTAGCGAAAATTTAGTATAATCTCAAAAGGAGGTCAACGGGCTCATGTTGGGCCTCTGGTTTCACCATAGGCCTACACCCTGCGGTTCCCAAATAAAAATGTGCAAGCACATTTTTGCTTGGTCACCTTGTGCGTGTTTCACGTGAAACCTTATGAGCCGAGTGTCGCAGAACAAACTTGTTTGTTCTATGACCGAGGCGATTAAGGTCGGACTTTGGCTTTGCCAAAGTCCCAACATAGCGAGGTGAATGCAACGAAAAAAAACTTGTTTATTTTCATTGCTGAACCGAAGCAAGTTGGCTCCGAAGGAGCAAACGTTATTTTAGAAATTCCACGGTGTACCTTCCCTTGGCGGGGCGACCGAGGAGGTCGAAATGTCTTGCCTTTTCTGGAATGGTTGCCGGGCGGACCTTGCGACGGATCGATGTGGTGGGCTCACTGGCGAGGACATAAAACCATTTTGCATCGTTATTGCTGAAGGATACGATAAAGCCGTTTTTCGTATTGGTTATGGTGTCTTGGTGTTCGTCAATGATGTTTTCAAGGTTTTGAAATGTTGAATCATTTTTTGGGTATTCGTAAACAGTGACGTTGCAGATATTTTCATTGTTGGCGTCAGGTGTAGTGATGGAAATATTTTTTGCCGCTTCTATTTTTTTTAAGGTATCGTTTTTCAAAAAAGTCATTGTCATATCATCTATAGTAAAAACTCTGTTTTGTATGATGCGGATATAGGCAAAAACGGAAGAATCAAGGGATGCGATTTCTTCATCTGATATGGTGTCTTTACTCATATCATAAGAAATATAGGTGGAAGAGTCTCCATCAATGGAAGTGATTTCTTCTCCGAAAAAAATGTCATTTGTATAAATGGTTCTATTTGTTGACGTATTTGTTTTTTCGGTCATGATTTTGGTGTGCGTGTATTCGCAATCGTCAACGTCAACGCATCTGACAATGCTATCGAGATTACTATTCGTGTAATGGTATTTTAATACTGTGTAATAAACGAATGATCCGAAATAGTTTGCTGCATAGACGCTATCGAGGTAGTATTCTTCAAAATCCCAAGAGGGTACCGAAAGGCGCATGTAATCACGGCAGTTGACAGCGAAAGCGTTCAATGCCAGGATGGTGAGAATGAAGATGAGTTTTTTCATATTAAGCAATATATATAAATCTGGTCATGAATGGAATATTGGTTGTCTTCCCCGTGGAGGTGGGGACATCCCTATACGGTTATCTCTATCCGGTTTCCTTCGGGGTCGAGGACGACACTTTCGTAATACCCGTCGCCGGTGGTCCGGGGCTCCCCTATCACCTGGATTCCGTCCTCGGACATCTTTTGGGTCAAGCGGTCCACTTCTTCTTTTGAACCGACGGAAAAGGAAAGATGGGTTAGGCCGAGATGTTGGGACACTTCGTGTCCTACATCCTGGGGCTCAGCAATGCCCATACAAGTATGGGCGCTGCATTCGCCCTGCGGACGTTTCACGTGGAACATTGCTTCAGTCCCAACATCGGCATCTATGTCGGGGCGGTGCATCACTTCCAGGCGGGCGCCGCTTTCGAAGGTGACGAACCGGCTCGTGAACTGTTTTGCCGGATTATGGTAAACCGGGTGGACCACCCCATCGAAATACTTTCGGTAGAAAGCGCAGACCTTGTCGATGTCTTTAGCCCAGATGGCCACGTGTTCGATTTTCATGAATTCCCCTTGCAGGAATATACAAATAAATTCTGCATGGTGCCGGAAAATCTTGCGTTGTTTTTTGGGAGCACACTATATATATTATAGTGGAGGTAGGATATGGTCGAGATAGAAATTATCCAGGGCGACATCACGAAGCTTGCGGTGGATGCCATCGTGAATGCGGCGAACTGCTCTCTTCTGGGGGGTGGCGGTGTCGATGGTGCCATCCACCGGGCGGCGGGTCCGGAACTTTTGCGGGCATGCATTCCCCTGAACGGTTGCGAGACGGGCAAGGCGAAAATCACCCCTGGGTTCAGGCTTCCGGCGAAGTTTGTGATCCATACTCCGGGGCCGGTTTATCGGGACGGGCAACATGGCGAACCTGCACTTCTGGAATCTTGCTATAAAAGTTGCCTCGACCTTGCCGAGGAGAACGGCTGCGAGACAGTCGCTTTCCCCGCCATCTCGACCGGCGTCTACGGCTACCCCTGGGACGCTGCGACCGAGATTGCCATAAGGACTGTCCGTAACTTCCCGGCACAGAAAGTCAAGAAGGTCATCTTCTGTTGTTTCTCTGCCGAGATGGAACGGATTTACAAAATCAGCTGTCATCCTTGGCCGAAGGCTTAGGATTTCTAGATGGCGGGTCAAGCCCGCCATGACGTAAGGAGCAGCTCGGTAACCGCGACCCTAACCACTTTTTTATATATTTATATCTAGTTTCATCAAGGAGTCCATTATGGAAGAAGTCGTAAAATTTCTCAAGGCATGCGGTGCGTATTTCTTGGCGACAGTCGACGGCGACCAGCCGCGCGTCCGCCCGTTCGGTACCGCCAACATTTTCGAGGGCAAGCTCTATATCCAGACCGGCAAGTCGAAGGACTGCTCCAAGCAGATCCAGAAGAACGGCAAGGTCGAAATC
>Ga0247609_10001818_pt1 | contig 24018 bp, 25 predicted proteins | sample 172DNAGHGlowgp2_FD_193487 | JGI IMG/M metagenome (GOLD analysis project Ga0247609, IMG submission 193487) | Sheep rumen microbial communities from Palmerston North, Manawatu-Wanganui, New Zealand - 1728 DNA GHGlow gp2 | ecosystem: Host-associated > Mammals > Digestive system > Stomach > Rumen ...
ACTTGAAAAGAAATTCTACGACCGCTACAATCCGCAGCAACTGCTTGAATCGCTGGGAATTACGGCGGAAAAGATTGTTGAAAGAGTGAAGAAATTTGTATAGCTAATGAAAAAGTTTTTCGTACTCATAACATTGATTATGTCAGCAGAAATGGTTATGTCACAGAAAGTTACCAGCGCGCAAGGCACTGACGGATTGATTGTCCGCATAGCCGAAATTGAGGTATATCCCGAATATCTGAGCGAATACCTTGCCTTTGCCACCGAAGTTGACCGCCTGTCAGTTGAGCGTGAGCCAGGCGTTATCTGCCTGTTCCCAATGCAGGACCCTGCCGACTCGTGCCAAATCCGCATTCTCGAAATCTATGCCAACGACGCCGTCTATCAGGCCCACCTGAAAACCGACCATTTCCAGAAGTACAAACAAGGCACGCTCAAAATGGTGAAATCACTCAAACTCAACACTATGCAACCGATGGACAAAGAGATGATGAAGGCGATGTTCGGGAAAATGAAGCAATGACAACTCTACTTAGGAGATTTTTCCAACACTTCTTAGCCAGTTGATTTCATCGTGCATTGTCTCACGATAACTTCGTGTCGTGTAACCCAACTCGTTTCGAGCTTTTGAAGAATCAAATTCGTTATTCCGGGCGAGATTATACACTGCAAATTTTGTCATTACTGGTTTTGTTCCCTTTTTATGTGCCTGTTTTTCCATAATTTTTGCCATTACGTATGCCCATTTCGTAGGAATAAAAAACTTCATTTTCTTACAATTTGCTTCCTCCGAAACCAACGAAGCAAATTCTTTAAACGAAACGACCTCATTCCCAAGAATATAACCTTCACCTTTTTTCCCCCTATCCGCAGCGGAAATAATACCATCGGCAAGGTCTCTTACATCTACAAGATTAAAAGAGCCATCAATTCCTACAGGCATTTCACCATGAATAATTTGAAGCATAGTTTTAGTCGTATGTCCTATTGCAAAATCTTCGGGGCCCATAATTCCCGACGGATAAACGATGCAAGCATTGAGATTGTCTGTTTTTACAGCATTTAACACTGCTTGAGCCGCCAATGCTTTTGACTGACTATAACAGTCCATCAATCCTTCCACATTGAACGAAGAAGGTTCTTGTATTTTTCGTCCCTTGGGGAGTTCTGCAATAGAACCTGTGGAACCGCAATACACGAGTTTTCTACATTCCGAATGTTTTTTACAAAGCTCGATAATGTTTTGGGTTCCGCCAACATTTACGTCCATCACCTTTTGGTTATATTCAGCATCAACCGTCACAATGCTTGCTATGTGAAATACAATTGACTCACTTCCTTCAGGAATATCGAACAATCGTTCCAAAGATTTTTTATTTGTCAAATCTCCTTGTACAATTTCCGCTTCTGCTGGAACAAACCGCATAGCAGGGTCGTTTGGCAACACAAACGCACGAACACGCTCGCCTCGTTCAATAAGTTTTCTACACACTGTTCCACCTAAAAATCCTGCCGCTCCTGTCACTAAATACACTATATTTGCCATAATTTTATATTTTTTAATAAAAACTAACACATTTGTTTTGTATTTGCAAAAATATATTACATTTGTATCAAAAACAAACTAAACATATACAAATGAAACAAAAGAATATTGATTGTATCAAAAAAGCAGTTGAATCAGTATCCGACGACAAGTTGGAAGATTACATTGTAAAAGCTTTATTTTCACTTATGAAAACCATATCTTTCGAGGATATTTCAATAACCGACATTACAAAAAAAGCCGGAGTTGGTCGAGCCACCTATTACCGTCATTTCAATAGCAAGGAAGACGTGATTCGTTACTATTTCACAAAAGAAATGCGGACATTTGTCTCAACATCGCAGTTGATTCCCCAGAGCAAGGACGATATGTTTGAAATCATGTTTAAGATTCTTTCTGGACTGAAAGAAAAAAAAGAAGTTATGGAAATCTTAATCCAAACACGACAAGAGCGAATCTATCTTGATTTCTTAAACACGAACATGCAAAAATTCGTTACCACCCATTGGGGTGCCGACTCTGCCTACGTGGCTTATTTTATGTCGGGTGCCTTGTTCAATTTGTCGCTTATGTGGATAAAAAAAGGTTGCGTGGAATCGGTTAAGAAGCTTACTGATTCATTTGTAAATTTAATGTTTATTGACGAAAACAATATTCGCACGGTATAACGCAAACATTTTTTTTACAACGCACAGCCACAACGGCATTACACATTCATACACCATCACTCACACACATAAGCACAAACATATTTCCAACGAAGACATTCACGAACATCATCATAATGTTGAAGAGTTGGAGAAATATGTATATTTTTCACATAATGCAAATCGCTGATAAATACCGTAATTAGATAAAATTAATCTTTTGATTTCATAATCAGCTAAATTCGTCTGTTGTTACATAAAGTTTTGTAACTTTGTGAAGTCGTTTACTATATTTTGCGTAAGCGATTTGTTTAATCATTAAAACAGTATTGAATGAAGTAAATTTTTGAAGTAACATAGTATTAATTAACAGCGTTTGCTATTATTCGAGACTTTCCGAAAATTTGGCGATTAGAAGAAAAAGTCCATCAGAGAATAAGTTCAGTGAACGTCCACGTTTTGCGTGGACGGAACTTATTTGATGGACGGGTTACGCCAAATACCTCGGAATGCGATAAGTGAAGTCCACGCTTATTGTATTCTAACGTATTCTAACGTAACTTGTATCATCGATAAGTTGCTGAACGCTATATAAAACAAACGTAATTGATGATAACAAAAGAAAATTTCCAACAAACACTTGAAATATTAGGTTTTGAACAAAACGGCAATGTCTATTCCAAAACATTTCCGCAATTTGGTATGTGTGCAGTAAGTGCTGATTTCAAGAATAAACAATTGAACTATCCCGAAAACCTTGGCTTCAAAATTAACGACCGCACAACCTGTAATTTTGAACATCCTGAAAACTTTGTTGTTTTTGAGTGCGTACATCGTTTGCTCGAAAAAGGTTATCGTCCCGAGCATATTGAACTTGAAAAACGTTGGAACCTCGGGCATGATGCCAAAGGTGGGAAAGCAGACATTTGCGTTTATGACAAGGACGGAGAAAACATGTTGCTTATCATCGAATGTAAAACCGCTGGTACTGAACACTCAAAAGCATTGAAACTATTGAAAGAAGACGGCGGACAGTTGTTTTCTTATTGGCAGCAAGAACGTTCTACAAAATGGCTGTCGCTGTATGCGTCTGATTTCAAAGAGGGCGAAATTACTTTTGAAAATTTCATAGTTGATTGTTCCGACGACGAAAACGTCAAAAAGTTAGCGAAAAAAGACAAGACAATCCGCCTCTACGAAAATGCTCAAACTGTAAAAGATTTGTTTGAGGTTTGGGATGAAACCTACGACAAAATCATCTTTGAAAAGGGCGTTATTTTTGGCGAGGATTCGCAGGCGTACCAAATAGGCGTGCCGCCGCTAAGGAAAAAACGTTTGGAGGATTTCAAACCTGATGACAAAATCGTCAACCGCTTTGAAGAAATTTTGCGACACAACAATGTCAGCGACAAGGAAAACGCTTTCAATCGTCTTGTGGCTCTTTTCATCTGCAAACTTGTTGACGAAACGCAAAAATCAGACAACGACATTGTTGAGTTTCAATACAAAACTGGTACCGACACTTACGAAAGTCTGCAAGACCGTTTACAGCGTCTGCACAAAGAGGGAATGGAAAAGTTTATGGGCGAAGAAATTTATTATATTTCAGACGATTATGCAGAAAATTTATTCGCACAGAAATTCAACGACACCAAGCGCAAAGCAGCAATAGAGGATTTGAAAAATACCATCCGAATCCTTAAATTTTACAGCAACAACGATTTTGCTTTCAAAGACGTACACAACGAAGAACTTTTTTTTCAAAACGGCAAAATATTGGTAGAAGTTGTTCAACTGTTCCAAAAATACAGAATCGTCTATCCATCTAAACATCAATTTCTTGGCGATTTGTTCGAGCAACTTTTGAACAAAGGATTTAAGCAAAACGAAGGACAGTTTTTCACCCCTACGCCGATAACGAGGTTTATTTGGGATTGTCTGCCAATGGATAAAATTGTCCGTCAGGGCGAAAACTTTGTATTTCCAAAAATCATTGACTATGCTTGTGGCGCGGGTCATTTCCTGACCGAGGCAGTGGAATCTGTAAACAATTATTTTATAACGAATAACAATGCCGACGCTATCCGCGAAAACGCTTGGTGCGAACATCATATTTTTGGCATAGAAAAGGATTACCGACTTGCGCGTGTTGCCAAAGTGTCGCTGTATATGAACGGCGCGGGGCAAGGAAAAATCAAATTTGGCGACGGATTGGAGCAATATCCCGAAGAACAGATTACAAACACATCGTTTGACGTTCTTGTAGCAAATCCGCCATATTCGGTAAGCGGATTCAAGGCGCATCTGAAACTGAAGAACAATCGTTTTGAACTCTTAGACCGCAACCTTATAAGCAACGACGGCAGCGAAATTGAGACGCTTTTTGTGGAGCGTATTGCACAACTCTTGAAACCCAAGGGAATTGCCGCAGTAGTATTGCCGTCGTCGATTCTGAGCAACGACAGCAACAGTTATATGACCGCACGCGAGATACTTTTGCAAAACTTTTATCTGCGTGCTGTAGCACAATTTGGCAGCAAAACATTCGGGGCAACGGGAACGAATACGGTTGTTCTCTATCTCGAAAAATACAACGAGCCGCCAAAGAAACGTGAAATCGTGAAAGATATAGTAAACGCCATTCTTTCAGGCAACTTTGCCGACGATTGGGAAGATGCCGATGTGTTCAAAAAATACATCGAAAAAATCAATGTTCCCGAAGATTTATACAAAGTCTTTGCTTCCGAAACAGCAACCCAAGAAGAACTTGCGGTAAATGAGTATTTCGCACAATACATCAATTGGTTCGACAATCTTACGGAAATTGTCAACAAGCGCAAAAGCACAAAATTCAGCCGAATGACAGAAGATGAACAAAAGGCTGAAATCAAAGACTTGTTTTATAAAACCGTAAAAAGCGTTGAATACGAAAAACTGATGTATTTTACATTGGTTTACAATCAGATAACGCTTACTATAATTGCCCCAGCCGACAATGCCGAACAGAAAAAGTTTCTCGGTTACGATTGGAGCAACCGCAAAGGTGCAGAAGGCATTCAGATAAACCAGCCGGGCGGAATGCTCTACAACGACCAAGACCGTTACGCCGCCAATACACTTGCCGCCGCTGTTCGATTTACTTTTGACAGTAGGCAAACAACACTCTCGGAGCCACTTAACAAATATTACGCATATCTCAATACCCACGACATGATTGACTTCAGCCGCACAAGTTTCAACAAGGCAATAAAACTCACGGCAGACAAGAAGATTGAGATTGTGAGCAAGTTTCCGTTGGTAAAGTTGGGAGAATATGTGGATACAATAGGCGGACTTTGGACAGGGAAAAAACCTCCATTCAAAAAAGTCTTTGTTATTCGTAATACTAATTTTACAATGCATGGTGAATTAGACTTGACTGATGTTGCAGAAATTGAAGTAGAAGAACGAATGTTCGAAAACAGAAAACTTCAAAACGGAGATATTATTATTGAAAAGTCTGGTGGAAGCGAAAAACAAGCAGTTGGGCGTGTGGTTCTTTTTGCAAATATCAATGGTGATTATTCGTATTCAAATTTTACCGCAAGAATACGAGTAAAAGAAGATAAAAAACAAGATTTGAACTATAGTTATTTACACTCATATTTGAATTCATTTTATCAGAAAGGCTACACTTTCCAATACCAAAGTGGCGCAAGCGGATTGAAAAATTTGGATTTACCAGAATACTTATCACAAAAAATTCCCCTTCCTCCCATCGACATTCAACAGCAAATCGTTTCCGAATGTGAAAAAGTTGATGAAGAATACAACCAAAGCCGAATGACGGTAGAAGAGTACAAGAAGAAGATTGCGGAAGTGTTTGAACGGCTGGAAGTTATAAGCCGTCAGGGGGGGGGTAATACTCAGATTATCAGATAGTTATAGATTCAATATTTCGATAGGTAAAAGAGTCTTGAACTCAGAAGTCAATCCAGCATTTGATATTCCTGTTTACAGCGCAAATGTTTTTGAACCATTCGGAATGATAAACAAACTATTGATAGAAGATTTTTCAAAAGATTCGATACTATGGGGCATCGACGGAGATTGGATGGTCAATGTCATTCCTGCCAATACACCTTTTTATCCAACTGACCATTGTGGAGTTCTACGCATAGAAACAGATGACATTTTGCCCAAATATATGGCTCATCTTTTGGAAATCGAGGGACAAAAGGCAGGATTCAAACGTAGTTATCGCGCATCAATTGACAGAATCGAAAGTCTTTCCGTACAAATTGCACCGATTGAAGAACAAAAAAAGGCTATGAAAGAAATCGAAACCTACGAGCAAAAGATTTCGGATGCAAAAGCGCTTATGGACGGTTGCTCTGAAAGAAAGAAGAAGATATTGGAGAAATATTTGTAACATTTCAAACTTTACAAAAAATTCCTGCCATAGAAACAAATTTGGCCTTTTTGTTTCTGTAACAGGAAAATTTTTATAAAAATATTCCTATAACGGGAATTTTTTGCTATTTTTACATCGTTAAAATGGCGAAAAATATGAAAAATGAGATTATTCAGCTGTTAATTATGGCTATGCAACGCAAGATAGCGGCACTGCCAGAAAGACTTAGACTTTTCACAACCGAGTATGGCGCTCTGCCACGAACATTGATGTTAAGTGGTGCGCGTGGCTGCGGAAAAACAACATTTTTATTGCATCATTCACAAGACAAGCGTATGTTGTATTTCTCGGCAGATAATCCAAAATTATTGACCGAATCACTCTACGATATTGTTTCACAAATATTTATGCTCGGATATGAAGGCGTGATTATAGATGAAGTTCATTTTGCCGCCAATTGGAGTTTGCATCTAAAGGCATTGTACGACGACTATCCAAACCACTATATATGGGTATCGGATTCATCGTCATTGCTTCTGCGACTTGGTGAAGGAGATTTATCGAGAAGATACGTGCCAATCAAGATGCCATTGATGTCGTTTCGAGAATTTCTATATTTGGAGACAGGGAAAAAATACCCCGTATATAAATTAGGTTCTCCGACATTGCCAGTTCGCCCCGACACGGAAGTACTGAATTATTTTCAGCAATATCGCGACCATGGCACCAGACCATTCTATCAAGAACAAGACTATGAAGCACGATATATGGCCATTATCGACAAGACAATTGATAGAGACATTCCGTTCTTTGTTCCCAGCATAACCGATAATAATCTTCGAGTAATGATGGCAGTGATTGGCTCGCTTGCAAACGCAAGCATCCCGCGAATTCAGGTAAAATCGTTGTGCACCGACTGGAGCATAGGAGCAGATAAACTATACCAGTTACTCTTCGTAATGGAACAAATAGATTTGATTCGAATAATACGTTATCAGAACGACAACAAGGCAAGGAGTACAGGAGCAAAAATGTTTTTTTCAGACTCTTGCGCCTATCATGTCTTGCACGCCAACTTGGGAACCGAGCGTGAGTCGTATATTGTGAATTGCTTTACACAGATGGGGTACTCTATTTTCGCAACGAAAGATGAAACCACAGGCGATTTCATAGTAAAAAAGGACGAAAAGGAGTTTACGTTGGAAGTTGGAGGAAAGACCAAAGTTCCCAAACAAGCAGATTACGTGTTGCGCGACAATACAGATTATCCGGCTGAAAACTCAATACCGTTATGGTTAATAGGAATGATGTGGTGAATCTGTCCACCTCGCATCTTTCCTACGGGTTGCAGGCGAATCTATGCCCTACGCCGCTTTCCACCAACTCACAAAATAGCGTATGCCTGCAATGGATAGCGCCACTCCGAGTCCGGGATAGAATCCTGCAAAAAATTCTGTCGGTATTATGGGGATAAATTTCAGACTGATGCCAAGTCCCATCATAAAAAAGATGAGAATGTAGCCGTGTAAGTCGAAAAACGCGAACAGCGATTTCTTCTGTTCAGGAAAATTCAAAATGCGTGCCGTATAACGATTTATGAAAGAATTGAACATCAACGAAAACGTAATTGCCACCGTCAAAGCAATCAGCACGAGCCACCACACTCTTTCGGGATTGCACTCGCTGACAGTTTGCATAGCGTTGATGCCAGTTGTAAGGATTTTGACTCCTGGTCCCAGCCAGCAGAGCACCTGCATCAAGAGCAAGTGCTTCTTGTTGACTGGAAGTATTGTATCAATATTCATATTTATTACAATTTACTTCGTTTGATAATATCTATTCTTTATCCTGATATTTATCAAACTGATACTTTGCACGCAGTTCCTTTTGTTTTTCGGCGGGAAGCGAGGTGAAATACGCTTTCCAACCCGGGCAGAAATTGATATGCCATCGCCAGAAACGTCCCAACAACGATTTGGAGTTCTTTTCGTAGTGTGCACGGAACTTGCAGTTTTCACATGATTGTGCCATAATTATCTATTTTTTATTGTATCAATAATCGAATCGAGTTCTTCCGCCAGATGTGCATAGTCTTCTTGTTTAAGAGGACAGGCTTTCAGTTCTTCTCCCATGCCTGCGGGTATGGTTTCGAAGGCTTGCTGTTCCAAGGCCTTGCCTTTTCCTGTCAGACTGACAATCTGTTGTCGCTTGTCCACTTTGCTGCGTTTGCGAACAACAATCCCCAATTTTTCCATACGCTGAAGCAGTGGGGTGACGGTGTTAGTCTCTAAACAGAGCCGATGGGCAATGTCGTTTACTGGTTGTCCGTCCTGCTCCCAAAGCACCATCAGCACTAAATACTGCGGATAGGTGATGTTCAGCTGCTTGAGTATCGGCGTATAGGCCTGCGTTATCAGACGGCTGGCAGTGTAGAGTCTGAAACACAGTTGGTTGTCAAGTCTTAACTCTTCGTACATCTTATTGGAATTTAAGAAATAAGAATTTTTTCTTCACTTCTATAGCATGGCTTCGATGTCTTGTTCAAAGTCTTTTGGGTCGGTAGTAGGCGCATAGCGCTTTATGGTTTCACCATCCTTCGAGATGAGGAACTTGGTGAAGTTCCATAGAATGTCGCTGTCCTTCTCCACATTGGTGCTGAGTTTCTTGAGCAGAGCGTGAGTCGTCTTGGCCTTCAGCCCGTTGTACTCTTCGGTGGGTGCCTGAGCTTTCAGATACTCGAAGATGGGCTGGGCATTTGCTCCGTTCACGTCGCCCTTTTTCATAATCTGGAATGTTACACCGTAGTTCAGCTGGCAGAACTCTTCAATCTTTTCGTCGCCTTCAGGGTCTTGCTCCTTGAACTGGTTGCATGGAAAGCCGATGATGACAAGCCCCTTGTCCTTATACTTCTGATTCAGCTCCTCCAATCCTGCAAACTGAGGCGTGAAACCGCACTTGCTGGCCGTGTTGACAATCAGTAACACATTGCCCTTGAACTGTGAGAAATCTATCTCCTTGCCTTTGCTCGTAAGAGCCCTGAAATCGTAAATCTTTGCCATTTCTGTTATCTGTTTTATATTTATATCGTTCACGATACAAAATTAGAAAAATATTTTATATCGCAAGCGATATTTCTAAAAAATTGACAAAAATTTTTGTATTTTTGAAAAATCAAAAGTGTAAATCTATTTACCTATAAATGAAACATATAGCATTATCACTCGGTATCTCTTTCTTGCTTTTTTGTTCGTGCCACTCCAACGCCACAAAGAGCGACATAACGGAAGACCTTGCCCTTAAAGGCGTACGCAACTATTGTCACTCAGCATACGACTGGAGCGTTGCCGAGAACAATCCTTCAATTATGAACATGACAATGGGCGAAGCGTCCGAAACCGAATATCAGGTGATATTCCGCAGCTATACGGGTGCGTTGGTCTATTTCTATGTCGACAAGAAAAGTGGCACCACAAGAATGGTTGAATGCGTGCCGAATCTTGGCATCGAGAACGAAGTAGGAACCATTGAGTTGTACGATTACTTGGAAAACACCGATGCAAAGAATTTACCGACTCAAAATAACTAGTCCATATTTGCCGCAAAAATCGTATATTTGCCTATGTATCAAATTTGACGAATATGAAAAGTTTTAAACCTAACTCGTGGCTACTGCCACAACCGGTGCTTATTATCGGCACGTATGACAAGAACGGAAAGCCAAACGCGATGAACGCCGCTTGGGGCGGACAATGGGACGCTCACGAGATTATGATTTCGCTCGGTTCACATCAAACAACCGACAATCTTGCTGTGAATCCCGACTTCACCGTGACGTTTGCAACTGCCGAAACTATGGTAGCAGCCGATTATGTGGGCATTGCCAGCGGACGCAAAACTCCCGACAAGATGGAAAAAACTGGCTGGACAATCACCAAAGCACCCAACGTGAACGCTCCCGTATTTGCCGAATTTCCAATGACGCTTGAATGCCGCCTGACGCAGAAAATTGGTGAAAGTCCTGAAGGGTACAACCTTGTGGCTGAAATTGTCAACATTCTCTGCGACGAAAAATATCTTGCCGCCGACGGCAAACCCGACGTGGAAAAAATGGGACTCATCATTTTCGACCCTATCCATCACACATACATCCAGTTGGGTAAAAAAGTCGGCAACGCTTTCTCCGACGGCAATAAATTGAAATAAAACACACGACGAACATGAAAGTTATCCTTACCGGCGCCACTGGCTACGTGGGCGAAGGTGTGTTGCTGGAACTGCTCCGAACACCCGAAGTTGAAACAGTTTTGTCGGTCGGCCGCCGTTCGGTGGAGATTGACAAGTACGAATGTCTGACAGCCGACGAAAAAGGCAAATTCGAAGAATACATTGTGTCGGACTTGATGGATTTGAACGCTGGCGACGAGCGTTTCAAGGGTTACGACGCAGTGTATTTCATTGCAGGCATTTCTTCAGTCGGTATGGCCGAGGACGCATATCACCGCATATCGTACGACATTCCCACGCATTTTGCCGACATCATGCCCGACAAAGAAAAAATGACATTCATCTATCTCAGCGGCGCAGGCACAAATCCGAACGGCAAGCAATGGTGGATGCCGATAAAGGGAGCCACGGAGCAATATGTGGCCAAGGCGGGATTCCGTCACGCGTTTGCGTACCGTCCTGCACTTATGCGGTGGGCAAAAGGCCAACGCCGTATGCAGAACATGCAGTATGTGTTCATTTTGTTCTATCCGCTTATGTATGTGCTTGGCGGAGCAAACAATATGACAGAAATGGCTCATTCTATGCTCGCCTGTTCCCGCGACGGCTATCCCAAATTTGCCATTGGCGCAAATGATATTAAAAAATTGGCGAAGAAGTGGTAGTTACGTCAAACAGTAGGTATTCTTATACTCCTGCTTTGTCCTAAAAGGTTTCCGAAACTGCTTTTTGTTGTACAATCTCAGAAAGTGGTTTCACGCTTTGGGCATCCCAATACTCCATATTAAAACGTTAACGGTATTGTTAGAATGGCACCTCACTGAAATCAGGTTCAGGTTTACTATCTTCGTTTTTATCTTCGGATTGCTCAGCGTTGTGTTTTATTTTATCAAGGCTCTCTTTTGCCATTTCATTTCCTAATTCTGCGGCTTTTTCGTAGTATTTAATAGCCCTTGAAATATCCTTTTTTATACCCATTCCATTCTCGTAAAACGTTCCGAGTTTATATTGAGATTCACCACATCCTTGTTCAGCCGCTTTGCTGTACCATTCAAATGCTTTTTTATAATTTTTTCTAACGCCATTACCATACTCATAACAGACGGCAAGATTGTGTTGTGCATAAATATGCCCTTGCTCGGCCGCTTTGGAGAACCATTTTATCGCTTGTCTATAATCTTGTTCCGTGCCGTCCCCGTCTATATAGCATCCTCCTAAGTTATATTGGGCAGGTGCATATCCTTGTTCTGCCGATTTTGTATACCATTCCACAGCTTTTTTAGAGTCTTTTTCTACTCCGTAACCGTTTAAATAACATATCCCAATATCGTTTTGCGAAAATGAATCGCCTTGTTCTGCTGCCTTAAAAAACCATTCTAAAGCCTTTTTGTAGTCTTTCTTAACACCAGTTCCGTAGTAATAACAAATGGCAAGATTCCATTGGGCACCGATTGCTCCTTGTTCTGCAGACTTTGTGTACAATTCTACGGCTTTCTCAAGATTTATTTCTACACCTTTCCCTTTTTCATAGCATACAGCAAGATTGTTTTGTGATCCCCAATGTCCTTGTTCGCTAGATTTGGTGTACCATTCTATGGCTTTAGCGAGGTCTTTTTCAACACCATCTCCTTTTTTGTAGCGTTCACCAAGAAGAAACTGTGCTTCTGCATCGCCTTGTTCTGCCAACGCCTTTAGTTTTTCGATTGTCAGTTTTGAATATGGATTTTTCATTGTTCTAATTTTTTACATTCCACGAAATGCAATTCAACGCGCCGCCTTTCCGAACGGCTTCCAACGCAGGAACGCCAAACACTTTGCAGTGCGGTAATACCTTTTTTATTTGTTCCAATGCTTGTTCGTCCTCGGGGATTCCCAATTGTGGTACAAGCACCAAGTTTTCCAACTGTAAATAATTTATGTACGCCCAACTGCGTTCGTGTCTCTGTTTTACGTTGAATGTCAATGGAATAACTTCGACGTGAGGTTTCAGAATATTCAGAAAACGGCGTGCCATATCAGGGTCGAAATCAGCATAGTTCGTCATTAAAACTTGGTTGTTGCCCACAAAATGAACTATGCCGTCGCTATGGCCAAAAATCTCTTCTTTATCCCACGGAAGAAAGATTATGTCGCATTGAAACGCCTCTTCGAGCATACGGATAATGTCTTTTTGTTTCTTGTCCTTGTTTTCGGCGAACACTTTCTTCGTCATAATTATCTTATCGTCGCACTTTACAATGTTGCCACCGTCTAAAACCAAATCCAAATCGGTAACTTTTTCCTGACGAAGGCAGTCGATGTTCCCAATGCTATTGACATCAGTAATAGTACGCTTGTAATAAGGCGTTTGCAAGTAATCGGGATTGTATTTGTAGAAAACAAAATGCTTTTCGCTTTGCTGAATGGGCATATAGTCGCGACACCAAATATCCTTGGTGTTCGCAAGCAGCCGATGGTCTATCCCGTTGTCACTGAGGATTTTGTCAATACTGTTATAGAGTATCGGACATTTTTTCGGCAACAAGTCCGAAAAGAAAACGGTGTTGGTTTGGAAGTCGGTGGTCATAGTGTTTTTATTTGAATCTGTCTGTATTATAACATCCTTTTCGTGAAATTATACTCCCTTTTTTCTTATCAAATTTTTCTTTGTATGGATTCCAATCTTCAATAGAAATATTTGAGTCATAGAAGCATAGGTTTTCGTTTTCATCAATGTTTTTCTGCATATCATTTTTCCCCAGAAGTCTATTGGTTTGTTTTACAATAGGATTCCTCTCTCGTTTTTTTATTAGTTTTAACATAGGCATCTCTTTCCCTTGGCACTCATTTAATATCTCATCTTTGCAATTTAAAGGACCTGCTGTTATTTTATTATTTTCATTCATTACCGCTCGAATAAGAATACCTCCAAATTTAGGTTTGTCCTTCATGTAATTGCTTTCAAAGCAAATGTCTATACCACTTAAGTGAAAAAACAAGTCTCCTGCTTTACTATTTCTTGCGTATGTTACTTTTGTCCATTCTTTTTCTTTCCAATCAAATTTCCAATAATAGAACTCTATTTCTGCAAAATAGTATTCTGTTCCATTACAATTGATACAGTATTTGGAAAAGAGAAGTTGTGCGATTTTCTTGCATTCTTTTTGAAAATCTTTTATTTTTCCATCTTTAATGTTTTCAAATTGATTTTTCAACATTGTTTCCATTTTTTCTTCCATAACTTTAAAATTTTTAATTCCAAAAGCAAAGGTAAATCATACCTTGAAAGAAAAAAAGTTATAAATGTTAAAAATTGTTAAAAGTTCAAAAAAAATATAATTGATTGATTTATAAACACTTAACAATATAAAATTTATCAAATTACTTACCACACTCTTTGCATTGTGAGTTGTACATTATTTTCCTATCTTTGCCGCATTATTAAACATTAACATAATGAATAAACTGCAACCTGTTCAACCTATTTCGGTTGACAACCTTAAGACAAAAATTTACGAATTTCGTGGGCAAAAAGTTATGCTTGACAGAGATTTGGCAGAATTATACCACGTTGAAACAAAAGTACTTAACCAAGCGGTAAAACGAAACATAAAACGGTTTCCAACAGATTTTATGTTTCAATTAAATCAAGGTGAGTTTGAAATCTTGAAGTCACAATTTGTGACTTCAAATTGGGGAGGTGTCCGAAAACTACCTTACGCCTTTCCTTGCAGAATTACAAGCAGAAAATACCATACGAAAAGAATTTGCCGAACGGAAACCTGTTGGGTTTAAGATTGAGAAATGAACAACTGCATTCTTGTGATTAAAAATACCTTGCGAAAATATCAAAATTCTGGTATTAAGAATTTCGGTTGTAAACTTTTTCGCATTGCTTTTTTCGTTTTGTAAACGTTGGCTTTTATTGCATTTTTTTTACTTTTGAAAAAATTCACAAATGAAGAAACTTTTTGGTTTTTTGGCATTGTTTATCAGTTGCTTGTCGTATTCTCAGGAAAAAGACGGCGGACCGGTATTAGATATAAAACGTGCGTTAGGAAACAGCGAAACCTTTAACAATCCTCTGTTTGCAGGTGATTATCCCGACCCGAGCATTTTGGTTGACGGCGACACGTATTATATTGTTCATTCGTCGTTTGAATACTATCCAGGACTGACAATTTGGTCGTCGCACAATTTAAAAGACTGGATTCCCGTGCAAAGTCCGCTCACAAAATATGTTGGCTCCGTATGGGCTCCTGATTTTGTGAAATACGATGGAAAGTATTATATTTATTTCCCTGCTGGTACAACGAACTACGTGATTTGGGCTGATTCCATAAAGGGGAAATGGTCCGAACCGATTGATTTGCACATTGTCGGCATCGATCCAGGTCACATAACCGACGGGAAAGGTCGGCGGTATTTGTATTTCAGCAACGGTGGATATATTCAGCTGACAAAAGACGGTCTTGCCACAAAAGGCGAATACAAACACGTGTACGATGGTTGGGAAATTCCCCGCGAATGGTCAATTGAATGTTTTTGTATGGAAGGACCAAAACTGACAAAACACGACGATTATTATTATTTGACGGTTGCCGAAGGAGGAACGGCTGGTCCTGCAACAGGACACATGGTGATTTCAGCACGTTCCAAGTCGCCGCTCGGACCATGGGAAAATTCGCCGTACAACCCGATTCTTCGTGCAAAATCATCTCACGAAAATTGGTGTTCTATAGGACATGCTACACCTTTTGCCGATAAAAACGGCGATTGGTGGATGGTGTTTCATGGCTACGAAAACGGACATTACAATATGGGGCGGCAAACTTGCCTTGCTCCTATAGAATGGACACAAGACGGTTGGTGGAAACTTCCCGACGGTTATGCTGTGGAAAAGTCTTTCGACATGAACATCAAACAATATGGCGTTAGAATACCGCAAGAGAACAACATTCGTCCCAAATTATTTCATTTTTGGAAAGAATACGACATTTCCCGATTTACTGAAATTGGCAACAAATTCATTGTAAATGGCAAAGGAACCGACGTTGTTTCGAGCAGTCCTTTGCTACTTACTCCATCAAATCATTCCTATGAATGTTCGGTGGAAGTGAAAATTGACGGAGACGCCATTGCGGGATTGTTACTATTTTACAACGAAAAAGCATATTCGGGCATTTTGGCTGATAAGTCGGACGTGCTTTCAAACCTGCGTGGATGGCAGTTCCCCACGGAAACCAACGTACACAAACGTCACGTATTTCTCAAATTGAAAAATTACGAAGATGTGGTGGATATGTATTATAGTTTAGACGGGAAAAATTGGACGAAAACGACCAATTCGTTCGACATTTCTGGGTATCACCACAATGTTTTAGGCGAATTCTTAGCGGTCCGAATCGCCCTTGTTTCTATTGGCGAGGGTTCCGTTACATTCAAGGATTTCAATTATCAACCAATTGAATAATGTAAACTATGATAAAAAATGATGCGACTTCGGTGTTTTTGCGAGGACTTTATGTTTAGACTTTCCTCCAAAGAATGGAATTCTATGTCATCACAATTTGTGACGACATCATTTTCAAAATGTCCAAAGTTAAGATTGAGAAATGAACAATGGTGTTTTGTAGAACACTTTCAACTCTCTTTGCAACCGAATTGCAAGTAATTTGTTTTACTTTTGCCGTATAAACAGATGACAAAATGAGTGCAATAATAACAGCATTGTTGATTCCATTAGCGGGAACGGTTTTAGGTTCGGCATTTGTGTTTTTTATGAAGAACGAAATTCCCGAACTGTTTCAGAAAATATTGTTGGGATTTGCTTCGGGCGTAATGGTTGCCGCTTCGGTGTGGTCGCTTTTGATTCCTGCTATCGACATGGGCAGCGTGTGGCCCGTGGTTGTTGGTCTGCTTGGCGGTTTTGCATTCCTGTTGCTTATCGACTACATTACGCCGCATATTCACCCCCAAGGCGGACCAGAAGGTCCGCAAAGCCGATTGTCGCGGACAACAATGTTGGCTCTTGCGGTTACAATCCACAATTTTCCCGAAGGAATGGCGGTGGGTGTGGCTATTGCCGGCGTAGCCACGGCAGACTTCAGCACGGCGAGTGCCATCGCTCTTGCCGTTGGTATTGCCATACAAAACATTCCCGAAGGAGCTATCATTTCCATGCCGCTCCGTAGTGCGGGAAACAGTCGCTTAAAATCATTCGCCATAGGCAGTCTGAGCGGCGTGGTGGAACCTGTGGGCGGAGCTTTGGTGCTTCTGCTTGCATCGGCGGCAACCGCCACTATGCCATATCTGCTTCCGTTTGCCGCAGGTGCAATGTTGTACGTAGTTATTGAAGAACTGATTCCCGAATCCTCACAAGGCGAACATTCCAACGTGGCGACCATCGGTTTCGCCATCGGATTTGCCATGATGATGGTGCTCGACGTGGTGATGGGGTAACTTTCATCGTCTGAGAAATCGGATTTATTGCCCGACAGAGCTGACAATCCCCTTTTTCTTACACTCCAGCCCCGTCGAAAAAGGTTTCCGAAACTGCTTTTTGCTGTACAATCTTCGAATGTGGCTTCACACTTTCGGTAACCCAGTTCGAACTTCTTTATAACATTGGTAGTTATATGACGCCTCAGGTCGCTTTTATGCAGACACTTGGCCTTGAAACATTGGATATGCGTTACCGCACGCAGGCAAACAACGCCCTCGAACTTGCCCGAAGGTTGAAACAAGTTCCCGAAATTATAGATGTAAATTACGTCGGACTGAGCGACAACGTGTTCCACACGCTGGCAAAAGCTCAATTTGGAGGAACATTTGGAGCAATGCTCACCATTGATTTGGAAGACAAACAGCATGCGTTTGCTTTTATCGATAATTTGAAACTTATCAGTCGCGCAACCAATCTTTTCGACAGCAAATCGCTGGCTATCCACCCTGCATCAACAATATTTGGCGCTTTTGCAGGTTCACAGCGTCGCGCTATGAACGTACGCGACAACACCGTGCGACTCAGCATAGGATTGGAAGACGTGAAAGATTTATATGACGATATCGTTCAGGCAGTAAAAGGATCTATTTAAAGACCATTATAAAAATTCATGTCATATTGCGAATTGCTAAAACGATATGAATGTATGCGACGTATGTTACATGTGATTTTATCTATGATTTGGCAATAATACCTAAAAATGATTATTGGAGCAAAAAACGAAAATGTGTACATTCGCAGGGTAAAAATTAGCGTAAAGCAATGAAGAATATCAAGATGTACGAGCCGAGCGACAAGATGATAACGCTTATAAAGGACAACTATAGCGTGTTGCAGGCTCTGGGCTCATTCGGCATCAATCTTGGCTTTGGCGACAAAACCGTAAACGAAACCTGCGAACTAAACGGCGTTGACACCTACACATTTCTTGCCGTGGTCAATCTCCAACTGAACAACGTGGGTAATTTCGAAGACGATGAAAAAATCAGCGTTCCCACATTGCTACGCTATTTGAAGGCAAGTCACGCCTATTATCTTGATTTTCAGCTTCCTTTCATTCGTCGCGAACTTGCGGAAAGCATTGATGAAAATGACAAAATGGGAAAACTAATACTCAAATTTTATGATGACTACGCGCACGAAGTGCAACAGCACATGAAATACGAGGAAAAAACGCTGTTCCCCTACGTTCAGTCGCTTATAGAAGGCCGTCCCGCAAGCAACTACACAATAGAAACGTTTTCGAAACATCACGAGCAGACCGACAAGAAATTGCGTGAATTGAAGTTGATGATTATCAAATATTTACCTACCGACGCAAAACGTAATAATTTACTTACGGCTACGCTGTACGACATCTACAACAACGAAGAATGGCTCCGTCATCACGCCGATGTCGAAGACTTTATATTTACGCCAGCCATCCGTCGTATGGAACACAAACAAAATGACGTTACGAAGAACATCACCACAATGATTCGTAACTCCGACACCGAGCAAAGCGAACCAATCTCCGAACGCGAAAAAGATGTCATTATTGGCGTTGTGCAAGGCTTGCAAAATAAGGAAATCGCCGACAAACTGTGCATTTCAGTCAACACCGTCATCACCCATAGACGAAACATTGCCCGAAAACTGCAAATTCACTCGCCATCTGGACTTACCATTTATGCCATCGTCAACGGACTGGTTGATATTTCAAGCGTGAAACTATAAATTACACATTGAACATTTCGTTTGTGAATATTTAGTTTATTGTTTTTTCTTATAGATAACCATCGTTTTCTTGTATATTTTTACTTTTGTTTCGTGATTTTATTGAAATGAAGGTTTTCCCAGAAATAAATTCCCTTTCAAACGACGATTTGGCAACCTACCCGTACAATTCCTTTACAGGAAAAATCACGGTGATTTCCGATGTGCGGAAAGTTGACGATGCTGTTGCATACCTCTCAAAGTGCAGCGTGCTTGGCTTTGATACGGAAACACGCCCGACATTCACAAAAAATCACACTAACTCGGTGGCTCTCTTACAATTAAGCGACGAAAATCAAGCATTTTTGTTTCGTCTCAATATGATTGGACTGCCCCCATCGCTTACGAATTTGCTTGCCAACGAATCCATCAAAAAAATTGGCGTTGCTGTTCACGACGACATTAAAGGATTACAGAAACTCTCCCCTTTCAATCCTAAAAATTTCATTGACTTACAAATAATTGCAAAACAATTGCACATCGAAGCCATGGGTTTACGAAAACTGACCCCTATCGCATTGGGATTCAAGATTTCAAAGCGCCAACAGTTGTCGAATTGGGAAAACGTTTTTCTTTCGCGGGCGCAACGACAATACGCCGCAACCGACGCATGGATAAGCCTACGGATTTATCAACAATTACAACCCTTTACTTTATGATACACATTACATTACGACACGGAAAAGAACAAAGTGCAAAACGTCTTCACCCATGGATTTTTTCTGGTGCAATTGCAAAAATGTCGGGAACGCCCGACGAAGGCGATTTGGTAAAAGTCTATTCCGCCGACGGCGAATTTCTGGCAATCGGACATTACCAGAAATCATCAATTGCAGTACGGATTTTGAGTTTCAACGACATTGCAATTGACCAAAGTTTTTGGAGCAAACGCATTGCGTCGGCATACAACTACCGCAAGCAATTAGGACTTGTAAACAATTCTGAAACAAATTGTTATCGTCTTATTCACGGCGAAGGCGACAATCTTTCGGGTTTGGTGATTGACTACTATAACGGAACCGCCGTTGTGCAATGCCATTCGGTGGGAATGTTCAAGAACCTCGATTGTATTGCAAAATCATTGCAGCAAACAATGGGAGAACAACTTACAGCAATTTACAACAAAAGCGAAAGCACTCTCCCATTCAAAGCTGGCATAGAAAACAAAGACGGACTGCTTTGGGGAGAAATCAAAACGGAAAACGCCTTGGAATACGGCAATTCATTTTTTATTGACTGGATTCAAGGACAAAAAACAGGATTTTTCATCGACCAACGCGAAAATCGAAAGTTGGTGGAACATTACGCGAAAGGAAAATCGGTGCTGAACACGTTCTGCTACACAGGCGGATTTTCGGTGTATGCGCTCCGTGGAGGTGCAAAAAAAGTCGTCTCGGTTGACTGCTCTGCCCGCGCCATTGAACTGACCGACAAAACCGTGGCAATGAACTTCCCTAACGCCGAACACACATCGGTCGTAAGCGACACGTTCAAATATTTGGACAACAACAAGGACGAATTCGACCTCATAATCCTCGACCCACCTGCATTTGCGAAACACGGGAAAGTCTTAAACAATGCTCTGCAAGGTTATAAACGATTGAATATGAAAGCGATAGAACAAATCAAAAAAGGTGGAATTCTATTCACGTTTTCATGTTCACAAGCAGTAAGCAAGGAAGAATTTCGAAAATCGGTGTTTGCCGCTGCGGCAAACACGAAACGCAACGTCCGCATTCTGCACCAACTCACCCAGCCAGCCGACCACCCTATCAGCATTTATCATCCCGAAGGTGAATATTTGAAAGGATTAGTGTTGGAAGTGGAATAAAATTGTTTTTTCTGTGACAAAATCCCCTATTCCTGTTTTTCGTTACAGAATATTTTTTAATTTTGGAAGATTTAATTTTGAAACAATATAAATACAATGGATCAAGAAATACTAAACAAAGCAAAACAGTGGCTCACTGGTAATTACGACGAAAAAACTAAGAAAGAAATTCAGTATTTAATCGACAACAACGACCCCGAGTTGGAGAACGCGTTCTATCAGAACCTTGAGTTCGGAACGGGCGGTTTGCGTGGCGTGATTGGCGTTGGAACCAACAAAATGAACATCTACACGGTGGGAATGGCTACGCAGGGATTCGCAAACTATATTAAGAAGGCGTTTCCTAACGAAAAGGAAATCAAGGTTGCCGTTATCCACGACTGCCGTATCCGTAGCCGTTTGTTCGCCGAAACTACGGCAAACATTTTTGCTGCTAACGGTTTCAAAGTATATCTTTCGAAAGAACTCCGCCCTACTCCTGAATTGTCGTTCGCTATCCGCCATCTTGGCTGTCAAGCTGGTGTGAACATCACCGCATCGCACAACCCTGCAAAATACAATGGTTACAAAGCATACTGGAACGACGGTTGCCAGTTGGTTCCTCCTCACGATACGAATGTAATCGACGAAGTGAACAAAATCGCTTCTATTGACGATGTGAAGTGGAAAGGCAACGAACAAAACATCATACTTTGGGACGAACTTATCGACCGTCCATACATCGACGCAATCAAGAGTTTGTCAATCAACGGCGACATTATTAAGAAACAAAAAGATTTGAAGATTGTCTATACTCCTATCCACGGAACGGGTATAAAATTGGTACCACGCGTGTTGCAGGAACTTGGTTTCGAAAACGTGAACGTGGTTGAGGAACAGGCAGTTGTTTCGGGTGAATTTCCGTCGCTTCGCAAACCGGGCGTAGGCGAAATCAAGGAAGAAGATTTCGTAACGGAAAAAGACTGGTTGAACAAGATTCACGAGGTTACTGGCTCTCCTAACCCAGAAAAGGAATCGGCTATGAAACTCGCCATAGAAAAAGGCAAGGCAATGAACGCCGACATTATTATGGCAACCGACCCCGATGGCGACCGCGTGGGAATCGTTGTGAAAAATTCCGAAGGTAACTACGTGATAATGAACGGAAACCAGACGGCTACCATTCTTACACAATATTTATTGTCGGCTTGGCAAAAGGCAGGCAAACTGAAAGGTAAAGAGTTTGTCGTAAAAACTATCGTAACGACAGAATTGATTACCGAAATGTGTAAGAAATACGGCGTTGAAATGTTCGACGTGCTGACTGGCTTCAAATACATAGGTGAAAAAATCCGTCTGTTGGAAGGCAAAAAACAATACATCGGCGGTGGCGAGGAAAGCTACGGTTACTTGGCTGGCGACTTCGTTCGCGACAAAGACGCCGTGATAGCTTGTTCACTTGTTGCCGAAGCTGCCGCTGTTGCAAAGAACGAAGGCAAGAGTTTGTACGACGTGTTGGTTGACACATACGTAGAATACGGAATGTACAAAGAATCGCTCTGCTCTATCGAAAAAGAAGGAAAAGCCGGCAAAGAAGCAATCAAGGCAATGATGGACAATTTCCGTGCAAATCCTCCTAAAGAATTGAACGGTTCGCCTGTGGCTTACATTAAAGACTACGGTCAATCAATCACAACAGATTGCAAGACCGGCAAGACCGAAAAAATCGACCTTCCAAAGTCAAACGTGCTTCAATTCTTTGCAGAAGACGGTTCGAAAGTTACTGCCCGCCCTTCGGGAACTGAACCGCTCATCAAGTTCTATTTCGGCGTGAAGACGAAAATCAACAGCAAAGCAGAATTGAAACAAGCCGACGAAGAACTGAACAAGAAAATCGAAGGTTTGAAAAAATCATTAGGAATTTAACATTTTATGTAGAGACGCCACAATGTGACGTCTCTACGTGTTTTAAAACAATATAATTATGGATTTCGTAAAATATTTCAAAGAAAAGGCTAAATCAGACATTCAAAGAATTGTCTTGGCCGAAGGTACGGAGGAACGTACGTTGAAAGCTGCCGACATTGTGTTGGGCGAAGGTTTTGCAGATTTAATCATCTTGTCAAAGCCTGAATTTATCAAAAAATTCGCCGCCGACAACAATCTCCAAAACTTGTGCAAGGCTACGGTCATCGACCCAGAAAACAATCCCAAGGCGGAAGAATACGCAAATCTTATTTACGAACTCCGCAAGAAAAAAGGTATGGACTTGGAAACAGCCCGCAATCTTGTGAAGAATCCGCTTTACTTGGCTTCGGCAATGATTAAGGCTGGCGATGCCGACGGCGAAGTTGCCGGTGCGGAAAATTCCACGGGTAACGTGCTCCGCCCAGCTTTGCAGCTGATAAAAACTATGCCTGGCATTTCTGTGGTTTCGGGTGCATTCATTATTATATTGAAAGATACTGAATTTGGCGAAAACGGCGTGTTCTTGTTCGCCGACTGTGCCGTTACTCCTGTTCCAGATGAAAAACAATTGGCTGAAATAGCCGTTACAAGTGCAAAATCAGCAAAAGACCTGCTTGGGATGGATGCCCGCATTGCAATGTTGAGCTTCTCGTCACACGGAAGTGCAAGCCACGAAGTGGTTGACAAAGTGAGCAACGCGACAAAAATTGCAAAAGAAATGAATCCTGCCCTCGTTATCGACGGAGAATTGCAGTTCGACGCCGCCGTTGTTCCAAACGTGGCAGCTAAAAAAGCTCCCGACAGCGTTTTACAAGGTAAGGCTAACGTGTTGATTTTCCCTAACCTTGAAGCAGGAAACATCGCATACAAAATGGCTCAACGGTTCGGTCACGCCGAAGCATACGGACCTATCCTTCAAGGTATGGCCGCTCCAGTGAACGACCTTTCACGTGGTTGCTACGTTTCCGACATTGTGAACGTAATCGCAATTACAGCCACACAAGCAATAGGAAGAAAAAATAATTAATGATTTAACCATTCTCGCTTGAAAAAAACGAGCAGTTTTATGTCTAGTCCTAAATAAGCGTTACAGTTTTATTAGACAAAAATAGTTATTTTTTTAATCACCGTTGTTTAATTACAGCGGTGATTTGTTTTTTATAATTTTTAATTGTTATCGCTTGTTGATTG
>Ga0247609_10001819_pt1 | contig 24012 bp, 29 predicted proteins | sample 172DNAGHGlowgp2_FD_193487 | JGI IMG/M metagenome (GOLD analysis project Ga0247609, IMG submission 193487) | Sheep rumen microbial communities from Palmerston North, Manawatu-Wanganui, New Zealand - 1728 DNA GHGlow gp2 | ecosystem: Host-associated > Mammals > Digestive system > Stomach > Rumen ...
AATGAAGAAAATATTATTTGCATTTACAATGCTATTGGCAATAGCAGCTTGTACTAACAAGCCTGTTACGGCAGTTGAAAGCAACGGGGAAAGCAGTGAAGTGGCCTTTGATGTAGCCAAGAACAATGATGAACGGGAAACAAACTATTTCCCTGCCATCGACCGCTACTTGACTGATTCTATTGGTAGCCGGTATGCCAAGGGTGAACATTGCGTACCCATCCACAGCATCGTGAGAGTTGACGAGCGTAATTCAGAGGACATCCTTGTATGGGGCGATTTCTGGGTATTCAACTACAATCAGGTGGGCGACACGTTGAAATGCGTCTCTGGTGGCAGCCATCCTGGACTGATGCACATTCGACAGACAGAAAAGGGCTTTGAAGTGACTGCCTTCGACCAGGTAGAGGATGGCTCCAGATACTTGCCGACGGCTAAGAAGACGATGGTGAGTACCAATCGTCTCTTCGGTGACAAGTTCGATGCCTTTAAAACCATCAACAGCGATGAGAAGAATCGCGAAAGATTGAGAGCCGAAGGGTTGGCGACTTATGCCAAGAGGAATGGTCTCGCAGTGACTCTGTATCAGGACTATGGCTGGCCCGCCAAGAAACTGGAGAAATAGACATAACGATAGTAGTAAAGGATTGAGATGAATACGAAACTGAAATCATTATTCCTGCAGTTACTGCAAAGTCCACGGCGCTTCCCTGTTGAGTTTGCCCTGGGAATAGTATTCTTTGTCATAGCAGTATGGGACAGCGAGTCATCCACATGGAATGAGGCATCGGCACGGATGGAGAGTGCTGTCAACAGCGACATACTCTGGTTCTTCGTGCCTTTGGTGGCCCTATCCTTCTGGCTCCATCGTGTTAACCGCTGGGCCTATCTCGCCTCATTCTTCCTGTTCCTGCCCCTGATGGCACTCGACCTGAAACCGTTCCTTTGGACATATGGTTTCGCGTTCACCTACGTGTTAGCGGGCATTCTTTTAGTGGTTGGTAACAGGCGGTTGGATAACCGATCCTTTGCAGCCCATGCCTTGCATGTAGTCACTCAGATGTTCTTCGGTCTGCTCATTACCGGCATACTCAATATGGCGGTCATGGCCATCGTTGCCTCGTTCTTCTACATCTTCGGCATCGACGAACCCAAGCATTTCTACGAACATATCATCCAGTTCATCTGGTTTGTGTTGGCTCCGCAGGTATGCTCTACCCTGATCCGTCAGAATGAGGACGAGGTTACAGAACCCTTCAAGGTGCTTCGACTTATCCTAAACTTTATCCTTTCACCAGCCGTTATCATCTACACTGTCATCCTCTATACCTATTTTATAAAGATAGCCTTCGAATGGGACTTGCCCAAAGGTGGGGTGGCATGGATGGTGATGGGATTCATCACCGTAGCACTCGTCGGGCGCATGGCACAGTCGATACTCAGCAAACGATACTACGACTGGTACTACAGTCACTTCACGCTGATAGCCATTCCTCCGCTCATCATGTACTGGATAGGCTCTATCTACCGCATCCGTCTCTATAGCTTCACCGAAAGTCGCTTCTATCTAATGGTAGCAGGTGTGCTGATGACGCTCTTCGTGCTGATGCTTTGGAAGAAGCGTACACGTAAGTATCAGCTTATGGCACTCATCTTCGGTGCAGCTATCATACTCTTCACCTACATTCCTGGTATTTCAGCCAAGAGCATCGGACTGGGTTGCCAGAAGCAACGACTCGCCCAGCTTATCAGCGAACTGAAGCTGACAGATGCCAGGACGGGTAAACTGAGTGATGATATCGACATGAGACGCATCAAGCAGGACAGTCTGTTGTGTGAGCAATACAAGGATGTCACCAGCGTTATAGACTATGTCCGTCACGAAATCGGAGCCGACGAGTTCAAGAAACAATATGGTGAATGGTCGCACTCTGAGTACAACTTCAATTACAACAAGTCCAAGAACCTGTATGATATTGGTAATTGGTATGAAAGGAAGAAACCTGTTGACTTGGGCGACTACAGCATTATGCTTCCGGAAAATCAGTATACTTGCAACTTTAGAAACAAGAAAGTCATCGTCATGAACAATGACGTGGTAGTTCTTGAATACCCGATTAATTCCATTATCAGGAAGGATACCATGCTCCTGCACCATCCGGAGCAGTTGCTTACCTATCGCAACGACTCGCTTATGCTGGTGCTGCAGAGCATAAGCATCGAAGACACCATAGTGACGGATGTCAGAAGCTACGATTTCCAGTTATTTAAGAAGCAGACAAAATAGAATACATGATTGATTACGGCTTAAAGGACAGAGTGGCCCTGATTACGGGGGCTAATAACCCGCAAGGCATTGGAGCAACCACAGCGTTTGCCTTTGCTTGTGAAGGGGCAAAGGTGGTTTTGGTCTATAAGCGAATTCCAAGGCCCTTTGATGTGACTAAGACAGACAAGAATGGAGCTGACAGATACTTTCAAGCCAATGCAGGGAATGCAGATGTCGTGGAAAGCAAACTTCAGGAAATTGGTGCTGACTACCTGATTATCGAGAGCGACATCTCCAATGAAGATGCCGTAAAGGATATTTACGCGGCTGTTCTTGAACGATACGGAAGAGTTGACATCTTAGTGAATAATGCAGCCGATGGCGATATGGACGGACTTGATACCATCGAGAAGATTACGCAGAATGTCATCGATGAAACCTTTGCTGTCAATGTCCGTGGGAGCATCCTGATGACGCATGAGTTCATTAACCATCGTGGAGATTACGGCAGGATCATCAATCTTTCCACCGATGCTTCACAGGTCTTTGCAGGTCAGATTACATATGGTGCAAGTAAGGCGACCTTAGAAGCACTCACTCGTAGCGTAGCCCTTGAAGTAGCGAAATATGGCATTACCGTAAACGCTGTGGCTCCTGGTCCGACGCAGACAGGATGGATTGATGATGATTTCGCAAAAGAAGTCTTACCGATTATCCCGATGGGCAAACTGATCCAACCGCAGGATATTGCAGGAACCATCCTGTTTTTGGCAAGTGAACAGGCGAAGATGCTTACAGGCCAGGTCATAAAGGTATCTGGAGGGCATGCACTTTAGAAAGCATGGATGAGATGTGGAACCTGTGGCACGGATGCCACAAGAAGAGCGAGGGCTGCCAGCACTGCTATGTGTTTCGGCGCGATGCGGAGTATGAGAAGGACTCCAACGTCGTGACCAAGACCTCCAGCTTTAATCTTCCCATCCGTCGTGACCGCAGCGGGAATTGGAAAGTGCCGTCAGGAACGCTGATGTGGACTTGCTTCACGTCGGACTTCTTCATCGAGGAAGCCGACCAGTGGCGCGAAGATGCTTGGCTGATGATTCACAGGCGCAGTGACCTGCATTTCTTCATGATCACAAAACGACCTGAGCGGATTCTCCAATGCCTCCCGGAGGATTGGGGCGACGGCTATGAAAACGTCACCATCTGCTGTACGATGGAAAACCAGCGGCGAGTGGATGAGCGGTTGCCAATATACATGAATCTACCTATAAAGCACAAGGCCATCATTTGTGAGCCCCTACTTGGTCCTATAGATTTCCATGGATTACTTGCCCCTTCGGCTTACGCCGCTTCCCCGATTAACGGGGACGCTCAAAGGTGCGAGCAAGTGACGGTCGGCGGTGAGTCAGGCTCTGAAGCCCGCGTCTGTGATTATGCTTGGGTTCTTGGTCTTCGTGAGCAATGCATCGCTGCCAACGTGCCTTTCCACTTCAAGCAGACGGGTGCCCACTTCCGCAAGGATGGCCGTCTGTACAATATCCCTCGAAACCAGCAGATGAAACAGGCGCATCGGGCAGCTATTGATTACAACACTAACCAAAAGGAACCACCTGACAATGCTTAGAGACTTCATCGCCATCGACTTCGAGACGGCCAATCAGGAGCCGTCGAGTGTCTGCTCCGTCGGAGTTGTCATGGTGCGTGACGGGCAGATTGTGGACTCGTTCTACAGTCTGATCCAGCCTGAACCGAACTACTATAATTATTGGTGTCAGCGGGTGCATGGTATCTCACAAGATGACACAGACGATGCTCCTGTCTTTTCCAAAGTATGGCAGCAGTTGGAAGAGCGTATTGTCGAGGTGTTCTTCTCGAACCAAGAACTTGATGACATAAGATACCAGATAGCCGCCATACCCTTTGTGGCTCATAATGCCCGCTTCGACGAAGGTTGTCTGAAGGCCGTGTTCAAGGTGTATCAGATGGACTATCCTGACTATCGTTTCTACGATACACTGACTGCATCCCGTCGGCAGTTCGGCCAATCACTGCCTAATCACCAGCTGCAAACCGTAGCTGCCGCCTGCGGCTACGACCTACAGAACCATCACCATGCCTTGTCCGATGCTGAAGCCTGTGCTGAGATAGCTTTAAATCTATTGTGAAACACCAATGTTTAAAGGGGTTTAATATATTGTCAGCATTGTTTAATCGAGTTTAAATTCCGTGCCATAATGACCCGTCCCGAGTGCCATTTTGACAATCGGCACGAAAGTTGTACTAAATCTGGTGAAAGCTGAAGCGAAAGCCAAGGCGATCAGCAACAAATAAATTAAACTAAAGTATAATTGGAGGTAAAAGTTATGTTGAACGGATTAATGAAAAGCAATGGTTGGTTCCCAACAATGTTTGATGATTTCTTTAACACTGATTTCTTGCCTCGTGCCAACAGTACAGCACCCGCAGTCAATGTCAAGGAGAGTGAAAAAGAGTATACTATGGAGATCGCAGCTCCTGGCATCAAGAAAGAATATTGTCGCGTAGCCATCAATGACGAAGGCAACCTCACCATCGCTATTGAGAACAAACAGGAAGACAAGCATGAGGACAAGCATCATCACTATCTGCGCCGTGAGTTCAGTTACTCTAACTACGAGCAGAACTACACGCTGCCTGATGATGTAGTGAAAGACCAGATCTCTGCCAAGGTGGAGGACGGCATCCTGACCGTTACCATGCCGAAGACCGAGCCGAAACAGAAGGTCACCAAAGCCATTGAGGTCTCATAACGTGGATTGCATCTTGATTAAAACAGCAGGGAGCAGCATCATAGCGGGTGTTGCTCCCTTACTTTATATTCCTTTATCATCATATAAAAGCCAATATGGGCAGGATGACCAATAACAATTATTAATTCTTGAAACCAACTTATCATTCTGCATGTCATCAATAATTCTGCAAGCGATCATAGACGATATCAATGACCCTGCGCTGACACTCGTCAGCATCATCCAGCGGTTGCGTGGAGATGAGTTCAAGTACGCATGAGTCATAGAGATGGGCAGCATTCAATATCTCAGGATTTTCCAACTCGATGTGGAATCCGTTGCGTTCGTAGAATTTGATGCGACGGGCCTTGATGGGGTCAGTGGGCTGTTCCACTTCACCGATAATAGGCAGCGAACTTTCCTCCTGCAACATATGTAGCGTCTTGGCTCCAAGCCCAAGGTTGCGCTTTTCGTCAAGCGTAGCCAGATAGAGCAGATAGCGGCAGATACCCAAATCAAAGATAACTGCCATACCACAAAACTCGTCATCTTCCACAATCGCATTAAATGTCATCTCCGGACAGTTGTCTATCATTGCCAGCAGGTTTTCTGTTGCCGTCCGCTCCTCAATGGGGAAAGCCGACTCGTAAAGTGCCGGCACCTTTGCCAGCAACGGGTCCTGGCTTGATGTGATTTTTACTAATTTCATTTTGCTAATCCGTTACCACTTCCTTGAAATGTGCTTGTCCCCATTCGATCAGGGCCATGATGGCTGGCATGAGCGACTTGCCTGTGTCGGTCAGTGAGTACTCTACACGGGGAGGTACTTCTGGATAAACCTCGCGATGCACCAGATGGCTCTGCTCTAGATTCTTCAGCGTCTGCGAGAGCATCTTCTGGGAACAGTCTGTCATCAGACGGCGTATCTCATTGAAACGAAGGATGCCCGTCTCGCTCCTGTGAAGCATAAAGAGCACCAACATCGACCACTTGTCGCCAAAACGACTGATTACATTCCTGATTGGACAAGCCAAATACTCTGCTTTAATATCTGCCATAACTATAGAATTTTCGGCAAAAGTAACCAAAGAAAACCGAATTACCAAATTATACTAAGTTAATCAAAGTTAAAGTCGTTTTCTGCAAACCCCGATAACATCACAATTCCTACTTTTTGGTAACTATGGCACCAAAAAGTGCCTTCTTGCACGGTTCATTTTTTCACCGTACCTTTGCACCGTCAAAATGAAATAGTAACATTTAAACAAATAAGAATTATGAAACAGATTGAGACAATTGCAACAGGTAAGAACTTTAGCGCAGTAAGCGTAGGTAAGTTAAATGAGATTATTGAGCACGAGTTGCCGATGGGTGCTGTGACCATTCAGGGTAAGGTGTTCGCAGGTCAGGCCGTAGGTGCCACAGGTAGTGAACTGTCATTCCAGACACTCGTTCCTGGTCAGGACAGTGGTTTTCTTCACACCCACAAGACCCACGAGGAGCTTTACATCATTCTGAAGGGCGAGGGCCAGTATCAGGTGGACGGCGAGATCTTCCCCGTCAGCGAGGGCACCATCATCCGTGTGGCTCCCGATGGCAAGCGTGCGCTGAAGAACACCGGTAGCGAGAACCTGACCATGCTCTGCATCCAGTATAAGGCCAACGCCTTCACCGAGGCCGACAGCCCCATGACAGACGGTAACATCCTTCAGGAACCGCTTAACTGGTAAACGGCTATGATGCAACAGGCATTACAATTCCTGCAAGATCACAATGAGGTGGCTTTCGCTACGAGCGATGGCCACCTTCCTAAAATCCGCATGTTTCAGATTATGAAGCAGGAGGGCACGCTGCTCTACTTCTCCACCTCTGCAGAGAAAGCCGTCTGGAAAGAACTGATGCAGAACCCCAATGTAGAGGTACTGGCATACGCTGACCAGATCTCCGTCCGCTGTTCAGGTATGGTGAACTTCGACGTGGAGGATGATGTCAAGCGATGGATCTACGACCACAATCCCGTCCTTCCCCGCCTCTACAGCAGTTACGACCAACTGGTGTATTTCTGCCTGCCCATTGCAGAGATGGATTACTTCGACCTCACACCCACGCCTCCCGTCTTCAAGCATTTCGACTTGATGGTTGGCGATGTCGGCGACGGATTCATTGGAGAAAGATTCAAATCTTATAAATAATCATAAGAAATTGTCCTGTTTCACAATGAAATGGGACTTTTTTCGTATCTTTGCCCAATGTTTTAACTTGATAGGTCTTGGTAGAGACCAGAGCCGCGACTCGAAACACTCCATCGACATTATGAAGAAAGTTTTTATTTTGATGGCAGTTGTAGCCATGTGCTTCACTGCCTGTGCCCAGAAGCAAAAGGGCGAACAGAGAGGCCCACGACATGGTGGCGGTATGGAGATCAACAAGGACAGCGACAGCACGTTTGTTGCTCTGAAAAACGAGACGCTGGCCAAGTTCAAGCAATTTACTTTCGAGGATGCTGAGACGGGCAAAACAATGGCGTATAACCTGATGGTTCCTGCGGACTATGATGGAACAAAGAATTTCCCCTTGGTGCTGTTCATGGCCGATGCCAGTACCGTCGGCAAGGACGTGACGGCTCCACTGACTCAGGGCTATGGCGCCTTGGTATTTGCCTCGGAGAGAGACCAGCAGAAACATCCCTCGTTCGTGCTTGTTCCCCAATATACGGAGTGGGCCGTGCAGGATGACTGGAGCACGACGGACGAAGTGGAGATGACCATCCGACTGCTAAAGGCCGTCTGTAAGGAATACAAGGTTGATACAAACCGTCTGTACACCACAGGACAGTCGATGGGTGGCATGATGTCGTTCTACTTCAACATCACACATCCAGACCTCTTCGCTGCCTCGCTGTTCGTCAGCAGTCAGTGGGACACCACGAAGATGAAGGACTTCGGTATGAAGCATTTCTTCTACATTGTGGCAGGTGGTGACCAGAAGGCATCTGGTGGTATGAAAGCCCTGGCAGAAGTCCTGAAGCAGCAGAATGCCAGAGTGGACTCTGCCTCATGGAGCGCAAAACTGCCCCAAGCAGATCAGGAACGACTGGCAGAGGAACTGATTGCCAAAGGCGGCAACATCAACTTTATCAAGTGGGAGACCGGAAGCGTACTTCCAGAGACAGGTCGGGCTATGGAGCACATGGCCTCGTTCGACTACGGTTATAAGATTGCTGCCGTCCGCGACTGGCTGTTTGAGCAGAGCAAATAATCACGAACTAAAACAAATACAAGACAAATATACTGATGATTACAAACGGGAAATACAGACATACTTACACATCGACGGCATCGGACATTACACCTCTGTACAGGCTCACGCCAAATGCGATGCTAATGTACTTTCAGGACAGTTTTGCACGCCTAATGACCATCCACGGCGTGGCAGCATTCGACATCGTGAAACAACGGCGGATGTGGGTCATCACCGAGGTGCAGATGGACGTCCAGCCGACGGTCACCTACTGGTCGGAGGACTTCACCGTAGAGATATGGGTGAGTGAACTGACGTCGCTCCGCATCTACTGCGATTTCCGCATCGTCCGTGCAGACAGCGAACAGCTGATAGCCTCCGGCACGAGCCAGTGGAACATCCTGAACCTCGACACGAAACGACTGGAAACAACGGATTTCCTGGCCGACAAGCTGACGGTGGTACCAGAGCTGATGACTGCTAGTCACAAGAAAACGCGGTTCCCCAAGATGCAGTCGTGCGATATGCAGATGGAGCATCGTGCCACCCGCCTCGACCTCGACTTCAACTTCCATGTCAGCAACCGCAGCTATGTCAGCATCGCCCTGCTGACTATGCCCGACGAGATATTGGCCAAGCAGACGCTGAAGACCGTCACCGTCCACTGGTTGCACGAGACCTATCTTGACGAGACCCTACTTTGCCGTATGTCGCGCACAGAGGATGGCAGCTATCTCCACACGCTGACGAATGCCGATGGCGTCGTGGTCTGTGTGCTTATGAGCCGATGGCAGCCACAACCCGAGACGCCCGATGTCAGCGAGGTGCTGAACAGGAGTTTGTAATTAGGGATATTAACATACAGCCACACTTTGATTATGGACAAAATCAAGATTCATGTATTGCGGACGGGCGAGGTAAGAGTGTCGCCTTATCTGCCTTTTGGCGGTGACAACTGCAGCATCATCAAGGCATCGGGGCTGACCACGCCCAAGAAAGACTGGATATGGCTACCCGTGTTCAGCTATCTGATTGAGCATCCGAAGGGACTGATACTCTTCGATACGGGCTGGCATCGCGATATGTCGCCCGACGGCGTGTATGACAAGCGGGCGCAGGTCAGGTCTTTGGGATCTTGGCTGCTCTACCACATCAATCAGGGACGCATTGCCAAGGGCGAGGCCATCAACGAGCATCTGGCTGCGATGGGCATCAGCGCCAGGGACATCGACTATGTGCTGCTGTCGCATCTCGACTGCGACCATGCCAACGGCCTGAATCAGGTGGCGGATGCAAAACACATCCTCGTCTCGAAAGCTGAAATGGCGGCAGCATCATCGACCAGTGTATCGTGACGGCTGGCGAGCGAGGCACCTTCTTCCTCGAACAGCATTTGCTCTACGTGGTGCTGGGAGGAAGCGTAAAGCTGACCAGCGGTCGGCAGTCATGGACGGTACGCAAGAACGAAATGATTCTGCTTCGACGGGCACAAAGCGTCAGTTATGAGAAGCAAAACTCTGAGGAAACAGGCCTTTTCGAGAGTCAGCTCTTTGCCATCAACGACGAACTGCTGAAGGACTTTCTGACCTCGCAACAAGTTCAGATTCCCCAGATGACAGAAGAGTTGGGAACGCAAGTAAGCCCCATGTCCGACAGGCTCGTGGCCTACTGCTGGTCATTGTCTCCTTACTTCAATGATCCTTCTCAAGTTAATCCTGGTCTGCTACGCTTGAAGGTGATGGAGCTGCTCTACAACGTGATGGACTGCTCGAAGAACATCTTCCGTCAGATGCTGCAACTGCGCCAGCCCGTGAAGACCGACATCCATCGCGTGGTGGAGGAGAACTATACGTCGCCCATCTCCCTTGATGAACTGGCTTACCTTTCAGGTCGAAGTTTGTCGAGTTTCAAGCGCGAGTTTCAGGACATCTACGGCGAGTCGCCAGCCCGCTGGATTCGTGAGAAACGACTGTCGAAAGCCCAGCAGATGCTCCGTTCGTCAAGCCTCTCCGTTGCCGACGTGGCCTACAGCCTCGGTTTCGAGAACCCCACCCATTTCAGCCGTATCTTCAAACAACAATACGGCTACGCCCCGTCGCAGTCGTAAACAAAGAAAGCATCCGTGTCAACTGAATGGCACGGATGCTTTTTATTAATACATTTTCTTATTCATCGCTTGTCGGGAATGCCGTAATCTGGCCAGCGCTCTTGTGGATAGTAGCCCTTCAGGGTCTTTTTCGACTCGGCGTAGGATGCTTTTACGAGAGTCATCAGGTCGTTCATCTTCTTCACCTTGGGGTTTAATTCTTCACGCAGACGGTCAACTTCGGCATTGGCTTCAGAAAGTAGTGCCACAGTCTTTTCCATCTGATCAATTTCATTGTTAGAGACACCACGTTCACCCATTTCTCTCACATGACGGCGCAGCCCCTCAATGAGGTTGCGACTCTTCTCAATCTGAATTTCTGTTGTCTTTGACATAATGCTTGTGAATTACGTTTTTATTGATACTTTTGTATCTGATTTACGTTACAAAATTAACAAAAAAAGTCGAAAAAGCGAACGTCATGCAATGTCACTTTTTCGATTTTTTAAGTTGTAGAAAGGCTCTGCTTTAACGAATTTTAGGCAAAAATTGGCCCCGACCTGCAAATGCAAGCCGGGGCTTCTTTGGGATTGTATGTAGAATGGCTATGCCATGAAGTGCCTGATATGACGGGCTGATGTTACCTTAGCATCGTAGATAACGGTCACTTCGCGGGTACGGGGATTCCACTTAGTGTCCATCACGCCCTTCATGTGCTCAACCTTGGCCACTACCTTGCGATGGGAGTCGTGGCGACTTACCCTGAAGGTGCAGGTCTTCACTTCTGGACGATAGACGTTGCCTTTGTGAGCATTGCTGTGCGACAGAGCCTTGTCCACCTTATCGAAGTGCGAAACCTTCTTGTCGTTGTTAACTACCACAACAGTTGCTTTCTTGTCGTGATTAGTATGCTTCTTATTACCGGCCATTGCTGGCATTGTGATTGCCATCATCATCATGGCTGCGATCACCTTATTCAGCCAATTAGTGCTCACTATTGTCTTCTTCATAACTTTGTCTCCTATTCTTTAAATGGTTCGACATTTGTTTCTTAATCACGGTGCAAAGTACGGCATTTTTCGTGGCATTTCAAAAGGAATATGCCTATTTGGGGTAGGGGACTTTCCTATTCTTGCATAGGGAAATCTCCTCAATTATCGGTCACCCGCCATCAAGAGAACGATAGTTTTTATGCTAAATTAGTTAAATCACGCATGATTCCGCTAAATAATCACTATCTTTGCAGTCCGATTTAATAGTAACAGACAATAGTAAGATACGAAATATATGAATCAAGAATATGCAAGGGTATCCGTTGAAATGCCCGAAAACGATACAAAGAAGACTCTCCGTCAAGAGCTGACATACGAGGTTGAGAACCCCGATATCAAGGACGAATACACAGTGAAATTCTGATGACCTGCCATGACGGAAGACAAAAGCAAAAAGGTACGGGTAGAACTTGACCATGAGCAGAAGGTGGTTCGCCTTGGCTGCTTTTTCTATGACCTAAAAGGTGTGCTGATAGCAGAAGCTACCGAAGAAGACAAGAAGAAATACTACTACGATAGGTTTATGACCTATCCCATCGTCGATGACGACTGGGCAGTCCGTGAAGACGATTGCCTGAAGGATGGCATCGCAGCACTGACCATCGGTAAGAAGGGCGATACAATTCCCCTGATTAAGCTCAGCGAGGTACTTGACCTTAACGTAGATGAGCGTAGCGGTGACTATTCTGACATTCTCATCGATGTTGAACGCCATGGCATCACCGTTTCCAATCGTCAGGAGGATAATCCTCAGGAAGAACTCCCCGAATTTATTACAATCTCGGACAATACGATGAAGCCTACGAGTGGCTTTACCGGGAGGTCTTTGAGGTCAAAACCGAACAGTCCCAGTCTGATAGGGATTTGTCCAACCAGATGTACTATGGCATTTCCTACACCATCAGCCAGAACAAGTCAATCAACGAGCTCGACGACCTCATTGGGCAGATGGAAGCCAAATACAACGTCAGTATCTCTACGCAGCTCGTCGTTAATCCCGATGCGCCATTGATGCCCTTCCGCAAGACTGGCGAACGGAGCTATGAAATCGACTACGACCTTGACTCTGGCGATAAGTTCTATGAAGTTCTGAGTTCATTGCTGCTGCTGGACAACCATCTTGGTGCCGAGCACTTCGACTTTCACCATTTCCTGATGCCCACCGATGACGGACGTGAGCAGTTTGAAGCGATGACCCGAAACACGATGGATGCCGACTCTACGCTGTCTATGGCCGATTTGCTCAACTATCTGGTGGTGGATATCCGAACCAGTCTGATTCGTATTTATACGGATGAAGTCATGCAGATCACCCCGGAGTTCAAGAAATACCGCCCCATCCGATGGCTTGGAATGGGCAATGCCATCGCTCTATCCTACGGCTATATCACGAAGTTGGAGCGTATTCATGCTCCCCGATGGGTTGTCTACACCCACAAAGTGCTGTTGTACCTGAAGTCGGTACAGCTCTTTGAATATTTCAAGGCCTGCGACAAGAGAATAGATTTCACGTCCCAACTCGTTGAACACAAGATGGGATGCGCTATCTATAATGAGCATATCAATATGAAGAATCAGGCAAAGCGCCGTGACTGGATGGCATTCTACAAGTCGTTTGTCAATCAGATCTGTCCCATCCTCCGCTACTATGTAAAGCTTGAGGAGATATAACTCGTTTTATTTGAGTACTTCATCAAACATGAGTTCACTGTCGAGCCATGCCTTGATGCTGTCACCGGCTACGGTCAGTTTCACGTCATACCACTTCCCTGTTTCCACGCTGCTGGGGCGTGTGGCTAACCGTTTCTTTCTGTCGCCACTGATTTGCTCAATGGCATGTTTCGTATTACCCTCGCAGCCATAGTTCAGCTGACAATAGTGCTGCGCATCCACGTAGTTGAACACGATGATGAAACCATCAGGCCCGCTATCCTTGCGTGCGGTACACTGAATGGTGTAGTGGTTGGAAGGGATGACGTAGTTGCAAATGGCCAACGGAGCCTTTTCTGATGCCCTATGCTGCAAGATGCCATTGTTTATCTCCCACTTGCCGCTGACAAGTTCGGGCTTCCCCGTCTTGGGCAGCGGGTTGCAGTGGGTGTAGCTGACTTGCGTGTTCCAAGCGGAATACCCCACGCGGCTCTGGCTCGGTGTGATAAGACTCTTATGCACACAGGCGGTCAGTGCCAGTGTGAAGAGTACGGTAAGTATGAAAGATATCTTTTTCATTGTTGTTTGTTTCTGATATTCTACATCACCATCCTGGAGGCAGCACGATATTCTCCACGTCGTGAGCATTCTCGAACAGCGGAGCAATCTCTTCATCGGTGAAGCCTGCGATGCCGCAGCCGATGCGTGTTACGAGGAAGGTGAGGGTAGGGTGCTCCTTGGCAAACGCGATGAACTCATCCACATACGGACGGATGGTCTCTACGCCGCCCTGCATCGTCGGGATGGCATAGCTCTGTCCTTGTAATCCAACGCCCTGACCCATAATAGCTCCAAACTTGCGGTAGGCGATGTAGGCCGCACCACCGCCGTGCATACCTTTGAGATTGCTTCCGAACACAAAGATCTCGTTTGGCTGCAACTCCGTGATAAACTCTGGTGTTGTACGTTTCTGTTCCATAACTTCCTCTCTGATAAAGTCCATATCCTCGCATGCCATTGGCGCTGCCATGTCTGCCATCGATCCCGGCATTGGCGCAATCGACATCTTGGCCTCGCCCATCGTAGCCTCCCTGTGCAGGATGGCCATCTCGTCCATTACCTCCGGCATATCCAGGTCCATGTCGAAGTTCTTCCTGAAATACGGCACGATAATCTGCTCCTTCAGTTTTTTGTACTTCTGTGAGATGGCCGATGGAGTCATCCCCATCTGAGCCGCAATCTCCTTTGACTTGAATCCCTGCAACAGCAGCATGTCGATAATCAGCCGTTCCTGACGGTCCAGGGGCGCATGGTCGCACACATCCTCCACCATCTTGTTGAATTGCAACCGCAGGTCGCTGGTCACGTCAAACGACATCAGATAGTCCTCAAACGTGATGCTGCCATACTCCTTGCGGTACCATTTCAGTGCATCGAGCACCACATAGCGGAACCCGTTGATGAGCCACGTCTTCAGACTTACATTCGGCGAGTGATCCTCCAGCGGCTTCCAGTCGTGCTCCATCAGGTACAGCGCATACTGGTGAGCCAGCGACATAAAGTCCAGGTTCTCCTTCTCACGCAGCTGATACCGCTGGTCGAAGATGTTATAGCCCACCTGACAGTACCCGTAGAAATACTCACGGATAATGTCGGCATCGCCTTCGCGGAAACCGCTCAGAATCTCTTCGTCTGACAGTCGCTGATAGTACATAAGTCGATAATTTTTGGCGAAATTACGAAAAAAAACTCATTCTTACTTAATCTTTTCTGAAAAACATCTTCAAAGAGATAAAAGACGTCTTCAAATAAAGTATTCACCAGTTTAAAAGTTACAATTATGAAAACAAATGATGTTAAGACCAAGCGAGTTCACAACCTGATTATCGTTGACGAGAGCGGCAGTATGGAGATTATCCGCAAGCAAGCCTTCGTAGGCATGAACGAAACCCTACAGACTGTCCGCAAGATGCAGGAGAAGTTCCCCGATCAGGAACAGTTCGTCACCCTGCTCACCTTCGACACCGGCCACACCACCTGGCACTACGACAACCAGCCCGCTGCCCAGACCAAGGACTTGGACTGGAAAGCCTACTGCCCCGGTGGCGGCACACCGCTCTATGATGCCATTGGCAAGGGAATCTCCAAGACCAATGCCCAGATCGAGGACGGCGACCATGTTCTGGTGACCATCATCACCGACGGCGAGGAGAACAGCAGCGAGGAATGGACGCTGAAGATGATCCGCACGATGATTGAGAAACTGAAGAATCAGAACTGGACCTTCACGCTCATCGGCACCGACAATCTCGACGTAGAGACTATGGCCCACTCCTTCGCCATCGACGAGCACCTAGAGTTCCAGCAGGACGAAGCCGGTACCAAGGCCATGTTCGCCCGCGAACGCCGCAGCCGCGAACGCTACAACTGTTGTGTCGCCGAAGATGCCGCTATGCCTGTAGGCTCGTTCTTCGAAGAAGAATCGTGATTTCATTCCTGTACTGTCCGCTTCTGTTTATCTGCAGGAGTGGACAAATAGCATTTTTCAATAATTAGGAACGGCAGAATTTAGATGTTTTGCCGTTTTTTTTGTAATTTTGCAGCCGATTTCAGCAATTGTGATTTAGGATGATGACAGAAGAAAGAAATAACGGGTTTCGCAATGTGGTGCCCCTTCAGATACGTTTCAATGACGTTGACAAGTTCGGTCACGTGAACAATACCATATATTTTCAGTTCTACGACTCTGGTAAGACTGACTATGTTTCCACCGTGTGTAAAGGCTTTGACTGGGATCAGTATGCTATTTTCGTGGTAAAGATCGAGGTGGAGTTTTTTGCCCAAATCAAAGGCGCAGACAGAATTGCTGTTCGCACCCGTACAGTACACCTCGGCAACAAGAGTTTCCGTCTGGAACAGGAAATCTTTGACATTGATACGCAGGAGGTGAAGAGCCGCTGCCTGTCGATATTAGTGCTTTATGACCTGGAGCAAAAGCAGTCCATACCGTTCCCCGATGAATGGCGCCAAGCCATCAGAGACTATGACGGTATTCTATAAGTAAATGTCACTTTTATACTTCAGAATGATTCTCTTGAAAAGCAGGATAAGCTCCTTTTGCAGTAATTTTGCAAACAAAAAATTAGGTAAAATGAGAGCGACATTCAAAATTATGTGTCTAATAACTATTGCTTTAATTATCAGAACTTTAGGAGTAGCCCCATTCGGAATAGGTAATGGTTTAGAAACCACCTGAATTCATCATTCTGCTTTGTCTCATTATGTCAAAAATCTGATGCAAAGGTAATGCAATCTCAACCTTATATGCAGAACACGGCAATTTTTAGTACTGGTATTTTTGGTACAACTTTCAATTTGATAGCAAATTGATTATTTTGGAGACGTTTTTGTGTCAATTTGCGTCAAAACAAGATCTCAGTTATTACAAAATGTAAGCTATTTGTATTTTTAACAAACAGTCTGTAACACATCTCTTTGTTTTTCTTTCATTTTGCAATACCTTTGCACCCAATACATAACAAAATGACACTTGTATGAAGGTAAAAAGACGTTGGATTATTCTGATGACGGCAATGACACTGATAGCCATTGCAGGTGTTTTTGTAGGCGAGCCCACGTTTGAGTGCGACTGGTCGGTGATATCCGCTGCTGATGTAGCCTGGCTGATCACGGCAACTATCTTTGTGCTGATGATGACGCCGGGACTGTCGTTCTTCTATGGCGGCATGGTGGGAGCGAAGAACGTCATATCGACTATGCTCCAGTCGTTCATCGCAATGGGACTGATCTCCGTGCTTTGGGTAGTGATTGGCTTCTCGCTCTGTTTCGGTGATGACATAGGCGGTATCATTGGCAGTCCGCTGTCGTTCCCCATGTTCCACAACGTGGGTGGTGCCGTTTATACCACGCCCGCGGGGAATATATTAGGTGGAGCCACCATCCCGTTGGCCCTCTATGCCCTGTTCCAGATGAAGTTCGCCATTATCACACCGTCGCTGATTACGGGGTCGTTTGCCGAACGTGTCCGATTCTCGGCCTACATGTTCTTCATGATGTTTTTCTTCTTCCTGATATACTGTCCGTTGGCCCACATGACGTGGCACCCAGAAGGGCTGTTCTGTCGCTGGGGAGTCATCGACTTTGCCGGCGGTATCGTGGTACACGCCTCCAGTGGTGTTGCCGCTCTTGCCGGAGCCATCTATTTAGGCAGACGCAAAGCAGAGACCCGCAGAAGCGAACCAGCCAATATTCCCTTTGTGCTGCTGGGAGCGGCCCTGCTATGGCTGGGCTGGTTCGGCTTCAATGCGGGTTCGTCGCTGCATGCCGACGGACAGGCCGTTAAGGCCTTCCTGAACACCAACACGGCATCAGCCACCGCCATGATGACCTGGATATTCTTTGACTGTCTGCGTGGCCGCAAGCCCTCGGCTATGGGTGCTGCCGTAGGTTGTGTAGTAGGCCTGGTGGCCATCACACCGTCAGCAGGCTATGTCACCGTGGGGCAGAGCATCTTCATCGCCTTCGTCATCACACTTATCTGCAACATCGCCGTCTATTGGCGTTCACGCAGCAGCATCGACGATGCCCTCGACGTGTTCCCCACTCACGGCACGGGTGGTATCTTCGGCACCGTGCTGACGGGTATCTTTATACAGGAAGGACTCATTGCGGGCACATGGGACGGCTTCGTGATTTTCCTCTACCATCTGCTGGCCATCGTCATCGTTTTCGTCTACACATTCGGCATGAGTTGGCTGGGCTATACACTGATAGACAAGTTGATATCTATGCGCGTTTCAGTCTATAGCGAAAAGGTGGGACTCGACTACAGCCAGCACGACGAGCACTATGGCCTGGCCCATGTCGGTGAGCGGGAAATAGCGGAATATGAAGAGCATATCCGCGAAAAGGAAATGAAAACGTAAATTAAGTACATCAATTAAACAACACAAATACAAATATGAATATCAGGATAAATGAATTGGTTGATAGCCGTGATACGGTGAACAAATGGATGGAACGCTTCGGCGTCAGATTCGGGGTTTATAAGCATGGAATATTCAATGAACAGCTGTTCCCTTTTGACTCCATCCCCCGAATCATTTCCAGTGGCGATTGGGCTTATCTGGAGAAAGGACTTCGTCAGCGTGTGACGGCACTGAACAAGTTTCTCTGGGATGTGTACCACGACAAGCGCATCATCAAGGACGGTATCGTGCCCGAGGAGTTCGTGTATTCCTCAAAGGGGTACATGCCTGAATGTGAAGGCATCAGTCCTACGGGTGAGGTATATGCCCACATTGCAGGCATCGACCTCGTTGAAGGCAAGGACGGCCAATGGTATGTGCTGGAGGACAATCTACGCATCCCCTCTGGTGCCAGTTATCCGATGATAGCCCGTGAGATCACCCGTAAGGTGTCGCCCCAAACCTTCACCCAGAATGCCGTGGCCGAAAACCGCGACTATGCCCGTCTGCTTGCCGCGATGATGGAAGAGATGAACGATGGCCGTGGCATCTCAGTCATCCTTACCCCTGGCCGCTATAACTCAGCCTATTTTGAGCACAGTTATTTCGCTGAGAAAACAGGGGCCACGCTGGCCTATCCCGGCGACCTATTTGTGGAGGACAATAAGGTATACTATGCGGGTATCTACAAGGAGAAGACCCGCGTGGGCTGCATCTACCGTCGTGTGAGTGATGAGTACATGGACCCGCTTCTGTTCGAGGCATCCTCACTGCTGGGCATCCCCAACGTGATGCAGGCCTACAAGGCAGGTAACGTGGCACTCATCAATGCCATCGGCAACGGTGTGGCCGACGACAAGGGCATCTACTATTTCGTGCCGAAGATGGTGGAATACTATCTCGACGAGAACCCCATTCTGCAGAATGCCCCCACCTATCTGCCGTATTTTGAGAAAGACCGCGACTATGTGCTGAAAAATATTCAGAAACTTGTCATCAAGGATGTCAGCGAGGCAGGAGGCTACGGTGTGGTGTTTGGCAAAGACCTTGCAGAAAAGGAACTTGCCGACCTGATGGAACTGGTCAGAAACGAGCCTCGCCGTTGGATAGCACAGGAGGTCATTGACTTCAAGGATTTAAAAATCCTTGAGGGTGACGAGACCGTGTGGCGCAAGGCCGACCTGAGAGCCTTTGTTGTCAGCGGCAAGGAAGTCAAGGTTTGGAAGAGCGGTCTGACACGCTTCTCACGAAACCCCAACTCGTTTGTGGTCAACTCCTCACAGGGTGGCGGTTTCAAGGATACATGGGTTATGGAAAGCTAAAAAGGTAAAGAGATGACACAGAATAATTTGATATCAGCAACAAAGGCGAACAGCCTCTACTGGCTGGGGCGCTACGAGGAGAGAGTATATATCACGCTGCACCTGCTGCGTAAGTGCTACGACAAGATGATTGACGGCGAACAGGAGGAATATTCCCTGTTCTGGACGCGCCTCGATGCCAACGGCATCTACCAGTCGAGTGAGGAGTTCACCTTTGGCATGATGTACGACGAAGACAATATCGCCTCGGTGATGGCGGCACAGGTCAAAGCCAAGGACAATGCCATCCTCCTGCGCGAGGACATCATGAGCGAGACGCTCAGTTATCTGGAAATGAGCGTGGCACTGATGAAGGAGTGCCGAGAGCGGCGCGAGATGAACGTCACGACCCTGCAGCCCGTCATTGACTGGTCGTTAGCGTTCTGGGGCTCTGCCGAACAGCGTCTGCGTAACCACAAGGCACTCTATATCATGATGATTGGGCGCAATGTGGAAAATCTCGACATGTTGCTGCGTTTCGATTATCCTTACGAACGGGTGGCACTGGCCTACGACTCGCTGAAACGCTATCTCCGTCAGATGCCCACCATCGTCGACGACCACATCGAGGGGCAACTCAACAGTCTCATCATCGAGAAACGTTTCAATCTGCACGACGTGGAATACAAGAACAAGTTGCTGAAGTTTATCAATCAACTGGTGAGAGTGTGAAACGCTATCTGTATAACTATCAGACGGTGGTCGAGTTCTCCGAGCTCGTACCCGCCCATGCTGTCATGCTCCGCTGCCAGCCTGTCGGCAATGCCTGTCAGACGGTGGAGCAGGAGCATCTGGTGGCGTCGCCCAATTATTGGCTACAGGCCGGAAGCGATGCCTTCTGCAATCGCATACTTTTCGGTGGAGCCACCGAGCCGCACGCCGTATTTGCCTACGCCAGCACAGGTGTCGTGGCTACCGACACCTATCTAGTCAAGTATCGTGGCGAGAACCTGTTTCTCTACCGTCAGCCCACGTTGCTTACAGCCATTGACGACAGCATCCCCGATGTCAGCACCAATTCCATTCAGGCTGCCTACGACATCTGCCAATGGCTCACAGATAACATTGAGTACCAGCCACAGGCCACCACGATAGAGACCACTGCGGCAGAGGTGATGCAGTCGCGTCAGGGCGTATGCCAGGACTTTGCCCACCTTATGATAGCCCTCTGCCGACGGCAGGGCATTCCCGCCCGCTACGTCAACGGATTCCTCGTGGGCGAGGGCGAGACCCATGCCTGGGTGGAGATTTTCGACGGCTACAACTGGCTGGGCTTCGACCCCACCCACAACTGCCGCATCAGCGACGGCTACGTCAAACTGGCCCACGGACGCGATGCCCGCGACTGCTCCGTCAGCCGGGGCATGTACACCGGTCAGGCACAGCAGCAAACCACCATTCACGTTACATTACACGAAATATGATTAAGACTATAGTTTCTACAGAACTTCCCATCGACGAGCAATTCCGCATCCGCAAGAATGTCATTCAGCATGGTAGGAAAGACGGACTGCGCTTCTGTGTCGTTACAGGAACGCACGGTGACGAACTGGAGGGGCAGATGGTGTGCTACGAACTGGCACGCATCGTCAGTGAACACATCGACGGCCTCGACGGTACGCTCGAAATCTATCCGGCCCTCAATCCGCTGGGCATCGACACCATACAGCGAGGCATCCCCAACTTCGACCTCGACATGAACCGCATCTTCCCTGGCGATCCTAACGGTACGATGGCCGAGCAGACGGCACACGCCATCGTGGAGGACATTAAAGGGGCCGATATGGTGATAGACATCCATTCCAGCAACCTCTACCTGCGCGAGACACCCCAGGTTCGCATCAATGTGCAGGATGCCGAGTGGCTCGTGCCCTTCGCCGAGCGGCTGGGTATGGACTTCGTCTGGGTTCACGATGCCGCCACCGTGCTCGAAGCCACACTCGCCCATTCGCTTAATGCCACTGGCACTCCTTGTTTGGTAGTAGAGATGGGTGTGGGACAGCGCATCAACCACAAGATGTGTCGACGACTCGTGGCGGGCATCCTCCACCTGATGCAGACCATGGGTATGTGGCATGAGACTAACGATGCCAACCTGCCCAAGCCCATTATCTGCAAGGGTGACCACGTCACCTTCCTCAATGCCGAGACCTCCGGGGTGTTCCTTACCGAACTGAAATGCGGCATTAACGTGTCGCGAGGACAAGTCATCGGAATAATTGTCGATCCGCTGCGTGGCATTGTGCTTAGTACCGTCACCTCACCTGTCGACGGCTATCTATTTACCATCCGCGCCTATCCCATTGTCTATGAAGGCTCACTGATGGCGAGAATTTTTTGGAGTGAAAATGAATAGTGAAAAGTGAAGAATTCTAATGAGAAAAGAAACGATATTTGAGATGACATCGCCCTGTCGCGACAACTTCCGCATCACGGGCTATCACTTTGGCAACGGCCAGAAGACACTCGCCATCGTTGGAGCCATGCGCGGCGACGAGGTGCAGCAACAGTACATCTGCTCGCAACTGATCAATCGCTTGCACCTCATCGAGCAGCGGGGAGGCATCACTGAAGGTAACAGTATCCTCATCATACCATCGTGCAACCCATTCTCCATGAACGTCAGCCGACGCTTCTGGGCGATGGACTCCACCGACATCAACCGCATGTTCCCTGGCTACGACCAGGGAGAGACCACTCAGCGCATCGCCGCCGCCATCTTTGCCGCACTCAACGGCTACAAATACGGCATCCAACTGGCCAGTTACTACGTGCCGGGCGACTTTGTACCCCATGTGCGGATGCTCAAGACGGGCTACGAGGATGTTGAGACTGCCCGTCTCTTTGGCATGCGATACGTCACCACCTACCAGCCCCGTCCCTTCGACACCACACTGCTCAACTACAACTGGCAACTGTGGAACACCAAGGCTTTCTCCATCTACGCCGGTCACACAGACCGTATAGACTTTGACAGTTGCGACGAGACCATCGACGCCATCCTGCGTATGATGCAGCGCACTGCCATCATCAGTCCCCGTCCACTGCGCACGGCCTACGAGAGCATCGTGATAGATGAGTCCAGACTTCAGCATGTCAAGGCCCGTCATGCAGGCATCTTCCGCCGTTTTGTCTCCACCAACAAGAGCGTAGTGGCTGGCGAGACCCTGGCCAACATCATCGATCCCTACAATGGCATGATACTCTGCAATGTCAAGACTAACGTCGACGGTGTCGTCTTCTTCATCCACAACCGTCCGTTAGTGCTACAAAACGCCCTGTTATTTAAGATTCACACATTATAACCAAGAAAGAAAAGAATGAATATATGTCTTCACTTCTTCAACTTGATATAAGCCAAGAAATGCGTATCTCAAGTCTGAAATCAATGCGATTCACTTGGCATTCGCCGCTAAAAACACTACTTTTGTAGCGGATAACATGCCGAAAAAGGTATTAGAATAAGGTAAAAAGATTGTTTAATTTAGAAGAAAGGATTGACTATGAAAGAGATATTGAACATTGCGCTTGTTGCACATGACTCTAGAAAGAATGAACTGTTGGACTGGGTAAGATTCAATGCAGACTTACTCTCAAAGCACCATCTGTATGCGACCGGTACTACGGGCAGGCTCATTAGTGAACTCGCATTCGGTGCGGAGGAAGAACATGAATACCCGTTCAAGGATAAGGTGACACGACTGTTGAGTGGCCCACTGGGAGGTGATCAGCAGATTGGTGCCATGCTGGCCGAAGGTAAGATAGACATGCTGATATTCTTCTGTGACAACCTTGCCGTACAGGGGCATCAGAATGACGTGTCGGCCTTGAGCCGTCTGGCATCGCTCTACAATATTGCCTTTGCTACAAACCGTACAACGGCAGACATGCTGCTTACCTCCACCTTGCTTGGAGATGAGTCATACACTCGTATAGACCCTGAGTGCATACAGCATTATGCCAACAGGAAATTGTAGAATATCAGGCAAATTATTAAAGTACTGCAGCAAATGCCAATTGGTAATTGCCGCAGTATTTTGTTATAAGTTATTGAACCACTTTACATTGATTCCTTTATAGCCGCGGCCCACGCTTCTTTTTCTTTTTTTGCATCCGTCGGCGAAACTCTTCCTCAGCAGGGTCATAGAGGGGATTAGACCCGACGTATGGGAGTCTGTGGCTGTTTGTCATCATTTCCGTCAGTAAGAGGAACAGGCTCTGTGGAAATCATGGTTCCCCCTCCAGTGGTATCCTCAATGCAGTCCTCCTGTGTTGCTTCTTCCAACGACTTTATTGTTTCTTAGTAAAGTTGCTGCACAATTGCTGAACGTGGTTACACTGCTCACGCATCTGTTTGGATAGCTCATGCAGCCTTTCCTTCTGCTCTTTGAAGTGGTCATGAAGGGCTTTATCCTCTGTCACTACAATCTGAGCATATAGCCTGATGGCATCCTGCATAATATCATAGTGGTCGAATGCCAGATGTGGCAAGTCCGATAGTGGCCACCATTCTGCCTTGGCAGCATCATCCTGGCCAGTGACAGCGATAGGTTCATCAACGACTGCAAGATAAGCAACCGTGATAGTCCTTCCTC
>Ga0247609_10001820_pt1 | contig 24010 bp, 20 predicted proteins | sample 172DNAGHGlowgp2_FD_193487 | JGI IMG/M metagenome (GOLD analysis project Ga0247609, IMG submission 193487) | Sheep rumen microbial communities from Palmerston North, Manawatu-Wanganui, New Zealand - 1728 DNA GHGlow gp2 | ecosystem: Host-associated > Mammals > Digestive system > Stomach > Rumen ...
TCTGCTTCCATATGTAACTGACCTTCTCAAGTAATAGGAGAGCTAGATTATGAAGATCATTTTGAAGAAAGAAGTTACCAATCTCGGCGAGGCCGGTGATGTGGTAGAGGTAAAGGCCGGTTACGCACAGAACTATCTGGTCCCTCAGGGATTCGCTACCGTCGCCACTCCTTCCGCTCTCAAGCAGCTTGAGGAGACTAAGCGCCAGAGGGCTCACAAAGAGGCTAAGCTCATCGCTGACGCCGAGGCTCTCGCAGCCAAGATCGAGGCCGCTCCTGTAAAGGTTGCCGTCAAGGTCAGTGAGGCTGGAAAAATCTACGGATCAGTTACTTCCGCTCATCTCGAGGAAGCTCTCAAGGCTATCGGCATCGAGGTTGAGAAGAAGAACATCACCATGCCTGAGGATATCAAGCAGCTCGGTGAGTATGAGGCTTCCGTCAAGTGCTACAAGGCTGTTAAGGCTGCCCTGAAGTTCATCGTCGAGGCAGAGGCTTAATTCCTTCTTGGAAGAACGACAGAGGTCGGCCATCCTGGCCGACCTCTTTTTTGTGCGCACCCTTGAGCACAGCGCCTCTCCTCTTTCCGTTTATGCTGCTGATGCAAAGCTGCCAGGCTGCAACGTAAGGGCGCATTTACCCGTACAGGGCTGCGAAGCAGCAAGCGCCCGTTGTTGCACCTGGCGGCTGGCATAAGTCAATGAAATATAGTATTGGAATAAGTCTTTGAAAATAGTACAAAAAGAAGGTGACTGAAAGCATATAGCTGACAGTCACCTTCGAGGACATCAATCTCAGTATGCCGGGTCGCCCGAAGCTACTTGGTGGTCAGGCCGTAGCCTTCCTGCTGCGGCAGGATGTTCGTCTCGACCTTCCACTTGTTGTTCACCCAGTTCGGATGATTCTGCACTTCTGCAGGAACGACACCGGACATCTTGTTGCCATAGAGGAAGAGCTGGTTGCACTTCTCCAGACCTGCGAACGAAACAGGGATGTTCCCGGTAATGTTGCAATCCCTGAGCTGGATACCGGTAGCCTTCTTGAGAGTTCCCATCGTCGTAGGGAGCGGACCGGTGATGCCAGGGTTGCTGTACAGCTGGAGCACTCCGATGTTAGGAAGCTTGTCCCAGAAGTCAGGAATCTGCCCGCTGAGCTGGTTGCTGTAAGCCATGAAGTTCTTGAGTGAAATACACTTGGACAGTTCCTGAGGAATTGCTCCGCCGATGCCTGTCTGGGCGATGTTGATGCTCTCCAGTTTGGTCAGGTTGCCGATTGTGGCAGGAATGCTTCCGCCGAGGTTCTTGTTGCGGTCGATGTACAGGTTCTTGAGTTCGGTCAGCTGTCCCAGCTTGTCTGACAGAGTGCCGGTGAGGCTGCTGTTCTGAATCCACAGGTCCGTAAGTTTTGTGAGTCCGTAAACTTCCTCTGGAATCTCGCCTTTCACCTTGTTCTGGTTGATCTTAAGGACGGTCAGTTCGTTCAGGTCGCCTATTTCGTGAGGAAGCGTCCATTCGGCAGGGATGACGCCTTGGGCAGTTATCTGGATCTTGGTCACACGGTTCCCTTCGACGGTGATACCGTTCCAGGTATCGATCGGCTTAGTCAAGTCCCAACGCCTATCCTCTTTCCAGGAAGCTCCGTCACCTGCATTGTAGATTGCTACAAGGGCGAGGGAGTCGGTCTGGCGGGAAGGCACGGCTTCAGCCTGGCTGAACAGCACTTCCTTCTTGAGGTCCTGCTCGCAGCTGAAAGTAACCGTAGCCTTGCGGACCTTCCTTGCAGGGTTGGTCTCGAGAGAGAATATAACCTTGTCGTCACCGGTACCGCTGGTCTTGTCTGCCTTGATCCAGCTGGCATCCTCCGGAATCTCCACCTTCCATGCTACGTTGGACTCGACCACGACCTCGCAGGAAGTGGCTGCAGCACCGGTCTCAACCTTCTCAGGGTTGACACTGAGGGCAGGTACCAGGGCTGCCTGGTTGACCGTAACGGTCTGGGAAAGATTCATGGCTGCGACCTTGATATCCAGGGTACGAGCTTCGAGCAAGGTCGTCGGCTTGACAGTGACCTTGACTTTGTCGCTGCCCTTGCCGCTGCTCTTGTCAAGGGTCACCCAATCGTTGGCAGGGAGGGTGATGGTCCAGTCCGTGTTGGATGTGATGGCAAGTTCGAATTCTCCTCCCTCGGCCTCTGCGTCGATCTTCTCCAGATCCACTACAAGCGATGGAGCCAATGATATCTGGCCTACCTTTACGGTCGCGGATTTGTCGCCTGCCTTGACAGTCACGTCAGCGTTGCGGTCGGAAAAAGCTTCGTTGGCCTTGACCGATATCTTTATTGTACCGTTCCCGTTGCCTGAAGCAGGGGAGAGGCTTATCCAGTCTGCAGTAGTACTGGCGGTCCAGGCATCGTTGCAAGTTACTGAAACCGTATTCTCAGAAGCGGCAGCCTCGAAATTGACTGCTATCGGGGATACGGAAAGCTCTGTCACCGGGGTCTTCTGGCAGGAGAAAAGCAATGCTCCTGCTGCAACAGCCAGGAAAGCTTTCATAAGTGTCTCGATTGTTTTCATTGTCATCTACGTTTAACGATAATATTTGTTCTTCATTCTCTTTATCTTTCTCTCGTATGCCTTGAAAACTTCCGGCCCAGAACTCTTCAAGACCCTTTCAGGGAGGAAATTCCCTTCCAGCTCATCCAATATCCGTTTATCCTCTCTGAGATCATTTAAAGCGGGAGGCACGCCGGTAAGGCCGTTCAAGACAAATATAAGTGTTTTTTTCTGTAATTTCCAAGGAACGGGTTCCCCATCCACCTTCCCGCCTATGTTGGACAACGCCAGCCAGAGGTATCTGTAGTAATATTTCCTCAACAATCCTAAGCGTCCTTCATCCAGCCCGTCCAGCTCCAGGAGAGCCTTGCAATTGCGGATACCGGCCATTGAGGAAGCCAGAAGGTCGTTCCCAAGACTCTCCGCCTGTGAGGATGGGTCAGGGGATATGGCTGCACTTATCATAGGCGCATAGTAGCAGTACTCCGTCTCTTCCGGGATACCGTCTCCGTAACCGCAGGCGATTGCGTAATAATCGTACGGGCCAAGGCGCGGAGGGAGGAGGTTGACCCCTGATTCCACGTCTTCTGCAGTTGCCAGGTGATTGTAGCGTGCGTAGTCCATTACTGAAGCACTGGTTCCATATCTCCTGGTGAAGGAAGGACTCCGAAGTGAATCGGTGGGATAACTCCAGGAAGCGCCCATATTGTGGTTCAGTCCGAGTACGTGTCCCATTTCGTGGCACACCGAATGCCTGATCATTGGCCCGAGCATTTCCAAAGGATATTCCTTCAGGCGGGCTTTAGGGTCTGCCGCTCCGGTCTGGACATAGCGCCATCCTGTGATCAGGTCCACGACATTCTTCCACCAAAGAATATCTCCCTGGAGGATCTCGCCGCTCCGGGGATCGCACAGGACGTCGCCTTTTGCGTTGGATTCTTCGACATCCATGTATCGGACCATATTCACAATAGGGGAGTATCTGTCGAATTCTTCATCGTCCGGTTCCGGATAGACGGCGATCACTTTCCCGAGTCCCGCTTTCTCGAACGCTTTGTTCCAGTCTTCCAGACCCTCCTTTATGTAGGGATACCAGCTTTCCGGAAACGCCTTGTCCACATAGAAGTCTATTGTGGTATGGCGCGATAGGTCCCAGCGCTGCGGATGCAACCCTCTCCGACCGTCCGGTTTGCGGTATTCCAGACAGTTGTAGTACTTCAGGTCGGGTTTTTCAGCCATTGGAGTCTCCGGCAGGAAAAGCATGTAGCAAGCAGCGGTGATTTCCAGTCCGGAGGAATACCTATACTTTCCTGTAACTTGAAGATATTCAGGAGTTTCCCTGGTGGAGACTATCCATCCGTCCACCAACCTGTCATGCGTCAGCATCTTTGGTGGAATGGCGGAAACCTGCTCCGGATATCGGGAAAAACAGCTGGAAACATCCAGGATCAGGCTCCCGTCCTCATCTTTCCGCAAGACTTGGAAATGCTCCGGATGGATATGCTTCATCCGGCCCTTCTTCATATTCCGTCCTCCATCATTGCTGCGGTGATGGCCTGCAGGCAGCAGGACCGCGTTTCCGGCGGAATCCAGCTGGAATTCCATGAGTATGGGTTCAGGGTTCCTCTGCCCAGGGGCGAACACTTTTCCCCCCGGCCGGTTCACATCGACGATACGGGATCCGAACAGTACGGGCTTCCCCAGTTTGTCGGAAGGCAGGCGCAATGTCTGTCCCGCTGCCGTCAGAGGCAGAAGGACGAGGATAATTATGAGCCAGTTTTTCCTCACGGCTTACCTAGGCCAGAGCTTGTATTCTACCTTCCAGGCACCTCCTTCCTTTGTCAGGCCAAGGGTGGAGGCGGGATCCTTCCCATTGACTGAATCTGCCTTCATGAAGTTTTCAGAATCGCTTTCAAACCAGGCTGTTACCAGCACCGGTTCGGAACTGTTCGAAAAGTCGAAGGTCCCCTCCAGTTTCACGAGCGTTACACTTACGGCTCCTGTCAGTGCTGTATGGGTGGAGGCATCGATGTCACCTCCTGTTGCCCTGGAATCCACTATCCAGGCAGCGACGCCGGAACTCTTGTCCTGCCATGCAGAATAGCTTCCTATGTATGCCTTGAAAGACCTCGGCTTCTCAAGGTAAATCCTTCCTTTCTGCGTCTCTCCGTAGTCCAGCACGAAGCGCATCAGCGAATCGGCAGGGGAGAACTCACGGTGTCCCTGGTCGTTTCCATAATCCAGTATCGTAATCTCGTTGGGGCGCACGTACAGAGGGAAGAAGTCCGTCAGGCGGAACATCTGTGAAGCCGAAGAATTCGCCCTGCAGCTGAACGAAGGATGGTCGTACATGTTCCGGTAGTTCCGCAGGTAATTGGATCCTTCGGAAGATACTCCCATATCCACGGTAGTGTTGCCGTCCCAGGATCCGTCTGCCGTCTTGATACCCTGGCGGATCTGGAATCCCTTTCCGTCATTTAAGGCTGAGGTCCTGAGGAACTTGGAGAAATCCACGACCGGGTCGCTCAGGTGTACGGTGACTGATTCCTGACCGGCTATTACTGAATATTCTCCTTTTTCCGGTACTATCGTCAAGGCGACAGTTTTGTCGTAGCCGGAGACGTCTTTCTTTAAGATATTGATTTCTAAGGTCTTGCTTGTGGTGCCGGCTGGGAATTCGACGGCAGGAGTCGCCTTGCCGTCCACCAGGAAGTCTTCTCCGCAGGCCAAGTCCCCGAATTCCAGGACAATCGTCTGGGAAGAAATAGGAGCGCGCTCACAGACGAGTTCGAACTGAAGGGTCTCCGCCAGGTACGGATTGGACACCACTGGCTTCTGAGGCTGCTCGAAACCGAATATCGGAAGGGATATCTCCTTGTTAACGTTTATCCTTGCGGATATGTTGTTGCCTGGATCTACGGTATAGCGTTGACCCGGCTTGAGTGTGAGCAGTATCCAGGATGATTCCACCCAGATCTCGTCATCTACGAGTGCCAGATGAATCCTTGCCTTGTCCTCTCCCTTGGCGATTTCGACCACTGGGGCAGGGGCAGTGTACTGCAGCCCTTCCTTCAGTGAACTGGTGACGACCAGGCCTATGCTGAGCGGCTGTGAGGCTGGCCTGGAAAGGACCACATCCACGTCCAGGCCGCCTTCGGACGGATTTACCGTATAGCTGTCGCTGCCGAAGGAGACGGCAGGAGCGAAATACCGGTTGTCATTCTCCGGGCCGTCATCCTGCCTGCAGGACACTGCGGAGACGAGGGCGATCAGCGCTGATAATATTATGATTCTCTTCATAGCATCAGAATGTAAACAAACCTACTGTAACGGCAGCATTGGCAAGTCCGCCTTGCGGCAATGCCTTGCAATATCCTCCGGAAAGACGCAGATAGCCGTTGGCCTTGCCAGCCTTGCCGAGGTTCATCGGGAATGTCCATGTGAGGGAACCGCATCCTCCGATGCGTTGCCTGCTGTAATATGCGGCATCCACCTCCAGGACTTCCTTGGTATATTCATTCTCGAAATACAGGTCCTGCAAGCCTCCCAGAGGCATTATTCCTTCCGCCTTGAGCCCTGCTTCGAGACGGTGGCTCTTCTTCTCGACCAACCTGAACGAACCTCCGAGGAATATGTTCAGGCGCTCGGATGAGAACTCCGACTGCGGCAGGAAGCACTCCTTGTCGAAAGCGGAATATCCGGCGCCGGCGTTCACGCTCCAACCGTAGTCCTTACCCTTGCACGCACCGAACAGGGTATAGTCCAGGCTGGCTTCCTTCTGGCCCAGCATATACCGGTTCCTGTATTCGTAGAGGGTTACCCAGGTCTCAGTGGAAACGCCTGTCACAGGATCCTTCTCAGACTGCAGTTCCTGGAGTTTCTCGGTCGCTCCTGCATCCTTGAGGGAGCCTTTCAGGTGCAATACGTGGAGCTTGTTCCCTCTCCTGTACTGCAAGTCGGCCACGGCCCTGTAGAGGAAGTAATCGTATGATCCGGGACTCTGCTTCCTGTCGGCGAAGGCGTCCAGGCGTCCATATTCCATTCCGGCGGACACCAGTGCCCTCAGCGGCCCTGAAGTGTAATTGTAGGAAATGTCCCCCAGGAAGCGGCTGCCGTAGAACTGGTGCTTGAAGCCCGAGTATGCTCCGATTGCCCCGGTTACCCGGTCGAGTCCGTACATCCTGTAGTAATAGAGGTTCGGATATGACTGTATCGTGGTCAGGCCGGAGAGTTTCTCCTTCGAGTAGCCGTAACCAAGGTCGAGACCGATGTGGTGCGGGCCGAAGCTGAGCAGCACCGACGGTATGATGCGGTAGTTCAGGTATCCGGTCCTCGGACGAGGATCCCGCATTCCGGAAATGTCAGCTACATCATATTGTGTACGCACTCCCACGGAAACGAAATCCGACAGTGGGGCGGTGTAGAGGTCGAACTCGAGGCCGCAGCGATGGCTGTCATAATCCTTCGCCACGGTACTTCCGAATATGAAAGGGATCGAGAACCAGGGGTCCATAACGTCAGACCACCTGCGTTCCTTTTCCCTGTCGAGGGAGTAGTGGAAACTGCCTCTCATGAACAACTTGTCGGAGAAGCGGTCGTAGCGGTGTGTGGAAAAGTCGAAACCGTAGTCCTTGCTTCCTTGCTGGGCAAGATGGTCGTCGCCTCCCTCATAGAATGTCTCAATCTGGGTCCGGCTGCCGCTGGAAGGCTGGAACAAACCCATGCCGGCCGCGTTGTTGGTGGAGAGGAACTGCTGCAGGGTGGTCTCGATCTTCATCTTGGAAAAGTCGGAAGGAACCCCCTGGGCCAATGTGGTTAAACAAGCCATCAGGCAGACAGCCGATACGATTGTCTTTCTCATTGCAGGCCCTCCTTGTCATATTTGCGCGGTGTAGGATCCGTGCACACCACGAAATCCGTACTGCTGTTGTTGGTGTCCTGGAGGTAATATCTTCCGTTCTCGAAGCGGGAAACCTTCCTCTCGACGGATTCGTGGTTCTTCCCGCTCACTGCGGTGATCGTGATGTATCCGGCGTCTATGCTTGATTGAAGCCTCTTGATATTCACATCCGGAGCTGTCTGGGCGGGTTTGTTCAGGCATTCCACACCGTCCAGGGCGAATTTCTTGTGCATCCTGCGGTAGCGGTCGCCGGATGTCCTGCCTGGGCGGTAAACCTCAGGCCATGACGTGACATCCTCGTCTGTTTCGAAGAGCACCACGGCGTTAGGCCCGCTGCTTATAAGATTGAGTTTCTTCATATTGCTCCAGGCGTTGGACACCAGGGGCAGCATCGGGATGTCGGGATTGCCTTCTCCTTCCATTCCCTTGACTTCGAAGTCAGCCCCGGAAAGGTCTACGGAAGTAGATGCGCTCAGGGTGTGGTTGCGGGCGCTGCTGGCTGCGATGAGAACGCTCCCGCCAGGCTGCACCGGATAGTCGTCCCCGTCGCCCGGGAAGCGGCAGATCTGGCAGAAATAGATGGAATCAGGACGCTCGAGAGCAGTATAGTACGACGGATTCATCGACGGTTCAGCCAGCCCGAGATACTTCCCGTCCAGGTATAGCACCTCGTCGGAGTTGTTGAACAATTCCACGTAACCGTCTGTCTTGTAGTCCCTTCCCATATCGTCCTTCGTGCCGGCATAGTAGATCTTGGAAATCATAAGGTCCGTCACGAGCGCAGAGGAAAGCTCTAGTTCTATGTCTTCGGCCTTGAATATCCGGCGGTTCATCAATGATACCCCTACGATTACCCTGGCTTTGTCGTCGAGAGTGGAAGGGTCCTTGAGCATAGCCTTGTATTCGGCTCCGCTCATCTCCCAGTTGGTGATGATGTCGTAGATGCCAGGAACAAGCGATTCGACGACGACCTGTCCCGCAATGTCCGTGACGAATTCGTAGGATATGTTGCCCTTGAGGTGTACGACCCGGTTGTTGTACCTGGCTGCAGGAATGCATTCTTCCGGCATCCGGAAACTCAGGATGAAAGGTTCCGTGGGCTGCGGTGCTTCCCGGTTGCAGGAGAGAACCGAGAGCAATATGATTGATGCTGCGAGTAATCGTTTCATATCTTCACAAACATTTCTACGCCGAATGAGAATGTGCCCTGGTTGCGCTCCGAGAGGGTCCCGGACTTGGAACTGGACTGGTAAGGCATATAGAATAAGGCGTTGTTTACATAGAAGGAAAAACCGAAGTTCTTGGATACGTCCTTGGTCAGGCGCATGTTCATCAGCCAGATCGGCGGCTGGACCGTAGGAGCATTGTCCGCCGGATTCTTACGCTGCGCGGAGAGAAGCACTCCCTTGATGGTGTAGGACGGATCGTTCAGCATGGCCTGGGTTATCTCATGCCTGCTCAGGTCCGTATCTATCCAAGCGACAGGGTCGCTCTTCTGGTTCGTCGTGTGGATGTACTGGTAGAAGATGACCTGGTTCGCGAGGGATGCTACCATCTTCATCCTCGGGATGTTGCATACCAGGCGGAGATTGGTGCTGAATCTTCTGTTGATGTCTCGTGATACCCCGCTTGGATACAGCAGCTTGAACGGAGGTGTACCAGGCATACCCTGAGCATAGGTTGATGAAGCATCGACGCCCGCTGGATTCTGGAAATTCGGGCCGGTAGTCCACGTCTGAGTCTCCATATATGCACCGTTTATGATGACGCTGGTGCGTATAGGCTTGATCTGTCCGAGGTTGACATCGAATTCGACTCCCCGGTTCAAGCTGGCCTGGGTGTTGCCGACACGTCCGCTGGTAGTGAATACGGTGTCTACACGTGCGGGATTGTTCCACTCGATGTACGGCATCCCGGCCGAATCGGTGCGGATGCCTCTTTCCGCAGTGTAATAGTTGGCGTAATAAACGCTGTATTCCGTGAAGTTGCCGAATCCGTTCTTCATGTAGTCCTGGTATCCGACCACCGAGAAGGTCATCCCGTTCTTGAGGGCGATGTCGAATCCGATCTCGGACTTGGTGTTGGTAGCGTTCCTCAAGGAGTTGTTGCGCTCGACATTGGTCACCTTGGTGTTGTACATGACCAGCTGCTTGCTCTCGTCCGACGGCAGGTAGGAAGCGGCTATGCGGTCTGAATACTTAGGCTCGGGATAGAGGTGGGAAAGACCCGGGGTCTTGTTGCTCTGGCCCCAGCCTCCGCGGAAAGTCAGCCAGTCGGTCACCTTGAAGGATGCATTGAAACGAGGGGAGAGGGCATATACCTGCTCAGGGAGGCCGAACTGCATCATATCGTAGCGCAAACCTGCCTGGAGCTTGAATTCCATACCCTTCGGAAGCTCCCATCTGAGGTTGTCTTCCAGATATGCGGATATCTGGTTCAGCGCCGGGATGTCGTAATATGGTCTCGGACGTCCGTCGCTGTTGGGCCTCAGAGGCATGAAGTTGTCATCATTGGAAAAGCCCGGCGCCTTGTTTGTCTCGTGGCGGTATTCAGCACCCATATTGAAGCGTTGCTTCACTTTCCCGGCATTGGCATTGAATACGTTTCCGACCTTGGCGAAGAAGTTCACCGGGCGGGAGACGGTCGTGCCGCTCGCCCTGTAGGAATTAGTGATCCAAGGCACCTGGTAGTAACCATCTGTGAGGGAGGTGATTATCGGAAGCCCGCCGTCTGCCGAAACGATGCTGGAGGTCCAGCTCCTCGAATCGCTCAGGGAAAGACCGGCAGCGTAGGTTATGGAACGGGAAAGGGGCTTGTTCAGCGTTATCCTTCCGTTGTGCGCGAGCCTTACGGTATATTGGTTCTGACCGGTTTCAGTGCCTTCGATGAGCAGGTCCGGATCCGATTTCCTCAAGTCGATGATGCTGCTGAAGTTCATCTTCGTTGTTGAAGACCAGATCCTGCCTATCGTGTTGCTGTACGTGATGCCTCCGCTGATTCGGTCGAACGAGCGGTTCTTCGTGCGGGGGTCTCCGGAAGCACGGGCGTAGTCAGCATTTACGTTCAGGCTTCCCGCCTCGTTGCTGAACTTCCATCCCTTGCCGAACGAGGTGTTCAGCGTGGTCGGATTGACCTTGGCGCGAACCTCGTACGGAGTATAGCCTGCCTTCGTATTCACGACGACCGCGCCGGAACTGAGGTCTCCGTATTCAGCGGAAGGAATACCGCGGATGACCTCCACCGACTCGATGTTGTCGGCGCTGATCTGGCGGAGGTCCACACCTGTTCCGGCATTGGTGCCAAGGGAAGTGTTGTCCGAAATAGGCACACCGTCCACGAGGATGGAAGTACCGAAGGCGTTGTTGGCAGTGTTGTCGCTGGCGCTTCGGAGGGTGATCTTCGCTTCGGAAGTCATATCCGAGGAAGTCATCAACTGTCCCGGAAGCAGCTGCATTATATCCTTGAGGCTTGTCGCCTGCAAGTGGTCGATGGCCATACGCCCGATGGTGGAACTGGTCGAAGATCCGGTGGCACTTGGCTTAGCCGTTACGACGACCTGCTCCAGCACCAGGGATGATTCTTTGATACGGACAGTGAAGCTGCTGTCTCTCTGGAAGTTGTACGTTTGTGTAAAATCTTCGAATCCAAGCATCTGGATGGAGAGCGTGGCTTTGCCTTCCGGAACTTTTTCGAGGCGGGTGATACCATTTGGATCCGCTATGTCGAAAATACCGTAGTCAACCAACAGGCAAGATGCTCCGGCGACTGGCTGTCCGTCCGTGTCGGAGAGAATGGTTATCTGAAGAGTAAAGGTCTTCTGGCGGTTTTGAGCTTGCAGGCAATGCCCTCCCAGGAATGCGTATAGCAATAATGGTAAGGTTAAACGCAAGATCCCAAACAGCGTTCCTGAATGTGGTTTTTGCATTATCGGTTATTAAGTGTTAGCGTACAAATATACGGATATTAACACATTTTTCCTATCTTTGCGCCCGAGGAGCGGAAGAGTCCTGCTCCAAGTGTGCTTGGTACCACTATAAAAACAAGATTATGTTGGAAAACAAAACAAACGGAAAGGGGAGACTGTCCCCGGTATTCTTGTGGTTGGCAGTACTGTTCAATGTCTGCCTCATTGCATCCAATCTATTCGCAATCAAGATATTCCAGATATGGGACTGGTGCGTCCTTCCCGGGGCGGTCATCATATTCCCTGTCTCGTACATACTCAATGACTGCATCAGCGAAGTATACGGCTACCGCAAGGCCAGGTTCGTGATCTGGACGGGATTCGCGATGAATCTCTTCTTCGTCCTCGCGGCCCAGCTCGTCCTTGCATTGCCGGGAGCTCCGTTCTGGGGAGGGCAGGAAGCCTTCTCGTATGTATTCGGAGCCGCTCCGAAGACCCTCGCCGCCTCACTTCTGGCATTCCTCGCCGGATCCAATGTCAATGCAATGACAATGAGCTGGATGAAAGTGAAGGACAACGGCAGGAGGTTCGGCGTGCGCGCCATCATTTCCTCGATTGCCGGAGAACTAGTGGATTCCCTGATCTTCATACCTATCGTGTTCTGGAGCCAGGGATTGAAGACCGTGCTCATTATGGCAGCCTGCCAGGTCACGGCAAAGGTTCTCTATGAGATAGTCATCCTTCCTCTGACCGCCGTGTTCGTGAGACGACTGAAGGAATATGAGGGCGAAGATGCTTTCGATGAAGGAATATCATACAACCCATTCAAGTTTAAAATCGACTGACAATGTCCCAGGGAAGAGATAAGGAGGGCCTGAGCGCCCTTGGAAACAAGATACAGTACAGCACTGAATATGCTCCCGAAGTCCTTGAAGCCTTCGAGAACATGCATCAGGAAAATGATTACTGGGTAAGGTTCAACTGCCCGGAATTCACTACCTTATGCCCGATCACCGGCCAGCCGGACTTCGCCGAGATCAAGATCTCGTATATCCCCGACGTCAAGATGGTGGAGAGCAAGTCCTTGAAGCTATATCTGTTCAGCTTCCGCAATCACGGAGACTTCCACGAAGACACCGTGAATACGATAATGAAGGACCTGATCAAGCTGATGGATCCCAAGTATATAGAAGTGACGGGTTTCTTCACCCCTCGTGGGGGCATCTCGATCTTCCCGTACGCCAATTACGGACGTCCCGGAACGAAATACGAAACGCTGGCACAGCAGCGTTTCGCAAGTCACGAGTGATTATCCTTTCCCTAGAAGGAGAATATATAGCTGACTCCAAGTGAGGTCATCAGTTTCCTGTCATAGGTCAGGGACTTGAGTTTCGTACCCTCCTTGTTGGTGTCAATATCCTTGTCGTAGTTGTAGTCCAGCAGGATGTAGAAATCGAATGCGCTCTGGTAGCTGACTTTCAGTTCGGTGCCCAGGCAACCCCTGAGCCTGTTGAAATATGCATCCGAATACCCTAGGAAAGAATAGTCCGAATATGCCTGGCTGGCGGTGCTCCAGGTGGCGCTGCAGGCAGGATCGTTGAAAACGTTCCTCAACTCTCCATACACGTATGGCGTCCAGGCGTGGATGCCCTTGTATGCAACCTTCAGACGGCTTTTGAGAGCGATGGAATTCGGCGTGTCCTGGAATCTGTTGTTCACGTCTCGGTGCGTCAGCTGGAGCCTCTCCTTGAGGGATATGCGCCAGTCTCCGGCCTTGAACCCCACCGTAGCATTGCCGTAGAAGCGGTGGCGGATCTTCCATTCGTCCGAAGAATTCTTGTTCTCCATGAATATGTATCCGGCGCCGACCTTCAGGTAGTCGTTAAGCTTGTAAGTGAAACCGGTCCCGGCCTGGAGCCTTCCGAGTTCGGAGAAGTTCTCCCTCATCCTGGCTTCAGCCTCCACAGTCCAGTGGAAACCCTTCTTTATCTTGGCGTCGGCAGTGACATTCAACCTGGCTCCGAAGTCGGTCTCCAGCTCATTGTCTGTGCCCTGAGCCTTCATTCCAAGCGACAGGACTGTCATCAAGGCGAGCGATATTATGATCCGTTTATCCATACCAACTACTTCTCATTCTCGGACTGGCCGCCGTGCAGGTACTTGAAACGCCTGATCTTCTGGGTGGCAGTCTTCTCGAATGATTCCTTCATGGCGTTCACTTCGCCGATCTTGGATTGCTTGCTGACCCTTTTGTTGACATAGTCCATGACCGCCTTCTTCCGGGCCTCGAGCTTTTCATAGAACTGCTCTTCCTTCTCGAGAGTGTTCCAGTCCACGAACTCTTCGTCGAATTTCACCAAGGCTACGAGCTTGCCGTCCCTTTCGATGACCAAGGACTCTTCGACGCCCCTTATGTCATTGATAACCTGCTCGATTTCCTCCGGATATATATTCTCGCCCGATGGGCCGACTATCATGTTCCCGAGGCGTCCTTTGATGTAGTACCTTCCTTTGGAATCGACGCATGCCAGGTCGTTGGTGCGGAACCAGCCGTCATCGGTAAGGGCGGCACGGGTCCTCTCCGGATCCCGGTAATAACCAAGCATCACATTGTCGCCTTTGGCAATGATCTCACCTTCGCCGGTCTCCGGGTTCACGTTCTGGAGCTTCACCTCTACATTGTATGCAGGAACGCCGATGGAACCCACGACAGTCTTTCCGACGCAGGCATTCGTGATAAGAGGAGCGGTTTCGGTCAGTCCGTATCCGATTGCATAAGGGAACCTGGCCTTGTTGAGGAACTCTTCGACGGTCGGGTCAAGCTTCGATCCTCCGATTCCGAAGAACTTCAGTTTGCCGCCGAAGGTCTTGTACAGTTTCTTCCCGATCAGCCAGTACAGTAACCACGGGGCTTTTTTCTTGAGCCACGACAGGGTCTTGCTCTTTTCGACCGTAGGCACGACGCTGTTCTTGTATATCTTCTCGATGATGAGCGGAACGGCGCACATTATCGTAGGCCTCACGTCCTTCATCGCTTTCATCAGGATGGAAGGTGTAGGGGGCTTCTGGATATAGTACACGCATCCTCCGACATACAACGGATACAGGACGCTGAAAGCCATCTCGTAGGTGTGGGACATCGGAAGGATCGAAAGCCAGCGGTCCTTCTTGCCGGCTTTCTGGGCGTGATAGGCCGCGATGATGTTCTGGCAGAAGTTGCGGTGGCTCAGCATTACGCCTTTAGCCTTGCCGGAAGTACCTGAGGTATAGATGATTGATGCCAGGTCGTCCGCCTGTGGATCCGCTCCGTGGCCCTCGCAGGTGAACGCGTGGTCGTCTTTCTTTATCAACTCGAAAGTCTCGATATCTATCACGAGCGTCATCTTGTCCTTCACCTCGTCGCTGAGCTTCTTCAGCATCCTCTTGGAGATGAATATTGCCTTGCAGCCTGAGTGCGTGAGGATATTCGTGACTTCGCTCTCCGATGAATCCGGAAGGATAGGGACAGTTACCCTGCCGAAAGGAACGCAGGAAAACATCGCCACCGTCCAGTTAGGCATATTGTTGGACAGGATGGCTACCTTGTCTCCGGCGCTGATGCCGAAGCGGTTGAAACGCTGCGACAACTCCAGGCACTTGTGCTTGAAACTCTCGTAAGTGTATTCCTGTCCGCCGTCCACGAAACGGGCCATCGGCCTCCCGGCGAAGTTGTCGGTCGCGTATTCGAACAGTTTGGCCAGGGTAGTTACGTAATTCTCCCTGCTAGCCTTGAATAGTCTTCTCTTTGACATCAGAATCAGTGTGTTACGTAACCATCCGGGTGTTTTCCCGTCAGATGCATCTGTTCATAAATGGCCTGTATTCGTTCGGTGTCTGCACGAGCGTCGTCTGTAAGCTCCACCTTTTCTCCGACGCTGACCCGTTTAGTGCCCCAGTCGAAATATCCCAGATAGACCGGGCATCCTACTTCCTTGGCTATGAGGTGATAGCCTGTCTTCCACTTCCTGGCCGGCTTGCGCGTACCTTCAGGTGCGATTGCAAGGATGAAGGAATCCTCGTTTTCCATCTGCGAGATGAGACTCTTCACCAAGGTGGATGCATTGCTCCTGTCCACAGGTACACCTCCCAGCGAACGGAGCAGGGGACCGAACGGCCAGAAGAAGAACTCCTTCTTGATCATGACCTTGCATTTCTGGGCATCGAAGGCGGTGTAGAAGAGATATGAGATCACGAAATCCATGACCGATGTATGTGGCGCACCGAGTATGATGGCCTTCTTGTCGGTCACCGGCCCTCCCACAGTGGTCCATCCTTTCTTCTTCAGCAGCCAGCCGCAGAATCTACTCCATCCGGACATGTTCCTAATTCTTTAGATGTTGACGTCTTCCAGCTCTTCCTCCGACTTCAGGTTGGCGCGGATGAAGTTCTGGCGCTCTATGGTATTGTCTCCCATGTAGAACTCCATGATGTCGGATATGGATTCTTCATCAGCGAGCTTCACCAGGTCGAGACGCATGTTCTCTCCGATGAAATCCACGAACTCGTCGGAGGATATCTCTCCGAGACCCTTGAACCTGGTGATCTGAACAGCCGTCTTCAAGGCCTTGATGGCAGCCTCTTTCTCTTCCTGGGAATAGCAGTACCGCCGCTCCTTCTTGTTCGCCACCCTGAACAGGGGAGTCTGGAGTATATGCACGTGCCCTCTCCGGATCAGGTCCGGATAATACTTCATGAAGAAAGTCAGGACGAGCATACGGATGTGCATCCCGTCGTCATCGGCATCGGTGGCCACGATGATGTTGTTGTAGCGGAGATCGTCCAGGTCGTCCTCGACCCCGAGAGCTGAGACCAGGAGGTTGAGTTCCTCGTTTTCAGCCACTTTCTTGCGGCTTTCCTTGTAGCAGTTGATAGGCTTGCCTCGGAGGCTGAAAACAGCCTGGTAATTGGCGTTGCGGACCTTGGTTATGGTACCTGATGCGGAGTCTCCCTCGGTTATGAATATGCTGGTCTGCTCCGCCAGGTCCTGCTTGTCCTTAGGAAGCTTGTCGCAGAAGTGGTAACGGCAGTCACGCAACTTGCGGTTGTAAACGTTGGCCTTCTTGTTCCTCTCCCTGGTCTTCTTCTGTATTCCGGCAATCTCTTCTCGCTCCGCCTGGGACTCCTTGATCTTGTTCTCTATGATAGGAGCGAGGCCGGTGTGGATGCGGAGATAATTATCCAGGTGCTTGGCAATGAAGTCGTTGACGAAAGACCTGATGGTCGGGCCTCGGTCTATCTCCAACGATCCGTCCGGGTTCTGGACCTTCTTGCCGTTGGCGTCGGTCTTGTATTTCTCCCACATATAGGTGGAACCCAGCTTGGTCTTGGTCTGGCCCTCGAAGTTAGGCTCCTGGATCTGGATGCTTACGGCACCGATTATGCCCTGGCGGCAGTCCTCCGGCTTGTAGTCCTTCTTGAAATAATCCTTGAGCGTCTTCGCGATCGCCTCGCGGAAGGCGGCCAGGTGGGTACCTCCGTCCCTCGTATTCTGTCCGTTGACGAACGAAGATATGTTCTCGCCGTAGGAATTGCCGTGGGTGATCACGACTTCGATGTCCTCGTCCTCAAGGTGGATCGGCTCATACAGAGGAGTTTCCGACATATTCTCGCGGACGAGGTCGAGAAGGCCGTTCTCCGATTTGTAAGCAGTCCCGTTGAGAACCAGGGACAATCCCTTCTTGAGGTAGGAATAGTTCTTGACCATCGTTTCCACGATGTCCATGTGGAACTCGTAGGCACCGAACATCTCGGAGTCCGGAGTGAATACCACGAGGGTACCGTTCTTCTCCGAAACCTTCTCCTTCTTGCCGCTGTCCTTCAGTTCGCCTCTCTCGTAGGTGGCCCAGGAACTCTCACCGTCCCTGAAAGACTCCACGTAGAACCTTTCCGAAAGGGCGTTCACCGCCTTCGTTCCGACTCCGTTCAGACCGACTGATTTCTTGAATACCTTGTCGTCGAACTTTCCGCCGGTATTCAGCTGGCTGGTTGCCTTGACCACCGAACCGAGCGGGATTCCGCGGCCGAAGTCCCTGACGGTGACCTGCCGGTCCTCGATCCCGATCAGGACCTTGTTGCCGAAGCCGGCCGAGAACTCGTCGATGCAGTTGTCCACGATCTCCTTGAGGAGCACGTAGATACCGTCACCGGGATTGGCACCGTTGCCGAGCCGCCCGATGTACATGCCCGGACGGCGGCGAATATGTTCGACTCCTTCGAGAGTCTTTATGTTGGCGTCAGTATATTCGTTATTGTTCTGCATAATCGGACAAATTTACGAACTTTTGGCGGGATTTGAAAAAGTATCTTTTTGTAGTATTTTTGCATTTGGAAAGGTATTTGCAATCACCTTCCAGGTACACTAGAAGACTGACAAATGAAAAGGCTGACCGTCATAACTTTTATCATCCTGATAGCAGCTTCCCTCGGCACGGTGCTACGCGCCCAGGGATCCAAGGCAGGCAATACATACGGCGGAATCGTGCGCTTCGACAAGACCGTACACGATTTCGGGGATATCCTCGTGTCTGACGGTCCCGTCTCTGCCACCTTCACGGCGGAGAATGTCAGCGGGAAGAACATGCTGATCTACAACGTGGTATCCTCCTGCGGCTGCACCGATGTCACTTGGACCCGCGAGCCGGTCAAGCCTGGTGAGAGCGGCAAGGTGAAGGCTACCTACAAGAACGACGAAGGCGGCTATCCTTTCGACAAGACCCTGACGGTGTACGTCTCAGGCCTCCAGCAGCCGGTCATACTCCGGCTCCGCGGTGAAAGCCACGCCAAGAAGCTCTCCCTCAAGGAGATGTACCCTGTACGTTTCGGCAACCTCGCGTTCAAGTCGGTTGACATCAAGGGTGGAAACATGTCGCAGGGGCAGCAGAAGAGCGGGGAAGTCGTAGTCGCGAACCTCGGTAAGAAGCCTCTCGATGTCAAATTCAAGGATGTGAGCCCGGGCCTGAGCCTGAAGCTTTCCCAGAATCCGGTCCCGGCCGGAGGAACAGCCAAACTGTCCTATACCGTCACCGCCGACCGCAAGCACTGGGGAAAGAACTATTACTATGCAACCCCTCTCGTTGATGGTGTTTCGTACAAGGCTGTAGTCTCCCAGACCCAGAATCCGAAGAAGGAAGCAGGTACTGAAGCCCTTCTCGCCGACCCTAATCCGCTTCTGGGTGCAGGAAAGCCTTCCATCGGGATATTCACCGTCACCAAGGAAGATTTCTCTTCCTGGACGAAAGCCCAGCGGGATGCCGCAGCCAGCCCTGTGGCCGATGAGAGTACCTTCTCCTTCGGCAAGGTGAAGGCTGGCGCGAAGGTCGATGCATCCTTCATTATCAAGAATACCGGCAAGAGTGCCTTCAAGGTATATAAGATCGATTCCGAGAGTTCCAGGCTCTCGACCTCTCCTTTCGGGGATGTCGCTCCGGGAAGGAAAGGCACGTTGAAATGTACACTTGATACCTCGGGAATGCCGAAAGGGGAGTGCCTTATCGTGGTTACGCTCACTACCAATTCACCGCTCCGTCCAATCATGAACCTCTTCGTGACCGGCTGGATAGAATAGGGTTTGCCGATGCTGGAAGTTTTCCTTGAAGCTCTCAGGAGCGCGATACTGATCTCGGGACTCGTTGTCATAATGATGATGCTCATCGAGTTCTTCAACGTCGAGTCCCACGGAAGGATATTCAAGTCCCTGGGTAAATCAGGTTTCACCCAAGTCCTCGTATCGGCCCTCCTCGGGTCGGTTCCCGGCTGTGTAGGAGGTTTCGCAGTAGTATCCCTTTATACCCACCGGCTCCTTGGTTTCGGCGCCCTGCTGGCGATGATGATTGCGACTGCCGGTGATGAAGCATTCATGATGCTGGCGATGTTCCCGGGGAAGGCGGCGCTGCTGTTTGCAATCTTGTTCTGCCTGGCCATAGTGGCAGGCCTGTCAGCGGACAGGCTCACCAGGAAAGGCAGGATGATACCGACCCGGCTCGAAGATTCTTACGAAATACACGCCGGAGATGACTCCGGGCACTCCGAGTGCGCTCCCGAAAGCCATTCCGGAAAGCGCCATGCTGGCTGGAAAAGGATTGTGATGTTCGTCGGGGTACTGGTATTCCTGGCAGCCCTGCTGTCCGGTTTCCTCGAAGAGGGAGAGGCTGAAGCCGATGGCTTGAACCTGCTCAGCGAGGAATGGATGTTCTGGGCTTTCGGAGCATTGAGCCTCGTCATCCTGGGCGCCTTGATATTCGCTTCCGACCATTTCGTGGACGAGCATCTTTGGGAACATATCGTGTGCAAGCATCTTCCAAGCATATTCGCCTGGACCTTCGGAGTCCTGATAGTCATCGGGACCCTGTTCCATTTCGTGGACCTGGAGACCTGGATCGGAGACAATACCGCCTGGATGATCCTGCTGGCCATCCTGGTCGGCCTTATCCCGGAATCCGGGCCGCATCTGGTATTCGTGACGCTGTTCGCCGGCGGAGTCATTCCGTTCCCGGTACTTCTAGCCAACTCGATAGTCCAGGACGGCCACGCTTCGCTGCCCCTGATTGCTGACAGCAAGAAATCTTTCCTCATCGCTAAGGGCGTCAAAGTTGCGTTGGCATCGGTAGTTTTTGTGGTATGGGGTTTGTTATTGTGAATTTAAAGTTTATCTTTGCACACAATTTGAAAACTGTTTAACTAACTTATAACGAATTATGGCTTACAAGATTTCTGAAACCGATTGTGTAGCATGCGGAACATGCATGGCAGAGTGCCCTCAGGGAGCTATCCACGAGGGAGATGTCTATCACATCGATCCTGATGCATGTGTCGATTGCGGCACTTGCGCTGACGCTTGCCCTATGGGAGCTATCGCCCCTGCAGAGTAATCGAGGCTTACACATAGAGTTAGCGGCTTGCCTGGATGGCGAGCCGCTTTTTTTGTCGTTTATTCCAGCAAGCCGAGCTTTACGCAAGCATTCCAGATGCCGTCCTTATCGACGTCCGTCGTGATCAGGTCGGCTTTCTCCTTCAGCCTTTCCGATGCGTTGCCCATCGCGACCCTGATCCAGCCATCGTCCCCGAACATGGACAGGTCGTTGTCGGAATCCCCGAATACTATCGCATCCTCGCACCTTCCTCCGAAACGCTCCAGGATCCGGTGTATCCCGGCTCCTTTGTCCGACGGTTCCACGAATATGTATTCATGGTGGAAACGGCACCAGGGCAGCTCCTTGAGGGACTCCAGCGACAGTTCGACAGGGTAGTAGCAAGCTATGAAAGCCTTGTAGAGATTCTCGAAGGACTCCGGGTCGAGGCCAGGAACCGTCCGCGTCTCCTGGTAAGTGTCGTGAGTGAAATCGTAGAAGCGGCCGTCAGGCGCGAGACGTGTGACCGAATTGTCGGGCTGGATCGCCCACGGGATGCCCCTGGACTCGCATTCCTTCAGCAGCGCGATCATCTTGTCTTTCGGCAATGGCTTGATTCCCAGTAGTTTCCCTTCGATAGTTATACCATAGCCGCCGTCGCTGACCATATTGTCGAAACCGAGTTCCTGCATATATCCCCTCGCCATAGCCTCGGAGCGGCCTGTGGCCAGGCAGAGGAAATGCCCGTCCGCCCGGAGCAGCTCGATGGCGCGCCTTGTGGACTCGGGAATATAATTCTTCGCGTAGCTGCCCCCCGCGATCAATGTCCCGTCTACGTCGAAGAAAAGGTAACGTTTCCTCATCCTGCGATCGTTTTCAGGAATTCCATATCCTCATCCTTAGCCATCTTCCCGACGCCTTCCTCGTTCTCGTATGCCTGGGCAGTGTCGATGTGCCTGTAACCGGCCGCAATCGCCTCGGAGGAGGCTTCGGTGACCTTATCGTCCGGAATGAGCCAGGTCCCAAGACCCACCTTGGGAATACGGACACCGTTGGACAGGGTGTATGTTTCTTGAAGTATCATTCGTCTGCGTAAATTATTGTCAGAGAAGGAAGAACAGAGCGACACCGCTGATACTCACGACCAGTCCGATGATCTCCTTCAGGCGTATCTTCTTTTTGTTCACCAGGACTTCCGGCACTATGATCATCACTGGAGTCAGTGCCATCAAAGTGGAAGCTATCCCGGCATTGGCATAGCGGACCGCCATCAGTGAGAGGGATACGCCTAACGCCGGCCCGAACAGCGTGATGATCGCGGCATATTTCATCGTGACCGGGTCCTTGGCAGCATCCTTGAGCCTTCCCATGCCTTTCTGCAAACCTAGCAGGATAAGGAAACCGGCGCTGCCGATCACGGCTCTGATCATCGTGGAAGCGAAGGGGAGCATAGACTCCATCAGCGCAGGGGAGTCAGAAGGTATGGCCTCTGCGTAATTCTGCATTCCAACCTTGCTGAGCACCAGGCCGACACCCTGTCCGATACCGGCTCCTATCCCAAGTAGGATGCCCTTGAGCGGCAGGTCCAGCTTGAAGTGGTTGCCGGAGTCCCGGCTCAAAATGGAAATGCCTATACCGCAGAGGGTTACGATCATCGCCAATATGGATTTCAGGGAGAGCGTCTCGCCCAGCAGCATCCATCCTGCGATGGCTGCGATAGGGGGAGCGAGAGTCATCATCAACTGCCCGAAACGCGGCCCGATGTGCAGGTAGCAAGTGAACAGGCAGTAGTCCCCGAATACATATCCAACCAGGGCGGAAAGCCCGAGCCAGAGCCAGGTGTCCTTGTCGGAATATACCGGATACGGGCGTCCTACGGTGACCCATAGGAGGAGACCCAGGAATATGACGGCGAGCACCAACCTGAGTACGTTGGTGACCATTGTGCCTACCCGTCTGCTGGATTTGTCGGAGAACCAGGCCGTTATGGTCCACGACATTGCAACGCCCAGCGATATGAGTTCTCCGATGTGATTCATTTTCTGGGCAAAAATAAAGAAAAAATGTAAATTAGCAGTCCAAAACAGTATATGTATATGAAACACTCACTGAAAGAATGGTTCGTCGTTACCAGATACTGGTCTTTCCCTGTCTCAACTATGCCTGTAATAGCGACTTTCGCTTATCTTTTCAGCAAGGGACAGGTGCCCGGCGGCGTAATGCCTTACGTGATCCTTGTCCTCTGTGTCCTCGGAGTCGTACTCCTGCATTCTGCGGGAAATGTCATCAGCGACTGGTCCGACTACCGCAGCGGGGTGGACAATGAGAACGCTTTCGCCGTCCCGAACCTGGTGTTCCATAAATTCCAGCCGGAGGAATACCTTCGTTTCAGCATGATCCTTTTCGCTGCAGGAATCATCGTTGGTATAATCATAACCATCCTTAGCGGCTCCGGCCTCTTCATCGTGGGTTGCGTGGGAGTGCTGCTGACCCTCCTGTATTCATATCTCAAGTATCACGCTTTGGGCGACCTGGACATATTCATCATCTTCGGAGTTCTGACGGTCCTCGGTACCACCTATGCTATAACCGGAGCGTATGTTCCTGAGGCGCTGATACTTTCTGTTCCAATCGGACTCGTCACCGTGTCGGTGCTCCACGCCAACAACACATTGGACACCGAGAGCGACCGTGCGGCAGGAATCAAGACTTTCGCGATGCTCATCGGACTGGAGGCTTCTTCGAGGCTTTACCGCTGCTATATGCTGCTGCCTTTCGCCTGCATCCTGGTTTCGGTCGTGGCGGGATGGCTTCATCCGCTTTCTCTCCTTTGCCTCCTGGCCGCCATCCCTGCCTGGAAGAACTTCCATCAGGCCAGCCAGTACAAGCATCTGGGACTTGAGGCGATGAAGGGTCTCGACCAGGCTTCCGCCAAACTGCAGCTCGTATTCTCAGGCCTCCTTTCCATCGGCCTGTTCATAGCCGGCCTCCTATGAGGAAAGACTGGCTGAGACTGGGCTTCGCGATCCTGGTCGCCGCCCTCCTGTGGTTCTATATGTTCAGCCCCTGGACTCACGGGGCTCCCAACTTCTGGATAGTGATGTCCTTCTCGGCCGTCACACTGATGTCGCTGGGACTCGGATTCACGCCGGACAGGGGAGTGCTGCTCAAGGTGGAAAGACCTCTGCTTCAGTTAATTGGAGGTGTCCTGCTGGCCTTTGCGCTCTGGGGCGTTTTCTGGGTAGGGGACAAGGCCTCTGCCATCCTCTTCGACTTCGCCCGCACCCAGGTCGATAACGTATATTCGATGAAAGCGGGGCTGCCGCAATGGCTGATAGCCTTGCTGCTGATTTTCCTGATCGGGCCTGCCGAGGAACTCTTCTGGCGGGGCTATGTCCAGCGCACCTTCTCGAGGCTTTTCGGCGGGAAGCATCCTGCCGACCTGGCCTTCATAGTCACGGCGCTGATATATGCCCTCGTCCACATCTGGTCCTTCAACTTTATGCTCGTGATGGCAGCCCTCGTGGCAGGGGCGGTCTGGGGATTCATCTACCGGTTATCCCCCAAGACCCTTCCCGCCCTTGTGGTAAGCCACGCCCTCTGGGACGTCCTCGTATTCATACTCCTGCCGATCTGACCCGATGGTTTTGATTTAGGATGTTGACTATGACTTCCACCTGCTGCTCAGGATGGACGTCGGGAGTAATCCTGGTGACTCGCACCTCGTAGATGTCCTCCAGCCCCATATCCAGGTACTTGGAGATGTCGTGGTTG
>Ga0247609_10001821_pt1 | contig 24009 bp, 18 predicted proteins | sample 172DNAGHGlowgp2_FD_193487 | JGI IMG/M metagenome (GOLD analysis project Ga0247609, IMG submission 193487) | Sheep rumen microbial communities from Palmerston North, Manawatu-Wanganui, New Zealand - 1728 DNA GHGlow gp2 | ecosystem: Host-associated > Mammals > Digestive system > Stomach > Rumen ...
AAATTTGAGATGCAGATAAAACTATAATTTGAGAGCAGACATATCCTATTTCTTATACAGTATATGGACTAATCAAAAATTTTTCTTGAATGTGATATGCTGAATTATATTGGAATTTAGTTTGAAGTGAATTCGATACCAATATAAATAAAGTGAAAGCTGTAATATATTTGCCTAAAGTGTATACAGGTTTCTCTAGCAATGATTTTTTAATAACAGATTGAACTAATAAAACAGTAGAAGAATTTCAATGAAAAATTGACCGAAGTCATTGAGATAGAATTATTATTACCTACGATAAATGATTGTCTGCTTATCATGGAATTACTGTTGCTATTAAATTCCCAAATAATTATTTTGAATTTGATCATGAAAAACAAAAATGATTATTAGGGAAGGCTAAGTATGATAATTCTGGTTTAGAATATACAGGCTCTAATATCGCCTCAAATGCCACCAAAGAATCTTTAGAAAGATATTCTGGACAGCTAGTCTCTGAGCCAGAAAATACGGGGCGAGATATTGTTGAATCCAATTATCCTTTACCAGAAGTTATTATTTGAGATTTAGATAAAAAACAAGAAACTGAAGAAAATCCTATTGGGATTACTTCAAACAACTACGTAAGTTCGTGACCAAAAACAAAACCACAAGGAAACCATGAATATGAATATACAAATCTTGATATTCGTGCAGATATTTTAAAAGATGGAACTATGAATGTTAATGAAAATTATACTGCCGATTTTCATATAAGCAAACATGGGATTATTAGGAATATTCCACTAAATTATAACGTATTAGGTTATCCTTTTCATATCGAAGTTTCTAATATCAATGTAACATGAAAAAAATTTACTACTAACAGAGCAAAATGAGAAATTGAAATTAAAATATGAGATGCTGATAGAACCGTAAGGTGAGTTCAGACTTATCCTATTTCATATTCTACTTATGGTCTAATTAGAAATTTCTCATGAGAAGGTTATGCAGAACTTTATTGGAACTTGGTGTGATTTGATTTTGATACAAGTATAGATAATGTAAAAGCTGAAATATATTTACCAAAACCTTACCCAGAATTGAGTCCTGATGATTTCTTGATTACAGTTGATTGAAAAACAAGTAGTATAAATGACTTTCAATGATTGGTCGATTGGAAATGATGAAACAAAATCACAATTACTTATGATAGAGGGTTATCATCATATCATGGTATCACATTATCTGTAAAATTTCCTCCTGATTATTTTGAATTCGATCACAGCAGGCAAGCTAAATTAACTGGAAATGCAAAGCAGTCTTTATCTCAGATTTTTGAATCATTCTTGTCTTTCTTAATACCAATCTGAATCGTGGTATTGATTATCATTCTTAGAGTTAAAAATATAGGTAAAAGCCTTGGACTTATCAAAGGTGAAGGAGGATTAATAGACAGAAAATTTGGAAAGTTAAAATGAGATTTTGCTAAGCAATTCCCTGTGATAGTTCAATACGAACCTCCTAAATGAGTCAATTCTGCTGAGGCTGGATTACTATTACATCGTGGGGCTAAACCTAAAGATATACTTAGCTTAATTTATAAACGGGCTGCTGAATGATTGATAAAACTTTCCTTTGAAGAGGATGAATGATCATTCTTCAAAAAAGCAACAAAAAATGTAATCATAACTAAAATTAGAGATATCAATCTAGAATCACCTGCATATGAAAGAGATTTCTTCAAAGCTATAGTTCGTGGTGAAAAAAGCAGACTCAGTGGAGATACCAACTTATACAATAAGCTTGGTTTATCAACTTTGGAAGGCTATTGAAGAAAAAGATGATGGTTTACTGGTGGTAAAAGTAAGTGATGACTTCTTACTGTTGGATTTATAGTATTGTTTTTCTTGATGAACTTTTTAGGAAATGGTTATCCGTTAATTGGCGTTCTTGCATTTTTTGGATTCTTTGCTTTAGCTATATACTCAGCAGCAGCGTCTAAACTAAAAGAAACCGAAGAATGAGCTAGACTAATATCTCATGTATTATGATATAGAGAATTTCTAGCAGCATGTGATGAGAATAAATTAAGATTATTTTTACAGCAGGACCCATTATATTTTGATAAAATTTTGCCTTATGCAGTTGCATTTGGACTAGATACCGAATTAATCAAAAAGATTGAACCACTTTTGAAGGAAATGAATATTAGATCTTCTTGGTATGATTGAGACGTCCATAATATTTATTATATCAATAATACTATCTCTAGTTCAGCTATCAATTCAGTTCCTCCAAAGGCTTCTTATAGTTCTAGTAGCTGATTTAGTGGTTGATCATCATTTGGATGAGGATTCTCTCTATGATGATGAGGTGGATGATGAGGTGGAAGAAGTTGGTAAGTCTATATTTAATATTTTAAACATAAAATGAAAAAAATCTGATTATTTATTCTAAGTTTATTTACCCTATCCTTTGTTTGCAATTTTACCCAAGCTGAAGATTATGAATATACCAATTTAAATATTACGGCAAATATTTTAGAAGATGGTACAATTAACGTGGAGGAAGATTTTACTGCCAATTTTTTTGTAAATAAGCACTGAATCATCAGAGATATCCCCCTAAATTATTCTGTAACATGAAATAACTTTCATATCGAGGTATCAAATATTAGTGTAGAGTGAAAAAATTTCACAACAAGCAAAAATAACGGAAATATTGAAATAAAAATTTGAGACGCTAATAGAACTGTAATTTGAAAACAGGATTATCCTATTTCTTATTCCACTTATGGATTAATTAGAAATTTCTCATGAATGTGATATGCAGAACTTTATTGGAATTTAGTTGGTTATGATTTTGATACTAACATTAATAAAGTCAGAGCTGAATTAATTCTTCCTAAAGTATATACTTGATTTACTAAAGATGATTTCTTGATTACTACTGATTGAAAATCAAGAACTATTGATTGATTTGCATGAACTGTAGATTGGAGCCGTTGAGATAGAATAAATATCACTTATGATAAAGGATTACCTGCTTATCATTGAATTACTTTAACGATAATATTCCCAAATAATTATTTTGAATTTAATCATGAAAGACAGGCTGGATTAGTTTGAAAGGTGTGATACAAAAAAACAATATCATCAAATACCAATACTTCAAATTTAAATATAAAAGATTCTCTAGTATTAGTTATCGCTATTGCTAGTTTATGTGCTCTTCGGCTTGTGTTATATTTACTTTGGAAATTGTTAAGGTGGTTTGGTAGTCTAGTAACCAAGGTGTATATTAGTATAATTGAATTAGAATATAAATCAGGATGATTTTTACATTGAAATTTTGCTAGAAAGTATCCCGTTATTGTACAATACGCACCTCCAGAATGACTTGATTCTGCTGAAGTTTGACTTTTGCTTCATCGTAGAAGTGATTGAATATCTCTATCTAGTCTAATTTATAAATGGATATGAGAATGATTAATTTCTATTAATGTCCAAAATGGAAAAACTAAGTCATACACTATTAAAAAAGTTAAAGATATTTCATCTAAGTCCAAAAATTATGAGTACTCTTTCCGATTTTCTATTTTTGGGAATAGAAATAGTGTAAAAATTTCTGAAGATAAAAAGTTAAAAATAGAGTCGTGTCTTGATGTATTGGAGAAATATTGATGCAAAAAATGATGGGTTAAAGAGAAAAAAACTTGAAAAATAATTAGTAGTAATGTGATCATCTATATTATAATATTTTTTCTTATTATTTTGTTGTTTGTTATCCCAAGTATGTTTAAACTTATAATTGCATTATTAATTATTACGTATTTTCTCCCTGGTATATTGCTTCTTATGGATATCAAAATCCCAAAGTATAAAAAATTAAAACTAACTGAAGATTGAGCGAAATTGGTGTCGCAAATTTTATGATATAGAGAATTTTTAAAATCATGTGATGAAAATAAATTAAAATTATTTTTACAGCAGGATCCTCTATATTTTGATAAAATCATTCCTTATGCCGTAGTTTTTGGTATAGAAACCGAATTAACAGAAAAAGTACGCCATGTAATGGATGAATTATGACTAGTGTCACAGATAAATCAGATAGAATTAGATAATTTAAGCGAAACTCTGTTAACTATGGTAAGATATTCTACACCATTAGAATCTAGTAAAGAATTTTCGAAATTTTACGAATCAGGTAGTTGATATAGCTCAGATAGTTGATTCAGCAGTTGATCATCATATGGATGATGATTTTCAAGTGGATGATGATGAGGATGATGAGGAGGAAGAAGTTGGTAAGGATTGTATTTATTAAAATAATAATATTGCATTTTTTTAAAAAATGTCTATACTAAATCAACGTAAGGATTTTACTTACTGCAAACATAAAAAATAATGACAGAACAGGTAGAAAAGGCTGTATCAGCCACACCAGTAAAAGTGCCGACAACAATTACTTTCCAAATTAAACCGTTCAAGGATAATGAAAGAACTGTTGAGCATTGGCAAAAAATTGTAGAAAATCTGATTTCTTTGAAATCTAAGATGATTTCATTTTTAATCAGTTGAAATAGTCAGTGAATCAAATTTTATGTGAAGATGCCTATAAAATTTAAAGCATATTTTTGCAATACTTTTTATAGTTCATATCCAACATCCGATTTAATAGAAATACCATATCCAAAAGTTTCCAAACAACGTCATTGGGTAAATATTGATAATGAGGCTCGTTTCAAGGATTTATCAGATTTTAAGAAAGAATGAAGCTATCTGGATCCAATGAACGATTTACTTTCATTATTCCAGAATGTACCTAGTAATTCGACTCTGACTTTGTTTTTTGATTATACTTTCAACTTGGAAGAGTCTGCTTGGAAACAGGCGTGGGATACATTTGCAAAAGTTGTGAAATGGGCTCGGGCTCCAACAGGATGAAAAAAGGAAGAGAAATCAGAAGATAAAAAAAATGAGATTGAAAATCAAATTTTCTTTTCTTTATCGTATTCTTTACTTACAGACAGCTCAGCAACAGCAGATGCTGTACAATGAAATCTGATATCTGTATTAGCTCCCATGATTACCAAATGATCATGCGAATTTAAAGATAGAAGAATCTGGAATTATTGCCGTTTTTCTGAAGTGGTGAATTTTTTCCATATTCCTACGAAAGTAAATTTTGTGAAATGATTGGACTATACGTTATATCGTAAATTGCCATATCCTACAAATATTCCAGCACTGGACAAAACTTGAGATTCTCAAAAATTGACATTACTTTGAGACACAGACTACAGGTGAGATAAAATTCGTTTTTGAATAAAAGAAGAAGACAAGTTTCGTCATGTCTATATCGTTTGAAAGACTTGAACCTGAAAATCTACAATCATTTCGAATATGATTATTTCAGACATGAATGCGTGAAATTGATTATGCTTACTCGATCCTCATGGAGAATTAGTAGATACGATTATCGAATCAATTCCATCAAATAGGATAAATGATGTAATTCTTTTCGATCTTTCTGATACTGAATATCCAATCTGATTTAATCTTTTGCAAGCTGATAATGAAGATGAAAAAAACAGAATTGCTTCATGAGTAGTTTCCACTTTTCAGAAATTATTTGATAATTCATGGTGACCTAGATTGGAATATATTTTGCGTAATGTAGTACTTAGTGTAATTGAATATCCAAATGCAACATTAATGCATATCTTACGTGTGCTTACTGATAAAGATTTCCGTGAAGAAGTTATATCACACGTACATGATGCTGTTTTATTAAAATTCTGGAATTCTGAATTTAATAAATGGCAAGATAGACAAAGAGAAGAGGCTATTGCTCCGATTACGAATAAAGTATGACAGTTTTTGTCCTCACGTTTAGTTAGAAATGTTTTTGGTCAGCCTCGTTCAAAACTAAGCATGAGAAAGGCGATGGATGAATGAAAAATTATTTTGGTAAATCTATCAAAAGGTAAAATCTGAGAAGACAATGCAAACATGATTGGATCATTGCTCGTAACGAAGATTCAGATTGATGCAATGTCTAGAGCCGATATTGCCGCAAGCAAACGTCGTCCTTTCTATCTATATATCGATGAGTTTCAGAATTTTGCTACAAAATCTTTTGCAACAATTCTTTCAGAAGCCAGAAAATACAAACTATCTCTAATCTTAGCTAATCAGTATACTTCACAGCTAGATGAGGACATCAAGAATGCGATTTTTGGAAATGTCGGAAGTATTATATCATTCACACTTTGATATGATGATGCTGCGGTTATGACATCACAGTTTAAGGAGATGGTCGGAGTAAACGATCTGATTTCATTGCCTAAATACACAACATATACAAGATTGATGATTGATGGAATTTCATCTGATCCATTCAATACAAGAACTCTCCCTCCATTCTCACCTGCGGATACAGACAATATTGAGGAACATATAGAAAAAATCAGACGTCAGTCACGTCAGAGATATGCAATGGAGCGCACACAACTTGAATCTCTATTGAATGCCTGGGGAAAGAAAACATTTTCAGCACAAGAAAAAGTAGCTGAAAAAGCTAGACTCGAAGCGATGTGACTAGATGAAGAAGATAGCAAGAATTTACAGGATTTTGTAGTAGAACAGTCAATCTGAGAATTTGATAATTTCACAGTCGAAGGAGAGCAGGCTGATGCCATGGTGATGGATAAAGATGCAAAAACTTTCAAATATGTACGATATAGTAAACCAGAGAAATTAGAAGAAGTTGCTAAACTTCAATTTGCAAAATGAAAGACTTTAACATTTCCAACGTGAAATAAAATCAAACTTTGAGTGGATTCTTACGTAGCTACAATTGATAAGAAAAAAATATTCATTTGGATATGAAAGAAAGACGAGATTAAGAAATTGATTCAAGATATGAAAGTTGCATCTGGTTTAGCTAAAGATGCAGAATCTCCTCTCATATTTATTCCAAATGTAGAAAAATTACAGAAATCGATTAAAAAAAGAGCTGAACAGCAGACGAAGAAAACCGACTGAAAATGAAAGGGAAATTGAAAATCATGAGAGAATAAACAACCAGAATTTACATGAGAGTTTTCTGTAAATGATATCAAACTCTGACAGCAATATGAATGATATGTAAAATTGATGTACAATTATGGAATGTTTATCACTGTGAAATGAGTGGAATGACTTTTGCATAAAAACTGGATTGCTCCACTTGGAGACTGAGTAGAATGGAAAAAATATTATAATATCTGAGATAAAATTTTGGTTACAGCTAAAGAATTTAAAGATATTGACTGAGAAAAAAGAGTTGTTTGGACACAGATATAACTTTTTTGGTTAAAAATTAAAAAAGAGTGATAAAGCTCACTCTTTTTTTATGAGATATTTTTTTAAAATGTTAATTAAATTATTCATCTTCCTTGATTGTAGTTATCTCAGGTTCTATCTCTGTGCTTTCTTGTGCTGGTAAATTTCCCCCAATTGATTTTTTAGATTTTTTTAATAAGAAAATTCATCATACAGCGATTACGAGGCAACATATTCAAACAATAGGCCTGGCTACTAACCAAGCAATTCCGATTGTTATGAATCATACAAGTATTGTTAATCATAAGGCAATAATTCATGTTCAAACTCATATAATATTTGCTAAGAAAGGAAGAACTTTTGCTAAAGTTTCGATGAATTTAAACATTGCAGCGAATCCACAGTACATTAGCAAAAGTCAGATTAATCTAATAATTCGTGTCATCTGTTTATTTTCTTTTTGTGCTTCTAAAAACATATCTTCAGCACTTACATTACCTTGACTCAATAGGTTAATATTTCTTCAGTTTGAGACTTTATAACTAGTTAATTCATTACCCATCTGTTTTCAAATAATACTAACTGTGTATGGCTTTACGGATGAAAATGTGATTCTTAAGTCTCAAACAGTAGGCTTAGTTGGATCCAATCAAATATAAATTTGATTACCATTTATATGAAATTTTTCACTTTCTGAAATAGCGATATTTTGTTCTGACAAATTTACAGTACTATAATCTGTAAGTTGATTTACAAAAACATCAGTAAGAGTATAAGCTCATAATGTGATAGGCTGTTTTACCCATTGATCTGAGTCATACTCCCAAGTTGATGGATTTTCATGGTTTGAAATTTTATAGAAACCGTTAGATGAGATGTGCTCATCACTCCATTTTGTATCATAAGTATAAGTGGTTGTACAGTCTTCACTTCATCAATAATTGTCATGGCATTCTTCATGTTCTTCTTCGTACCACTGATACATTTCTACAGTTCTTTTTAATTTCAAATTGTCTGTTACAACTCAGAAAATGTTATCTTTTAACTCTTCATCATTTGATGCTGTTTCTCATGAAACGTGGATTTCACTTCATTCTAGTTCAGAATTGATTTGATCAATGGATGTTTCTTGTACAACCGATGCTCATTCATTTAGAGCTGCTTTTTGTTCTACATAGTTTTTTTCATTCCAAAATAGTAATGCGATGGATACAATTACGAGAAGAATACCTAATAAAATACTTTTTAAACTGTTTCAAACACGAGATCCATAGGAATGATGCGATGTTACTGACACACTATCTGGCATTTTTAATGGCAATAAAATATAAAAGTACAAATTTTGATTATTAATTTATGGTTAAAATGCAAATGATAAATTTGTATTCTATATATTTCTATGAATTGGTTAGGGTAGTTTTATATAGGTAATTTATACTGTTATCTATGTCAAAATTTACATTAAATTGATATAAAAATATTTGACAAATAAGGTATTATTATATATAATATGTCTATGTTTAACATTATTATGAATAACGATGGCAAAGAGAGAAATTTCTTCAGGTTTAGGCAGTAAAAATGTAAACAAAAGAATCCAACATTATGCAAGTGAGGGATTCTCATGGAACTTAGATCAAAAAGAATTAAATCTAGAGGATAATATATTTTTACATAAAGGGATTGAAATCTCATTTAAAAGTCTAAAAAATTTTAAGGATGGAGTAAAACAAGAACTTCTGAATGTATTAGATGAAAAATTTAGAAGACAGGAAATTATAAATTCATTGGTAGACACAACAGAAACACAAATAGATAAAAATGATACTAATGAGATAAATAAAAGAAAAATTGAGAAAGTTATTGCAAAATTTGAGAACAAAAGAAAAGAAGAAATATCCAAGAAAAAAGGTGCAGAATTAGTTCGAACATTACAGGAAATAAATAAACAAGAAGAGGAAGAACTTGCAAAAATAAAACTTTCACTTGATGATTTAGAAAAAGCTCAAACAGATTTAAGAAGGCAAAAAAAATTCTTAAATGCATTAACATCCAATAAAGTATGGGAAACTCTCTTATCTATGCCCGAGGAAGAAGCTCCTCGAATTAATTTTAATATAGAATGAACATTATATAAAATAGCAAAGTGAGAAAAATATGAAGGATGAGATTGGGGATTGGATATTAAAAAAGCTATTGAAGAAAAAGTGCTCGAAAGCATAGAAGAAGATGACCTAGATGATTATGTAGATTTTATATTTAAATTTATTCTTACCCCGTTTTACATAGAATGAAAATATGATGAAGAAACTATAAGATATTACGTTTACAGTATTATTAATTGCATTAAAAATAAGGATATCGTAGATAGAATTTGAGCATTATGTAAAAAAAGAAAAGAAGCGGAAAAAAGAATTGAAGATTTAAGGTCAAATACAGATGAATTAATCAGAAATGTGGATCAGTTAGAACGTTATCTAGAAGAGGAAAAGACGAAAGAGCACAGTAGGGATCCAGAAAATCAGGATGAAAATTTGCTAAGATCGAATATGTCTAATTTAGAAGATTATACATTGACTGAATATTTAAGATATTTCAGAGATAACCCCGGAGAAATATGATGAGAATTGGATGTTTCAGATAAAAATATTGATAAATATAAATGAATTATTGACTCTTGGCTAAAAATATGAGAGGATGGGACAAAGAAAGGAACGAGCTTAATAAAAAATTATATCTGAAAACATGTAAATGTAGCAAAACTAAATCCAAAAGAGGTTGTTAAATTAGATGAAAAAACAGATTTTTCAAGTTCTTGTAAAAGTATTTCAGAGTTTATATGAAAAAAAGAGCGGTCAGCTGAGTCTGAACTGTGGGCAGAACGTCTTTGGTATGTTATGAAAGAAGATTTTATTGGTCAGAGAGAACTCATTAACCATGAAAGTGATATTGATCTATTAATTTATGGAGAACTAATTAATAAAATTGAAAAAATTAGAAGAGGAATTGGTAGAAAAGATAAAGAAAGATTTGACTCTTATTTTGAAGAAGATAAAAAAAAAATACAAAGAGCCAAGTCTCTGTACAGTGATTTAAAGCATAATAAACAAAATAAAGATGAAAATCTTAGAAAATCTTTTATAAATAACTGTTTCCAAAAAATATTAGGTATAAAATTTAACGCATCTGATTTAAAAGATATACCATATAGAGTAACAGATAAAAATTTAGTCGGTTATATGATGAGAATATTAATAGACAAAATAAATAAAGAGAGAGAAGATTGAGCAAAAAAAGAGTATGCGGTATTGAATAATATCTACGATATTATGTTATCAAGATATTGAACGGAGGATAACACCTCAAAGAAAATGGATAAAAATATAGAGAACAAAATCAGAGAGAATATAACTGAGAAAATGCTAGATGAGAATACATGAACGGTAGAAATAGATATTTATAATTCTTTAATAGAAAAATTTAATAAGATTATAAGTGATTTTTCATCTAGATTAGAAAATAGTGTTAATTCTACAGATTATAATAGAATAATTGAAGATATTAATGAATCAAATTGTAAAGAAGAATTATTTACAAAAATAAAAGAAGTGAAAGATATTAACAATATTTTGGAGTGGTGTATTAATTGGAGGGAGATACATTTAAATGATATTCCAGAAGAAATTCCAGTGGAGATATGTCGTATGATAGCGATCAAGAGAATATTAGAAGAGAAACATCTTACTTTGGATGATAAGTTTTATTATATTAATGTTTTGAAAAAACAAAATAGAAGACCATTTTGTATTGAATGTGATGCAATGGATGAAGCAGTGCTCAAAAAGATCTTTGGTGAATGATGAGTAAAATTAAAAGTAGATGAATGAAAAATTAAAAATTATGAAATAATTAAAAATCTAAAATCAAAACTTAGGGAAAGCCACACCTATACATATGTAATTGAGAATGAAAGAAAATTCGATAAACAGGCCATGGTTTTTTGCAGAACACCAAATAATGTTACAGCCTTAAAAACTTTACTGGAATTACCTTGGTTCGGAAACCAATTAGAGAGTAAGAGGAAAAATTCTTTTGCATTAGATATTTGAACTACTTGATGGAGAATCTTGTTCATAAAAAGTGAAGATTGAAGAATGTATTTTGATTCTTTTTACCCTCATGATGCTTATATGACACGTATGAATAAAAGCAAAATTCTTTAACAAATCATATAGATAAAATATTTTATAAAATTTCTGATAAGTTATAGAAATTATATCACAGAGATAGTTCTAGAGATTGAAAATATTTTTAGAGTTGACTTTATAATAAAAATTATTATAATATAACTAATACAAAAAATCAAAAAATGAAAAATTGGATGAAAGACGGCTTCATCCGTGAGGGATTCATTGGTGAAGCAATAAATTCAGCAACTACTTTTGAAGAGTTAGAGGATGTTCTCAACGCAATTGAGAACCCTGTAAAGCTCCAAAAGAAGCAAAAAGAGCTTTTACTAAAGAAACTCTTCAAGTTTTCTAAGACTTATGATGAAATATCATTGGTAAAAGCTTATGCAAAGATCTTGCACTATTCCTTGACTGATAAACAAACTTGTCGCTTGATTGATGGACTAGTAAAAACTTCTACAACGAAAAATCAATTAAAGGAGGTCAAAGACTACGCAAGATCAATGGGGAAATTAAACCGCTACATGAAATTACTTTTCAAAAAGAATACGGCGGATCTTTATTAAAAAGCCTATCCTACTTTGTTGGAGGCTTTTTTTTGTGTGTTTTTAAAATGTTAGTTATAATAATTATTTATCAATTTAAACAAGATTTAATAAGTCATGCAAATAATGGATGAGGCCTATTTAATCTGGATTTAAATTCAGGATGAGCTTGTGTAGCTATGAAATATTTCAATTCGGGTAACTCTATGAATTCTACTAATTTTCAGTTTGGAGATAAACCTGAGAATGCCAATCAGTTTTTCGATAATACTTCATGAAAATTTGGATTAACTTCGTATCTGTGTCTATGCCTTTCTTTTACAATATTACTAGAAATATCAATCTGATTAAATTCTTTGTATAGTTCTCGTGTCTTTGTGCTAGGTTTTAAAACTGCATCATAGGATCATAAACGCATAGTTCATCATTTATCGCTTATAGTTCTTTGTTCTTCCATAATATCAATCACATTAAATTCGTTTTCTGGAGTAAATTCTCATGAATTAGCTTCTGGAATATTACAAACAGACCTTGCAAAAGCTATTGTGGCGATTTGTAGTCAGAGGCAAAGTCATAGATATGGAATATCTTTTTTCATGCAAAATGTAGCAATATTTATCATTCATTGGATTCATCTATTACCGAATCATCCAGGAACCACAATTCATGAAATATTTTTTGAATTGCAAAGATTTGTAAATTCATTTTCTCGTCATTCAGATTCAAATTTTTCTGTATCAATCCATTCGATATTTATTTTGGAGCTATAATGAGCTCATGCGTGCTTGAGAGCTTCAACTACGCTGATATATGAATCATCAAGGTGAGTATATTTACCTGCGATTCAAATCGTAATTTCAGATTCAGGATTTTTTAGTTTGTTTACCAAATCTTCCCGTTTACTTAAATCTGAAGATTTATCTTCATTAAATAATCTTTTGATGATAAGTCTGTCCAATCACTGTTTTTGGAATGATAGAGGAAGTTCGTAAATATTTTGGTCTAAATTTTCAATGATGCAATCTTCTTCCAAATCGCAGAACATCGATAATTTCTTTTTTAGTCATTCTTCTAGAGGATTTGGAGTTCTGCATATTAGTACATCGGCTTGAATTCAAAGTTCTCTTAATTTGATAATTGAATGCTGAATTGCTTTGGTTTTCATTTCTCAGGAAGTAGTTACGGTTACTATTGGAGCAACATGGATGAATAATACATTTTCTCTACCTAGTTCATGTCTAAATTGTCTCATCGTTTCTATGAAATGATGTCATTCAATATCTCCTACAGTTCATCAGATTTCTATGATGGCTACATCGCTTCATTCAGCGATTTGCATGATTCTATGTTTAACTTCGTTTATAATATGTGGAATTACTTGAACAGTTTTTCATAGATATTCTCATCTTCTCTCTTTTTTAATTACAGAAAGATAAATCTGACCGGTAGTCGTGCTGGAATATTTAGTCAGTTCTTCATTGATAAATCTTTCGTAATGTCATAGGTCTAAGTCGGTTTCGAATCAATCCGTTGTGACAAAAGTTTCTCCGTGTTCGAATGGAGACATTGTTCATGCATCTATCTGTAAGTATGGGTCCATTTTACCCATAGTGACTTTATATCAGGCGGATTTTAGGATTCTTCCAATTGATGCGGCGGTAATTCATTTACCTAATCCGGAAATTACTCATCAAGTTACGAAAATTAATTTCATGATAATTTTATTAGTGGGTAAAAAAATTATATATTCATGAAATTGTATTTTTCAATAGAAAAAATTTTGATAGACAAAAACCGAGATTTTATTAAAAATTGGGCTTGAGAAGAATAAGTATATCTTTTATTCTAAAATAAATCCTACTTTTTTATAAACATCTTCAACCTTTTTTTCTGCGATTGGAGCCACAGATTCTTTTCATTTTTTTAATAATTTGATAATTTCTTCATCAGAAATTTCAGCGTATCTTTTTTGGATTGGAGTAAGAGCTTCCATTATTTTTTCAAATAGATAATCTTTAGCCTCTTTAAAACTTAATCCACCTTTCAAATATCTAGCTCTAAGAGCTTCATCTTCTTCTGGAGTGAGAAATAATTTACAAAGGTTATAAACATTACATTCATCTGGATTTTTTGGCTCTTCTACAGTTTGAGTAGAAGTTGGAATCTGTTTGACTCTCTTTAAAACTGATTTTTCATCATCGAGAAGTCAAATATAATTATTATATGATTTAGACATTTTACGTCAGTCACTTCAGATTATTGTAGCCACTCTGCTATCGATTAAAGGCTCAGGAACCTTGAAAGTCTCTCCATATTCTCTATTAAATTTTTCTGCAAAATCTCTGGCGTATTCTACGTGCTGTTTCTGATCTTTACCAACTGGAACATAGTCAGCATCGTAAATCAGTATATCAGCAGCCATCAGAATAGGGTAGTTGAATGTCCCCACACTTATCGTTCATGCATTTCATTTCGCTAAAGCTTCTTTGTATGAATGCATTCTTTCCATTGTTCACATGATAGTTAGACATGAGAAAACCCAATTCATTTGTGCATGAGCTGGAATATCTGCAGGATTGTAGATGTAAAATCTATTTAAATCTGCTCCACAAGCAGCGTATAGTTTTACAATATTTATGGAATTATTTTTAATCGCGTTTCAGTCGTGAAGGGCAGTTAATGCATGCATATTTGCTAGAAACATGAAAATCTCTGCATCTGGATTTTCTTCGGCCATTTTGAGAAATGGAACTACAGCTCAAAAGTAGTTTCCTAGATGGATTTGACTATCTGTTGGTTTGATTCAGGTTAAGATTCTTTTTGACATAGTAAATTTTTATGAATAATAAATTCCAAGATTTATAGTAGAAAATTGTTATTTATTTTCAAGTTATACATCAACCTACACAAAATATAGTTTAATAATATTTACTCAATTCACTTGATTTTATTTAATAATTATAGTATAATTACAAAACTAAAATTCTTTAAATAAAGACTTAACTATTAGAATGTACTTGTGCTTTGCACCTATGGACTGAGTTACAAATTGTGCGACAAGATTGATTACCAAAGACATTTTTGAAAAATTTTGAAATAAAGAAGATTTATTAAATTTACGAACAGAATTTATGAACGTTGATGGATTTTTAATCAATCCTCACCAGGTGATAAAACATGCGTTAACAACTGATGAGCAAAAGCCTATTTTACAAATTTATTGATGAAAAGAGGAGACTTTAATAAAAGCTACTGAAATAATTCAGAATGAATATTCAAACTTATTTAATTGAATTGAGTTGAATACTTGATGCCCAAGCAGTACTGTGATGAAAGTTTGATGATGAAGTGATATGTTGAAAGATAAAGAAAAAACTTTAAGCATAATTCAGAAAATAAGTAAAATTAAATGACCATTATCATTCTCTTTGAAGACTAGAGCTTGATTGAATGAAGAAGATAAAATCAGTCAAATGGAGTTTTTGTTAAAGGCAAGTGAATTTTGTACAAAAATTTCAATCCATTGAAGGACTTTAAAGCAACTCTATACTGGGAATGCGGATCGAAAATTTATTTCAGGAATAAAAAGGAGAGTTGAATTAAGCACAAATTCTAGGTGTAGAATTATAGGAAATTGATGAATTAATTCTTATGACGATGCTAAGAATAAACTTTTAGAGTTTAATTTAGATTGAATTATGATAGGCCAAGCTGCAATTTGAAACCCACGAATATTTACCTCTCATGAACCAACATTACAGGAAAAATGTGAAACTATTCTGAAACATTTAGAATATAGTATTGCTTGTGATGAGTGGTTTGATAATAAAATTGCCAATAAAATATGAGATATAACAAATCAAGATCTAAATATTCCTCCTGACTGGCTATATAATAAAGTTAAAGAAAATAAAAAAAAATCAAATATTCAATCCCATTCAATAGTTGAGTTTAGGAAATTTCTATTTCAATATGTAAAATGAATTCCATGATCCAAAGAATGGAAGCAACAAGTTTTAAATTGTAAAAGTTATCAAGAATTGAAATATCAGATTTTATGTTTTTTTGACTGAAAATAGATAATAAATCAGAGAATTTAATATAACAAAAAGCTGACTTCTATAGTCAGCCTTTATATTTATAGATTAAGTTTGTTATTTATTGTCTGCTTTTCTGAAGAACATTACATATGCTCCGTAAAGGATAATAGCAGCAAGAGCTATATAAAGAATATTTTCAGCTGGACCTGTAGCAGCAGGAACTATTTTTTCTGGCTCCTGTGTTGCAGCAGCATCAGCTTTATAGTATAATTCTTTACATCCATTTGTAAGCATAAAATTTTGTTCTCAATCCCACTGCATTTTGTAATCGAATTTTTCATCACTCATTTTTACAGATCATAAATTCTTGTATACTTCAGCATCTTTATCAAATATTGCAATCTGAACAGTATCTCCGTCAACAGCAGTCCACTTAAGAGTAACAGTATCTCACTTTACAGTATGAGTAACATTAGCTAAATCCATTCAAACACAATCTGATGCAGCATTATGTTCTTCTTCTGTAACCTCTCATGCAAGAACAGTGTCTGCTACAGCATTAATATCGTCACATGCTGAATCTTGTAAACACACATTATTAGCTATTTGGAAACAAATCTCTTTTGAAGGTGTACCAACAACATCAAACATATTCGCAGGAGATATGAATCCATAATATACAGTATTAGGATCTACATCGGAAGCTGAGATAAGAAAATTTATATTTTCATCACTATCCCCCAGCTCAACTTTTTTCATAATTATTTTAGATACATCTATTGTCGGATCTCAAGCTTTTATATTATTGACACGATATGGACTTAAGAATAAATTATAAATATTTGCTCTATCCATTGTCTCATCTTCAATTATAGGAGATGTAATACTAATTTGACCATTAGAATCACAAGATACCGTAGAAGAATCTGAATATCCCCAAGTACTATCATATTCGTTTAACAATTTAGAGTGAGCTCCATCTACCAAAGGAGTACCTTCATAAAATAAATCTGAAATGTCCAATTGTGCGTTTGCAACACCACCAATCGTTGACACAGCCAAAGCTATCCCAGCCAAAGAAAGTAATGATTTTTTCATGATACAAATAAAGCATATAAAAATGTTAAAAATAGGATTCACTAACGAAATTTTATACCATTATATCGCAAAAATGCAAACAAAAATGTTCGCATTTCTATAAAATAAATTTCTTTTTTGTGACTATTGATTAATTATATATTTACTTTTTTTAAATTATCGTATAAAATATAAGCAATAAATACATCTCACGTACCTGCCGCTTTTACCATAGAATATAACACTTGAGTATGGGTAACTATATTTAAAATCTCCATATTGGTAGGAGAGTCTTCATCTTGTTCTAAGCAAACAGAAATCTCTCTCATTACTTGATTCTTAGTTTTAGTGAATCTTGCTGTTTAAATTTTACATTTTCAATAGAATAGACATTCTCTCAAAAATTCTCAGCTTTTGTGTTTACAGGACATTAAGAGCTCATACTATTAAATAGAGATACAGTAGATGATAGTATTTTACTTCAAAATCACATTTGTTGAATTTTGTGGTGTAAAACATGATCGATGTGTGACATATCGATATAAACAATAATGTCAATATTTTTTATGTATATAATAGCATGATAAAATAAGAATATGAATTTTTGATTTGATTTTTAAAGATGGAAATCTATAAGGTCATCGTTGTTATTTTTATTTTTTTGTTCTTTCATGAAGAAATTATCAATATTTCTTTCGGCGATAACTTGCATTTTTATTTGATTTTCGTTCGCCGCTCAAACTATATTAAATCCATCTTATACAGTTAATTGAAATGATGTAAAAATATATTGGACAGATAATTCAAATGGTTGATACATGGATATCAATCTCCAGGATCCAGAGACGAAAGATCGATTACATTTCGGTGAGGTAAAAATGAGCGATCAAACATTCACTTATACGAAACAATGGGATTGAGATCAAAATATATGGATAATTCCATGAGATGGATGAGACCAGATTAAATTTACTATAGCATCTAATAAACCTTCTGCTACAACTACAGATACTCCAAAAGAAGAAAAGACAACGGCTACTAGAACTGTTATTCCTGCTGTTCCAAAGACATGACCAAGCTGAAGTATAATATGAATTATTTTGGCAACATTAGCAATATTTGGAGGATATGTCTATATAAAAAGAAAAGCTGACATTTAGTCAGCTTTTTTGTTAATCAATTACAACAAGTTTTTAGTTTCATTTCATTTTATCTATTTTGTTGTATAAATCTTTAATTTCTTGCATGTTGTTTATGATTCAATAGAGTATTTGCTCATTTTCCTTATTTCAGCTGTTTAATACTTGTTTGAGTTGTGAAGTTTGATTCTTGATTTTTTCAGGCTGTTGGGGAAGAACTTGAGTTTCAACGTAATCTTGTGCTGCATTTTTATTCTCGTTTAAATATTGGATATCTAAACTATTATTATCCCTATTTTCTACAATCATGTTTATTTTTTTATTATACTCATCCATAATTTTTTCGGTAATTTTATTAAAATCATCTTCTAGATGAGCCAGTTTTCATTTATTATTTTCAAAGGCGGCAGCCATTTCCTTGAATAACGCTACATTATCTTTTAGTTTTTCTTTTTCCTTCAAAACATCATTCGCTTGATTATTGGCATCTTCAGATGTTTTAGGAAGAGTATCCATGTCCTTTTTTATTTTGTCCGCTAAAACACGTTCTTTAGCAGAATAAGTATCACTATCAACTACTTTTTTTTCTACTCCTCATCAATTTTTTACATTTTTTTCATCCATTTCTGTACGTGAAGCTGTTTCTAATTTTGAGAATCAAGCCATGATTAATAATAATTAAAAAATAAAATTTATTTTATAAGTAAATGAAATCCATCTTTATCTTTATGTAATGAGTATACTCGAGATTCTTTTCAGATTTCTATAGAATATTCATTTGATCAATCAGGGACACTATACTCATTTTCTCCATCATTATCTTCAATATGAAGGACTAATAATTTAGTTCTCCTTTGAGAGTCATACCAAAAATTGATAGGGATCAAACAATCTCAATTTGGAGTAAGTGTAGGTTCAATATCGTTTCATATAACTTCAAATCAAAAATGTTTTCCATTTCTATCTCACGATTCAAAATCAATCAATCCTCCATCTTGTAAGTCCTCTTTTATAAGGCGAAGGTTATGTTTCGTAAGTTCTTTCCTTGATTTTTTATGAGTAAGATTCCTAGAAAAAGATTTTAAATCTGATAATCCACTAGATTCATCAGCAATTAATGCTCATAAATCAGATTCTAGTCACCTTATAAGTTCATCTTGAGATGCTTTAATCCTTTGCACCTCCTTGTTGTTTGATTTGTTTGTCATTTTTATGAGGTTAAAGAATTAAAGATTTTTCAGTTTTGAGTCTAAATTTCTTAAAGTCTCTGCATCCTTGGCCGCTTGCTTTTCTTTCTGTTTATCAAAATTCTGAATAGCATGTATTTTTTCTAGCATTTTATTCTCTTTTATTGCATCTGTAATTCTGTCCATTGCCTTGTCAAGTATAATAACGAGCATATTAAGAGTATGCTCATCAAGCTGATCATTTTGGACCATGGCTTTAATTCACCATCACATTTCCCATTTTGGTAATGCGTCTATTACAGTTAAAATATACTCTTTTTTGGTCATAGTGAACAATATAATTTAAAATCCACATATGATTATATTCGAAAATATAAAAAAAGTCAAAAAAAATCAGACTTTTTTTTGTTTAATTATATTTTTTAGGCTGATAGTAGTTACATCAGGTATCTAAAAAATAATATTGAATATGTAATACATAAACTTATATTAATCATAGATTCAGAATGTGGATGGATTTGTATCGCTTGCAACCACGTAAAAAAATTGCTAAAGACAATTAAATTTTACGAAGAAGTCTAACGACTTCACGAATCCAAAAATACGTTCACGAATCAGAATGTATTTTTATTTTTTACTCTAGAAAAGATGACTTACCTATTTACTTCAGAATCTGTCTCTGAATGACATCCAGACAAAATTTGTGATCAGATTTCTGATGCTATTGTGGATGCTTATTTAGCTCAAGATTCGAATTCAAAAGTAGCCTGTGAAACTTTGGTTACAACTAATAAAGTTGTACTTGCATGAGAAGTAAAATCTACTGCACATGTAGATGTAGAAAAAGTGGTTCGTGATGTGATTCGCAGAATCGGTTATACGAAGGATGAATACTGATTTAATGCTGATACCTGCGATATTGAGGTACTTTTACACGAACAGTCTGCTGATATTTCTCGTGGAGTAGAGAGAGAAAATGCTGAAGATCAATGAGCTGGAGATCAATGAATCATGTTTGGATATGCATGTAATGAAACTGATGATTTGATGCCTTTGACTTTGGATTTATCGCATAAATTACTCAGAACTTTGGCAGAAATTCGTAAAGAGAAAAAAGAAATGCTGTATCTTCGTCCAGATGCAAAATCTCAATTCACGATTGAATACTCAGATGATGATAAGCCTCTGAAAATCAAAACTATCATTCTTTCTACTCAGCATGATGAATTCGCTTGAGATGAAGAAATGCTAGCTAAAATACGTGAAAATGTGAATAATATTTTATTACCTCGTTTTGTAGATTGACTAGAAGATAAAGTAAAAGCACTATTTAACGATCAGATTGATATTCAGATTAATCCTACATGAAAATTTGTAATCTGATGACCAAACGGAGATACATGAGTAACCGGAAGAAAAATAATTGTGGATACTTATGGTGGAAAATGAGCACATTGATGAGGGGCTTTTTCTGGTAAAGATCCTAGTAAAGTGGACCGTTCTGGTGCTTATATTGCTCGTTATATTGCTAAAAATTTAGTAGCTACTGGAGTTGCTGATAGAGTTTTGATTCAGGTTTCTTACGCTATTTGAATTGCTAAACCTCTTAGTGTATATGTGGATACTTATTGAACTTCAAAAATTTCATTAACTGATGGGGAAATCGCAGAAAAAATCTGAGCATTGTTTGATTTAAGACCTTATGCGATAGAGAAAAGATTTAATCTTCGCTCCCCAATTTACGAAGAAACTGCTGCTTATGGTCACTTCTGACGTGAATGTAAGACTGTAGAGAAATATGGAAAAAATGTTGAATTATTTCCACGGGAAAATTTGGATTCAGTGGATTTATTGAAAAATGAATTTGGAATAAATTAGGAATTCGATATATTAAATTTAGATTTAATTATTTCTGAATAGATGCACGTAATTCTAAATATTTCGGATTCTGATAAACATTTCTCATCTGCTATTGAAGAATATCAAAAACGTCTATGAAAAGACGTAGTTTTTGATACTTTGAAACCGTTTAAAGACGATAATCATAATTTGGTTATACAAAAAGAAACTGAATCTATGATAAAAACCATAGAAAAAAAGTTTATGAATTATAAGAAAATTTTACTCGCTAAGGAGTGAAAACTTTTAACCACAGAAGAACTATGAAAGCAGATAAACTGACAGAACTGCATATTTATAATTTGATGACCTTATGGTTTGAATAGAGATGAATTGAAAAGTAAGTTTTCAGATTTGAAGGAGATTTCATTTGGAGCGATTACTATGCCACATTGATTAGCTAAACTAGTTTTGATTGAGCAACTATATAGGTGTAAAACCATTCAGATTTGAAAAAGCTATCATTATTAAATTTATTTTAATTAAAAATAGAAAAAGCCTGACCACTATTGGACGCAAACGTACAATCATCTGCCAGGCTTTATATATTCTGATTGTTTATCAGAAGAGATTTTATTAATGTACAGATTTATAGAATTCTTATGTAATTATGCAGCTAACATTATCTGATTTGGTTTTAGTGGTGCAGGCAATGTATTTTCCATAGATACCATTGAGAAGTTCCCTTCTCTAATAGCTCCAGCAATTTCATTTCTTGGAACCATGCTTAGAGGTTGTCTTAATGCCAATTTTGTATTCTCTCTATTAGTATTAAGTCACTTAACATTTACTCATAGTGTATTTTCTACATCTATTGTGTAAAAGTTATAATCAGCATTTCAATCAGTAACTGCACTTAATTTACGCATATCTATTTTATGCGCATCGCGATTTTTACCTGCAATTTTCATTGCATGAGGATCAAAATCACCATTGGGATTTCTATAATATCATCTATTGTGCATTTGTAAATAGTTTAAGAGGTAAATAGGTAAGTTATGATATCTTCATCAAGTTTTGAAAGTCTGTCCATAAGGACGATAATGCATTTTTGGTAGATGAATCGGAACTTTGATTTCATCAATTACTCATGGAGATGATGCTTGAAGATCAATTTTCGAACTCTCTGAATCCAAAATAGTCAACAATTAGTTTAGCAACTTCTCATCTAGTTATCAACTGTTCTGAGTTTCAAGCAACGATAAATGTGCTTTTAGAAATAGTCGATAAAACGGAAGTAACTTCTCACCGAGAAAGTGTTCTATTAGGCTCGAAAGAAACTCAGTTTGGTGTCTGAGAAAGTAATGAATTACAAGTCTGAGACTGAAGACAAAACTCAAGATATGTAGAGTATGGGGAAGTATACGAAGCATTCAGCAGATTGGTTAAGTAATAAAAGTTGTTGATAGTAGGTTTAGAGTCTGACTGTCTCATCAGAGCTCTCACTATCATAATGACAAAATCTTTATTCTCGATTTTGGCATCTGGGTAAAATTTCCCATCAACTCATCAAACAATTCCAAGCTTCGAGAGAAGCTGGATATCGCTTTGATAAGGAGATCAACTAATATCACTAAATACTGCTAAAGATCATTCATTCAGCTTAAGTCAAAAAGCTGATACCACCAACTCGGCCATCTCATCTTTGCGTAAAGTTTCTTTACTTTGCCAAGATAGATTAGGAATATCTTTGATAGATTCAGAATTTTTGTTCTTTATCTCTTCCAAGATACTCTTAGCTTCTTTTGGAGTAATAAATGCATCAAGGCGAAGTTTTCACTCCGCATCTTTCAAAGCAAACGATTGAAGGAATCATAATTCATACGCTGAGTTAACTCTTTTCATAACTTCAGGATCGACTGAGGACTCTGAAAAATAGAAATTAGTCGTTAACCCTACTAGGCTGCTTGGCTCATATCAGAGCTGGACGCGATAAGCATCCATCACTACCCTAATGAAATCACTTACGCGTACGTAATTATGAGGATAAAACTTATTGCTAGACTGAATTATTCCGTTGGAATAAAGAATAGTAATAGCGTCTTGATAAGAAGAGGTCGAAATGTCCTGATAGACAGACGGCAGAATATAACTATTAGCAAAACTAAGTTGCACATTATTTCATGCCACATTCGTTGTCGAAGTATCTTCATATCAAGAGGCAACCTTTCCTCAGAGGGCAGTATTATCACCATTTTCAGGTAATTTTACTGTCAAAGAACTGGTACTATCATTATTCCCCACGAGTTTATTCCATCATCAGACAGCTCGTTCAGCAACGGATTTTTCTACACCAGCAAAGGCTTTCTCCTGATCCTCTTTTCACTGAAGGTCTTTTATATGAATATTTTCTGCGTAAGGAGGAGTATTTTCATTATTGCTAGTTGCAAAGGTTTCACTTCACGACAAACAAGAAAATATATATCCTACTCAGAAAAGAACCATCACAAATGCTACAATCGTTAGAAATCACGAGGATTTCTGATTTTTGCTTGTGTGCATAAAGTGTAAAGTTTTAGGGAAATAAATCGGTAATTTGTGTGTAGAACCAATTTATTCCTACAGCAGATGAAAATAATTTTGAATGAGTTTAAGCTTAATTGTTTGATCGATCACTCA